>Ga0214921_10004408_pt1 | contig 20736 bp, 22 predicted proteins | sample LL1505_MetaG_FD_177992 | JGI IMG/M metagenome (GOLD analysis project Ga0214921, IMG submission 177992) | Freshwater microbial communities from Lake Lanier, Atlanta, Georgia, United States - LL-1505 | ecosystem: Environmental > Aquatic > Freshwater > Lake | place: USA: Georgia | collected...
AAAGTAAAGGAGTCGAAGTCGCATTCCAGTCTTGCCTAAGCCATGTCTCTTGTCGGCGGTGTTTATTATTCGTCAGAGGAACAATTGGAATGGGGGAACTTGATGAAGAAATATAGTGTCTTACTTAGGGAAACATTAGTCCACACAATTATCGTCGAAGCAGAAAATGTTGACGATGCTTATAAAACGGCAAATGAACTAATCGAGACTGCTGACCCTGATACTTATGAAACAGAGTCTGAGGGTATTTTCGAAACTGAAGTCCTCGGGGAAGTTAGCGAATAGATTTTCTCTTTCAAATTTAAAAGGCAAGAGTATGCATGAAAATATACGGTCCTCAAGGGAGACGAGATGTACTCAACTAAGAAAAGTTTGACGTTTAATCCAGAAAAGGCCGCTGAAGGTGTCTCAAAGATTTTGAGTCCAAACGAGAAAATCTTTGGTATTTTTCTTGCGACTTCCAAACTTGCCATTTTTACCAATGCAAGAGTCGCAACCCTTCAAATTATGAATCGTCAACTTGAGTCAAGTGTCCCGTTAAAAGATATAAAGGATTTAATTCAAGGAGGAAGTAAATCATTCGGCTTAAGTAGTTTGAGACCTAACTTCGAAGTTCCAAAAATAAGTTTTAACCCTCTAAAAAATCCAATCCCAAATCCTCTTAAGGCGGCAGATTTAAGCCCACTCAAACTTGTAAATTCATTCGCGATTGAATTGGCCAATGGGGACTTAGTTCCACTTGGGCAATTTTCCAAACAGGATTGGGAGTCAATTCAATCTGCCTTCGCTGAGGCTCGGGCGAATCAAATTGATATTGAGAATCTGGAGATTAGTACTAAGGCAAGCCGAGCGGCAGACTACGCGAATATAGAATGCAATATGTCTTGGTCTAAAGTTCCGAGCCACCTGCAAAAGAACATCGAAATAAATATTGGTGAGGACGAAAAGCCGCTTTTTATTATTGCCACAGAAGGGGCTAGGGCTGGGGCGATAGTTGCATTACCAACTAGGTGTATGTTGATTAAGTCTGGAGGGCTTGCGGGCTTTATGGCGGGCTCACTTGGTGGTGCAAGAGTGGCAACTTTTTATTACTCAGACATCACAGGTATTGAATATAACTCTGGAATGATGACTGGTGTAGTAGAAATTCTCACCTCGTCCTACGAAGGTGGTAAAAATAAGGATTATTGGCGAGGTACTACTAAATCTCGAAATAGCGATTCCAATGACCCTTGGACATTAAGCAACACTCTTCCGATGGTAAAGCCCGCATATGGCGCCGCTAAGAAACAATTCGACAAATTGCGGAGTCTTATCGGGGAGAGCAAAGGTTCCTCTAGCGTAACGAACATCATTAATTCGGACTCAATCGCGGACGAAATTGAAAAGTTGTCAAAATTGCTTGAGAAGAACCTGATTGATGAGAACGAATTCAAAGAAGCCAAGAGGCGGCTTCTCGGTAACTAGTAAGGTGCAATTTCTCCAGAATTAGGCAGTCAGGGTAACTCTTTGTTAATGCCCAACAACCTCTGCTGGGCTCATCAGAATTGCCCTGACTGCAATGAAATTGCACACCTATCCAAGTGTTCAATAAATAGGGGAAACCCAAGATTCTTGTCCGATTTTCTTGTCCGAAGTCCGATTTTCTTGTCCGAGAATTTTGCAAAATTTGGAATAGGTTCTGTCAAACCTGAAACACTTTGAAAAGGGAAAGTGAGCGGGAATTTTGCCCCCGCCCACTTATGTTGAAGAAGAGTCGCCCTATAAGCCGGATCCTGTAGTTCTTACGAACCGATCACCATCCATCTAGATCTGCAATTACTTGCAGATTCAAGCAACCTACCCGATAGCTTGCGCGAGCAACGCACTATCTTCTTGGTCTTGCTTCAGGTGGGGTTTACATAGCTACATGTATTACTACATGCACTGGTGGTCTCTTACACCGCCGTTTCACCCTTACCAATATTGCTACTGGCGGTTTACTTTCTGTTGCACTTTCCCGCGGATTGCTCCGGGTGGGCGTTACCCACCACCTTGCTCTGTGAAGTCCGGACTTTCCTCGGTGCCTTGCGACAACGCGGTGATCCGGGCGACTCTTCGTTGCTTAATTGTACGGGAATTTAATTAGCGCTTGCGACGTAATCTCTAAGTGCCTGGCGCTCGGAATCGAGTTCACTCACATGGTTTTTAACAACATCGCCGATTGAGACTATTGATATGAGAGCGCCCTTGGCATCAACAACTGGAACATGGCGAATACGAAGTTCGGTCATCATCTTCATTAGTTCTGCAACGGTTGAATCAGGTGTGCAGGTGTGGACTTCAACGGTCATGATGTCACGAACGTGCATACCAATCAGTTGATCAAGTTTGCCAGGCATCGCTCGGACGACATCTCGCTCGGAGACAATGCCATCAATTTTCTTGCCATCACTAGAAACAACTAGTGCGCCAACATGGTGAGAGTTTAAAGAGTTCACCAAATCATGAACACTCGCACTTGCCGAAATTGTTTCAACACGCTTGCCAGAAATAATGCTGCCGATCTTCATTGGCCACTCCTTAGCTCTTGAGTGGTTCCATAGTGCTCTTGGCTAAGCCAAAAATACAATGGCTAGGAGCTACTTTTTTTCCCCCGAGTTGCAAGCAGGCTCGTAACCGCTGTTACTGCAAGTGTCAGCACTATGACGCCGAGGCTAACCTCAAGTGATACTTCAGGCACGTGCACGCCATTTCCATGGAGCGCTTCCAGAATCATCTTCACGCCAATGAATGCAAGAATGAATGAGAGGCCGCGGGAGAGATAAATTAATCGATCCATGAGACCTTGAAGTAAGAAGTAGAGCTGGCGCAAGCCCATTAACGCAAAAATATTTGCTGTGATTACAACATAGCTGCTGGTTGTTAGGCCAAGAATCGCCGGAATGGAATCGAGTGCGAAGATGAGATCGGTAACTCCCAGTGCGATGAGTCCGATGGTAAAACTACTCAGACCGCGGTTACGAAGAAAACTTACTAACTTGCCTTCATCTTTCTCAACTTCTTCCTTTTCGTTGATGAGCTTATAAGCGGTGAAGATCAGGAATCCTCCGAAGAGATAGAACATGCTGGTAAAACGGGTGACTAGAGCTACGCCGAGGAAGATAAGAATAACGCGCAGAACGATTGCAATCATGATTCCGTAGAGCAGTACAAGTTGCTGAGATTCCTTCTTTATCTTCAAGGTCGCAATAAGAATGATGAAAACAAAGATGTTGTCTACAGATAGTGAATACTCAGTGAGCCAACCTGCAAAAAATTCTTTACGCATCTCAGTTGATGCCCACCGAGGCATCAAAAGACCAAAAGCGACTGCTGCTGCGATATAGAAGAAAGTCCAACCCAATGCCTCACGACTTGTGGTTGCTTTATTTCTCCGCACAATCGCAAAAGTCATATCCAGAAGAATCATGGCACCTAAGACTGCAACTGTTACTAGCCATTCCGTAGATGTAATCAACGTAGATGTCCTCTTTCATTCATAGATCGGAGTGCTCGCAAGCCATCTGATGGCCAGATAGATACAGAAGTAATTGAACATGGGGATGCATCCATATGGAAAACTGAATCTGCAGGGCCGCCCATTGCTAGTTTTGCCGCAGTCTTAATTACGCCATTGTGGGTGACAACGATGATCTTTTTGCCTGGGTACTCGGCCACCAGTTTTTCTAGCGCCTCATCGATGCGCACAGATGCTTCGTCATATGACTCGCCCCCACCAGGTGCATACGAAGTTGAGTTCAGCCACGCTTGATAGTTATCTGGCTCTTGCTCTCGTATCTCTTCAATGGACTTGCCATCCCATGTTCCAAAGGAAAGTTCGAACCATGCTTCATCAAAGATTATTTCTAATCCGGTGGTGCGCGAAATGGCTTCAGCAGTTTGGCGTGTGCGATTTAATGGAGATGCAATCAAAATATCTGCCCCAAGTTTTACCGCTTCCTCGGCCACTAATTCGGCTTGATCTAGACCATCTTGCATCAGCTCTGGATTGAGTTCGCCCGTGCCGGAGAATTTGCGTTCTGGCGTAAGAATTGTTTCACCGTGGCGCACAAAATAAATGAATGTCGGAATCTCTGCGCTACGAAGACGATCAGTGAGGTAATTCTGTTGAATCACAGGGGCTGGCTTGTGTGCACTTCCACCATCGAGTGCCTTATTTGCCAGACGATCAGCGTGTGAATTTTCATCACGTGGAATCCATGTATAAGTAACAAGAGTTGGACTGTGGGCATCGCGGCATTGCTTAGCCAAATCGCGCATATCCGCATGCTTAATCTGCCAACGACCTGACATTTGCTCAACAACTAATTTGGAATCCATCGCAACTTCAACTGTGGCGCCAGCATCTAACTGATGAATATGTGAAAGACCAGCGAGCAGACCGTTGTATTCGGCAACATTATTTGTGGCAGTTCCAATCACATCAAAGAGTTCTGCCACTATCTTGCCGCTTTCAGTAACGACCGCTCCATACCCCGCAGGACCAGGATTTCCGCGGGATCCACCATCGGCGGTTAATTTAAAATGGCGAGCCATTAGTGGTCACGCACCAATATGCAGCGACATTCCTCGCAGCGAACGACTTCATCCTCAGCAAGTGAACCAATTCTCTGCAGTTCAATTGTGTTCAAAGTTAAATTACATCCCTTGCATTGATTTCCGGCGAGAACTGCCGCACCTATTCCGTGGCTTCCTTCTCTAATTTTCTCATAGAGAGCAAGAAATTCGGGTGAAACAGATGCAGTCGTTGCCTTGCGATCGGCTTCAATTCCCTCAAGTTCGGTATTGATTGCAGCCAAAGCATTCTCTTTACGGATATTGAGATCTGCAATCACTGCCCCCAGCTCAGACTCTTCCTTACTCTGATCTGAAATGCGTTCTTTAATTGCATCCACGCGCATCATAATTTCAAGTTCAATCTCTTCGAGTTCAGCCCGACGCACGGCAAGAGTGCCTAGTTCATGTTGAGTTTGTTCTAACTCTTTAGCCGAACCAGTACCAGATGAAAGACGAGTCTCATCTCGAGTAATGCGAGTGACAATCTGTTCAACATCGCCCTCTGCTCGAGCAAGCTCGCGCTTCACATCGCTGAGTTCGGTCTCTGCTGCAATGCGTAGGTCGCGGGCATTGTTTTGCTTGATAGTTGTGGAAGTGATTTCAGCAAGTTCTGGCAGAGTCGCAGCCTTATTTCTAAGGGTCGCAGATTGGAGATCAAACTTTTGAATATCAAGGATTGAACGCTGGTCGCTGGCGCTAGCTTTCACGGCGTTCTCCTTTTGAGAATTTTGGTCGATCCTTATGTAATTCTGAGGCCAACCTTACTTTACCGAGAGCACCCAACGCTACTTGACGCTGAAATAGTAACTACCTTTGACTTCGTGGCCATCTTCTGAAACAACACGATAGTTGACCACATATTTACCGGCAGAAAGAACTCCCTTTAATTTTGCAGTTGCTCTCGTTCCATTAATAACTGCTGGAGCCTTATCAATTCTTTTACCAGATGAATCACTGACAGTTAAGGAATTAATATGGCTCTTATCTAGCACAAGTAATTTTTCTCCAAATTCAATCCACACAGTTTTAGGAGATGAATTAAGAACAGCGCCCTTGTTTGGATTCATTCCTTCTACCTGTGCATGTGCAAATGCCCCACTAATTCCAGATACGGAAATAGTAAAAATCAGTCCAAGAATTGCGGCGCTTCTTCTCATTTGAGCATTATCTACTAAAAACAAAATGAAGTGCTATCCCCTCACCGCTATCTCTCACCCTCCAAATAGTGGTCATTTTTCTGGTCACGTTTCTGCGATAATTTACTCATGGCAAAACGCATTCCTCCAGTTGTCAAGGAGATGTATAACTCCGCACCAAAACCACAGCGAGAAACAATGATTGAGATGCGAAATCGCATTCTAGAAATCATTCCTGATGCTGAGGAAGTCATCAGTTACGGAATGCCCGCGTTCAAAGTCGATGGCGATATCGTGGCTGGCCTATTGGCTAATAGAAATCATGTTGGCTACTACCCATTCAGCGGATCGGTTCTCCACCAATTCCCTGAAGAGCTAGCAAAGTTCAGCAGAAGTAAGGCTGCCCTACATGTGCCAATTGATAAACCGCTATCAAAAACCTTGCTAAAGAAATTAATTAAGGCAAGACTTGCAATCGTTAATAAGAATTGAAATAAACGTGGGCGGCGAGGGTTTCGAACCCCCGACATCCTCGGTGTAAACGAGGCGCTCTACCACTGAGCTAGCCACCCGGCTTGTACTGCTCGCGAATACTACTTTATATATGCGAAAGTAGGAAAATCGTGCGTGCGTTAAGCGAAATTAGAGCGCTGCGATAGCGCTCTTGTAATCACCATTATTGCGCGCATCGCCAAGGCCATTTACTACCTGCCAGCGAACAATGCCTTCTTTATCAATGATGAATGTTCCACGCATTGCGCAACCAAGATCTTCATTGAAGATTCCATATGCCTTTGCTGCAGCGCCGTGTGGCCAGAAATCTGCAAGTACTGGGAACTTATAACCCTCTTGCTCCGCAAAGAATTTCTGTGTGTGCATAGAATCGCAAGAGATTGCAAGAACTTGAACGTTATCGTTCTGGAAAGATGCAAGGTCATCGCGGATTGCGCAGAGTTCGCCTGTGCAAGTTCCGGTAAATGAGAATGGGATGAAGAGAACGACTACGTTCTTCTTGCCTTTAAAAGATGAGAGTGAAACTTTTGTTCCAGTTTGATCTTTAAGTTCAAAATCTGGGGCTGCCTGTCCGATTGCGATTGTCATTGCGCGAATCTATCGCTTGACTGCTTTTCGTGCCACCAGACGAGTTGCAGTCCAATCTGATGCAACAGCAATCGTTGATGTTTGATTGAGTCCACATGTTGGGGCTGCATCTTGAATATCACTTGGTTCCACATGGCCTTCGCGACCAACTTTTGGTGTGAGCACCCATATTGGTCCTGTCTCAGAAAGATATGTCATTGCATCCATTAATTCATCTACGAGATCGCCATCATCTTGGCGAAACCAGATCAAGACCGCATCGACAACTTCATTGGTGGTCTCTTCAAGAAATTTGGTGCCGGTGACTTTCATAATTTCATCACGGAGAGCAGAATCACAATCTGACCCATGTCCTACCTCGAGGACGAGCTCTCCTTTAGCAAATCCCATGCGCATATCCACGGGATAAGTCCAACGGATGAGACGAATTTTTACAAGGGGTTATCGGATACTGAGGCGTATTTTTTTGTACTTGCCCCCGTTTTGAGCGAGAATACGGCTATGACTGAATTCGGTGCATTCCCAGATCAGATAATTGACCAATTGGTAGATACCGATCCAGCAGAAACTGCTGAGTGGCAAGCGTCCTTCGATGCAGCGCTGACAGCAGCTGGCCCAGTTCGCGCGCGTTATTTGATGCTTTCACTACTTCGTCGCGCACAAGAGAAGAACATTGGAATTTCACAACTTCGCACAACTGATTACATCAACACAATTTCTCCAGAACACGAACCGCAATTCCCTGGCGATGAAGCAATTGAGCGTCGCATTCGTGCATTTAATAGATGGAATGCAGCGATGTTGGTGCACCGTGCGCAGCGTCCAGGCGTTGGCGTCGGTGGACATATTTCTACTTATGCATCATCTGCTTCACTCTATGAAGTTGGTTTTAACCACTTCTTCCGCGGGCAAGATCATGCTGGTGGCGGAGATCAAATTTTCTTCCAAGGACATGCCAGTCCCGGAATGTATTCACGCGCATTTCTTGAAGGTCGGTTTACAGAAGATCAGCTAGATGGATTCCGCCAAGAACTGTCGCATCAAGCAGGCGGACTTTCTTCGTATCCTCACCCACGTTTAATGCCTGACTTCTGGCAATTCCCAACAGTGTCAATGGGTATTGGACCAATCAATGCAATTTATCAAGCACGCTTTAATCGTTACTTACATAACCGTGGAATCAAAGATACAAGTGACCAGAATGTTTGGGCATTCCTTGGCGATGGTGAAATGGATGAAGTCGACACAATCGGCGCAATCGGTTTAGCATCACGTGAGAAGCTCGATAATTTAACTTTTGTTGTGAACTGTAACTTGCAGCGCCTTGATGGTCCCGTGCGCGGTAACGGCAAAATTATTCAAGAGCTCGAATCAATCTTTGGTGGCGCCGGATGGAATGTCATCAAGGTTGTATGGGGCCGCGAGTGGGATCCACTATTGGCACAAGATCGCGAAGGCGCACTTGTTAACTTAATGAATACAACTCTTGATGGAGATTTCCAAACCTTTAAGGCAGAAAGTGGAGCATTTGTTCGCGAGCACTTCTTTGGTCGCGATCCACGAACAGCTGCGATGATCGCTGGTTGGTCAGATGAGCAAGTCTGGGGACTTAAGCGCGGAGGTCACGATTACCGCAAACTCTTTGCTGCATACACAGCAGCAGTGCAGAAGAATGGAAAGCCAACAGTCATCCTTGCAAAGACAATTAAGGGCTGGACACTTGGTTCCCACTTTGAAGCACGTAACTCAACGCACCAGATGAAGAAGATGACTCTTGAGGACATCATTGAATTCCGCGATCGTCTAAATATTCCGCTCACTGATGACAAGTTGGATAAGTATTTGCCTTCTTACTACCGTCCACCTGCAGATTCTCCAGAGATGAAGTATCTCGAAGAGCGCCGCCGCGAACTTGGTGGATCTATTCCAAGCCGTCGCAAGGTCTCTCGTCCATTGCCACAACCTGCAGATGAAGTTTATGAATCTGTTCGACGTGGTTCAGGTCAGCAGGAAATTGCCACAACAATGGCATTTGTGCGCATGCTCAAGGATCTCGTTAAAGATCCAGGACTGGGCAGCCGCTTAGTTCCAATCATTCCTGATGAAGCTCGCACATTTGGTCTTGATTCATTATTCCCATCACTGAAGATCTATTCACCTCACGGCCAGCAGTATTTAGCTGTGGACCGCGAATTGATGTTGTCCTATAAGGAATCAACTACGGGCATCATTCTCCACGAAGGAATCAACGAAGCCGGATCTGTCGCATCATTTACCGCCGTTGGTTCTTCATATTCAACACATAACGAACCAATGATTCCTATCTACATCTTCTACTCAATGTTTGGATTCCAACGCACTGGAGATGCATTCTGGGCAGCATCTGACCAGTTGGTTCGAGGATTCGTCCTTGGTGCAACAGCAGGGCGTACCACTCTTAATGGTGAGGGTCTGCAACATGAGGATGGTCACTCACATCTTCTGGCAGCAACCAACCCTGCAGTTGTTGCATACGACCCAGCATTTGCATACGAAGTTGGACATATCTTTAAAGATGGTCTGCGTCGTATGTATGGCGAGAACAGCGAAAACATTTATTACTACATGACCGTTTACAACGAGCCATATATGCAACCTGCCGAACCAGATCATTTGGATGTCGAAGGTCTGCTCAAGGGAATTTATCTCTATGCCGGTGTCTCCAAGCAGCGTAAGAAGAATGCGCAAATTCTTGCTTCCGGTGTTGGCGTTAACTGGGCACTTAAGGCACAGAAGTTGCTACAAGAAGATTGGGGCGTTGCCGCCTCTGTCTGGTCAGTTACTTCATGGAATGAACTTCGTCGCGATGGTCTAGAAGTAGATCGTCACAATATGCTCAATCCTGGAAATAAGAAGACTGCCTATGTTGCCGACAAGCTCCGTGGAACTGAAGGTCCTGTCATTGCAGTCTCTGACTTCATGCGCGCTGTGCAAGATCAAATTTCTCCGTGGGTTCCAAATCAATTCCACTCACTTGGCACAGATGGATTTGGTCTATCTGATACTCGTGGTGCTCTTCGTCGTCACTTTAAAGTTGATGCCGAGTCAATCGTCGTTGCAACTCTTGCAGAGCTTGCAAAGGCAGGCGATGTGAAGGAATCTGTGGTGCAAGAGGCAATTGATAAGTACCGAATCTTCGATGTGCGTTCAGCAGATGCTGGAAACACAGAAGGTTCAGGCTGATAAATCGAAGTTAGCTCTTCGCTACTGAATCAGCTTTGAGTGCTTGCGTGAAATAGGCTCCTGCAATCATCAAAGCAGCTGGGATCATCAGGGCGAGTGCGGTAGAACCAGAAAATTGAATTGTCCATGCAACAATCCATTTAATAACAAATATGAGTACAGTGTTTACGACTCCGAATTGGCCAACTACAACAGCGCTAGGCAGTTTAGATCTGCGATTTGCGGCAGCAAAGAAGGATGGCGCTGTGAAAGAAGAGCCGAGTCCCGCCATGGCAAAGCCAAGAATAAAGAGCGCGTAGGACCACCACTTTAAACTTTCGGGAAGTTGAGTAGCTACCGTAATGCAACCGGCGAATCCAAACCCAGCGAAGAGTGCAGCGCGTTTGACCCAGATATGCAGCGGTGCATGTTTTAAGAATCTGTGAACTAATAATCGTCCAGCAATCATCATCGATGTGAAGATGATAAATGGCCACGCACTTAACCCTCCAGAGAGATTGAGGCGATCTTTTGTGAAGATTGTTCCCCAGTCCCCCAAGGCAAACTCAAGATATACGACGCATGCCATCCCTAGGCTAACCGGCCAATCAACTTTAAATGAGGTAAAAATCTCTCTAATTGTGTAATCGTGTTCGCTCTTTATATTAGGTACAAGCAAAACTGATCTGAGGCGGATAATTATTGCAATCATAATTAATGAGAGCACTACGGCCAAAGTATCCATGTGGGCAACTAATCCAACTCGGCCAATCAATAGCCCCGAGAGGATTGCTGTTAAAAGCGATCCTGTGCTCCAAAATCCAGAGCTGGTAGTAATCACGTTAATAGTGCTTCTCTGCAAGAAATGAAATGCTTGAGAATTTATACAGACGTGTACTGCCGTTATTCCGAAACCAAATGCAATATTAAAAATCAAGAAGAGAAAACTTGTGTGCAGATGAACTAGAACGCCTAGACTCGAATAAAGAATCAGAATGGCGGCAATAGTGACTTTAAATGCCCCGTATTTATGAATGACATGGCCGACTGTAAGTAATCCAAAGAAGGCGCCAATGGAGCCGGTGCTCATAATCGAACCGAATGCTCCGTTATTCAGGTGAAGATTTGCCTTTACTTCTGGAAAGCGAGGAATCCACGCCATTATTCCAAAGCCAAAGCAGAAAAAAAGTGCGTGAATTAATTTCTTTTCAAGCTTATGGTCAATCTCCTGCGCCATTAAAAGAGTGCATTCGCTAACTGAGCACGCGCTTTGATTACCCGTGGATCAGCTGGATCAACCAGGGCAAATAGTTCTAGTAATCGATCCTTCACAGTCTTCTGCTCATCACCATTAAGAATCACGACAAGACGAAGTAGGCGCTCAAAAGCAGGCTCAAGGTATCCGCTCATGATTTCAATATCTGCACAACTAAGTTGAATAGAAATATCGTCTGGGTGGGAAACCGCATCCTCCATTATTTTCTGTCCATCAATACCTTCAGTGCGTAGAAGCAGCTGCACTTGGGCTAGGCCAAACTTTGCAAAGTTATCGTTGGGCTTTCGTTCCAATAGTTTCTTATATGCAGCCTCGGCACTTTCATAATCACCTTTATCAAGTGCCGCGAGTGCTTCATCTTCTTCTGGTTCCGTAGGAACTGCTGGCTCTTCACCAATTCCTTGTTCAGCTGCAACAGTAAGAATCTTGTTAATGACTTCACGCAATTGTGTCTCATTCAGTGGTTGCTCTAAGAATGGAATTACTTGCCCATTGATGAAGACAACACCGTGTGGAATTATGCGAGCTTGCAGAGCTTGCGCAACTGGAGCTTGGGTATCTACATCGACATGCGCCAATAACCATTTACCGGAATCTGCCGCCTCTAAATTTCCTAGTGCTCGCAATGTTTCTACAGATCCGGGTGAACGGGCACTCCAACAGAGAACAACAACTGGTTTTGTCACTGAAAGCGGTAGAAGTTCTGCCTGTAAATTCTGTGGATTTACCTCAACTCCGGGCATTGGAGTAGTTGTGTCAGGCGCTGGTTTTCCAAGGGAACTGAGATCTACTGCTTGAGAGAAATTTGGTGGGAGGCTCACGGTTGCATCATGCCATCAAGACGCACATCCACGCCAGAATCACGGCGATATGGAAGAACATCTGAGACGTATGACTTCGCAGCGAATTCAAGACCCACGTCATGTCCTGCTTTTTCGCTGAGATACCAACGATGTTCCAGGGTTTCATGGAAGAACTGAGCTAATTCAATTCTTCCCTGAAGTTCTGGTGGAATTAATTCAACAGTTGGCTTAAAGACTTCATTGAGCCAACGTCGTGCCGAATCGTTGATGGGCGGCTTAGGAGATTTTTCTCGTCCACGGAATCTATCGAATGATGCCAGTAGCCTCTTTGCTTGAAGCTCTTCGGTATCAAGCCCCATTAATTCGCGAAGTCTATTCTTGTGATATCCAGCTGCGACAAGTTTAGGTTGGAAAATTAACCTACCCGCATTCTCGCCTTCCTCCATTGAAACTGAAACTTCTTCCACCGCAAAACCGAGATCATGTAATTGACGCATCGCACGCTCCACCGCATGGCGATCTGTTGGATCAAGTACTTGTCTATCTTTCAACGCAGACCATAAACGGTGATATCGCTTGATCAGCGCAGTACTTGCTCGAATGGGGTCCATTCCTGGATAAAGAACGCCAGAGAGTTGCAGATCTTCGAGTTCAGCAGCAACGTTGAAGTGTGCAATCTCTAAATCATGTTCACGTTGGCCATTGGTCAACGTCTTTTGAAATTCTCCAGTTTCAGCATCTACTAGATATGCTGCATAACCTTCGGCATCTCTGCGAAAGAGAGTATTTGAAAGTGAGCAATCACCCCACCAAAATCCTAGAAGGTGCAATCGAACTAACAGGAGCGCAAGCGCATTAGCCATCATCGTTACATCTTCTGCAGTTACATGCTTATCGCTGAGTACTACGCGAAATGGAAGTGAGTAGGGCAAAAATCTCGTAACAAGTGCACAAGGCAGCTCTTCACCATTCTTATCCGTGCGTCCTTCAATTACCGCAATTGATTGCACACTGGGTGAATCAAGCTGAGTAAGCTCGCGCAGAATTTTGTATTCGCGGTTAGCAAATTCAGAGACCGTCTCCTTGACGGCATAGACCTCAGAATCTGGTGCATCAGTAGAGCGAACCAGGCGCACAATATGGCGCGAAATTCCTCGCTTCTCAGCGAGCATCGGATCTTCTGGCCACTCCTCCAGCGGAATATTCCACGGCAGGCCAGTAACTGCCGCGATTTCCTCGCCGAGACCAGTTATCTGTAACGCCATGGGGTTATTCTCTCTTACGCTTTACAATAAAGCATGGCTATTTCAGACCGTATCAAAAGAAAACCAAAAGAATCACCAATCCAGCCTGACTTTGGAGCAGCTGGTGCTCCCATCGATCGCGGACATCCTTTCTATTTTGGTTTTGTTGCAACTGTGGGCGCGCTCACAGCATTTGTATTGATGCGTGCACTAGCAAGTGCAAGCCAAGTATTTGTATTAATTTTAGTCGCACTCTTCTTGGCAACAGGTTTGAATCCCGCAGTTGAAGCTATTCGCAAACGAGGCTTATCCCGAGCTGGCGCAGTCTCTGTAATTTTCGGTCTAGTAATTCTTTTAGTAATTCTCTTTGGGACACTTCTCGTTCCTCCACTAGTTTCACAGGGCACGCATCTGATTGAAATTGCCCCATCGCTACTAGATCAGCTCAAGAACAATCCGACTATTGCAAATATCAATGACCATTACGGTGTGATTGATACCTTGCAGAAGCGACTCAGTTCAGTTACCTCAGATGGCACATTGCTCATCTCCGCGTTTGGCGGAGTCATCGGTGTTGGTAAAAGCGTTCTTTCCGGTACTTTCACGGGGTTAACAATTCTTGTACTAACCCTCTACTTCATCACTTCGCTGCCTCAGGCAGTTGATCTCGGTTTGAAACTTGTCCCAGCCAGCCGTCGCCCACGATTTGCAGCCTTGACTAATGCAATTATTTCACGGGTCGGTGCCTTTGTCGGAAGTCAGATTCTTGTCTCATTTCTTGCAGCCTTCTTCATCACAATCTTTGGTCTCATCCTTGGACTTCCTTCACCGATTGCAATCGGAATCGTAATTTTCGTTTGCGGACTGGTTCCGCTTATCGGTCACTTCTTAGGTTGTGGAATCTTCACCATCATCGCTCTTACTCAATCGGTAGCAATTGGCTTTGCTGCATTCATTGGCTATGTCGTCTATGTTCAAATTGAGAACTACATTCTCACCCCAAAGATTATGAAGCGCACGCTTGCTGTTCCTGGAGCTGTCACAATCATTTCAGCGCTCATCGGAACTTCGCTTTTGGGCCTTGTCGGTGGCCTTCTTGCAGTGCCGGTTGCAGCATCAATTATCTTGATTTTGGAAGAAGTTGTTTTTCCACGCGCTGAAAAATCTTAAATCTCAGTCGGTAGCGGCAATCTTTCAGGAGCAACAATTCGAGTAATCTCGCTGAGTACTCGATGAACATAGGGTTCACCAACCCAAAGATGTTTGGCGCCATCAACTGCAATTAATTCTGTCTGAGGAATAACCGCAAAGCGTGTGCGAGCCGCATCTGGCTTTAAATAATCATCGTGTTCAGGAATAAGAGCAATGACTGGCCTGCCATCTGCTGCCCAAAATTCAAGATCTCCCTCAACAATATCTAAAAGTGTTGGGCTTAAAAGGATGAGCCCCTTAATTCGTGAGTCACGAGCATGGCTGATAGCGATACTTGTTCCAAAGGACCATCCGATGACCCACAACTCTTTTAACTTTAATTCATCAAAACAATAAGTAGCCATCGCTTCAACATCATATTTTTCTGCGCGGCCATTGTCGTAGCTACCAGTACTTGTTCCCGCTTCACTCGTTGTTCCGCGGGTGTTAAATCTAATCACGGTGATACCTGCCATCGCAGGTAAGCGATTAGATGCTTTCTTATAGATATGGCTATCCATCATTCCGCCACCAGTTGGATTGGGATGGCAACATAAAATTGCACTAGTGGGATTTGATAATGGTGTGCTGACCTCGCCTATTAATACCTCACCATCAGCCGTTGTTACCGTAAACGGGGTGCGGGTAGCGGGAAAAATTGTGCTTGGGCGGATTGGTTCCGACATAGTTGCAGTCTAGTCTTGGCTTATGACTCTTACCAACGTGGCAACTTTCGACTCACATAATCCAGCAACTGGTGAAGTAATTACTTCATATCCGCAGCACACCGAAGCAGAGGTTCGTAGCGCGGTTGCAACTGCTCGTGCAGCTTCCCAGATGTGGCGCGAACTTGGCTTTCGTGGACGACGCAAAGTTTTGCTTAAGTGGAGTACAGATTTACTTGCCAATGTTGATGAACTCACTGCACTTGTCTCCCACGAAACAGGAAAGCCCATCAGTGATGCCAAGTTGGAGGCTGCACTTGCTGCTGGCCACATTGCATGGGCTGCTCGCCATGCCGAATCTGTCATGCGCACTTCTCACCGCTCACCTGGTTTATTGATGGCAAATATGTCTGCCACCGTTGAGCGTTCACCAGTTGGAGTTGTTGGCGTAATCGGCCCGTGGAATTACCCAGTCTTCACTCCTATCGGATCTATTGCATACGCACTTGCTGCAGGAAATACCGTTGTCTTTAAGCCAAGTGAGTACACACCAGGTGTTGGTCAATACTTGGCGCAATCTTTTGCAGATTCATCGCTGCTTTCAGATGTCTTTACATGCATAACAGGACTTGGGGAAACCGGAAAATTTCTCTGTGAAAGCGGCGTAGATAAATTAGCTTTTACTGGTTCAACACGGACTGCAAAGATTGTTGCCGCTACCTGCGCATCTCATATGACTCCAGTTGTTCTTGAATGCGGCGGAAAAGATCCAGTTATTGTCGCTCATGATGCCGATATCAAGCGGGCAGCAGATGCCACAGTGTGGTCTGCATTTTCTAATGCAGGCCAGACTTGCATCGGCGCAGAGCGCGTATATGTCGATGAGCGTGTTGCTGATAAGTTCATTGAGAAAGTTCTCGAGATTGCTAAAGATATTCACCCAGGTGCGCCAGGACATGGAAAATATGGCCCCACCACAATGCCTAAGCAGATTCCAATTATTCAAAGCCATATCGATGATGCAATTGCACGAGGTGCAAAAGTTTTGATGGGTGGATCAGAGTCAGTAAAGGCCCCATTCGTTGAGCCAGTTGTCTTATGTGATGTGCCTGAAGATTCGATTGCAATGACTGAAGAAACCTTTGGACCCACTATTGCAATCAACCGTGTGAAAAATATGGCGGAGGCAATTGAACTCACTAACGCATCTCGCTATGGGCTAGGTGCGTCCGTGTGGTCAAAGCGACGTGGACAGCAGATTGCTTCACAGCTGCACACTGGAATGGTCGCAATTAACTCTGTTATCTCTTTTGCTGCTGTGGATTCAGTTCCATTTGGTGGAGTTAAAGACAGTGGTTATGGCCGTATTCACGGACCCGAAGGAATTCTAGAATTTACCTATCCTCGCACCGTGGTGCGCGCTCGTTTTCAGTTGCCAATTGCTTTCACAAGCTTTTCTCGCACAAGCGGAAACGATAAGTTAATTGTTGGAGTAACTAAGTTTCTTAAAGGTCGCTGGAGTTAATCTGTAATTAATACCGCGGCGCATTTCGTGTGCGCTCTGTGCGGGGCCCTCGATTATTTCGTTTGCTCCAGCATGCGTTATGCCAGTGACGACGGTTATCTTCATCGCCATCTAACCAAGCAACCGTGTGTGGCGTTGCCATAGGAATTACTTGATCACAGCCCGGACATCGATATGGTTTATTAGCACTGGAACCAGTTAATTTTCTTACAATCCATAAACCATTTTCATCTTCTTCGAAACTTTGATTTGAAGGATTAATTACACGGTCATCATCAGAATTCTTGGGCCTACGATTTTTGGGATAATTCTTACGCGGGCTCATGGCTATATTTTCTCGCACTTCTGCGCAAATAGTGACAAGATGGCCATATGAGTAAGGTCATCAGCGTTGCGGGGCTACGCAAGAGTTATGGCTCCACGAAGGCTGTCGATGGGCTCGCTCTCGAGATCGAGCAGGGCGAAATCTTTGCTCTGCTTGGACCAAATGGCGCAGGAAAAACCACAACAGTCGAAATTCTTGAAGGATTCAGAGACCGCGATTCTGGCGAGGTAAAAGTTCTTGGCTTTGATCCCGCTACCAAAGGCAGAGCCGGACAAAGCTGGCGAGACCGCATTGGAATTGTTCTGCAATCCACCAACGATGCCGGTGATTTAACTGTCCTCGAATCTGTTTCACACTTTGCAAAATATTACGATAATCCAAAAGATGCTCGTGATGTCATTGAACTTGTTGGACTTACCGATAAAGCAGATGCACTTGGTCGCACACTTTCTGGTGGCCAGAGACGGCGCTTAGATGTGGCGCTCGGAATCATAGGCAATCCCGAACTTATCTTCCTTGATGAACCTACGACAGGATTCGATCCTGAAGCGCGCCGCGCATTCTGGCTACTTGTAAGAAAACTTCGTGATGAAGGGGCAACAATTCTGCTCACCACGCATTATTTGGATGAGGCAGAAGCTCTTGCAGATCGCGTTGCAGTCATAAATCACGGCCAGATTATTGAGATTTCCACACCCGACCAACTAGGCGGACGTGCCACCTCCCTTGCCACAGTCTCATGGCGTGATGGCCAGCAACTGCAAACTGAGAAGAGCGCTAACCCAACTGAACTCGTTAAGAAACTTGGGCAGCAATTTGGTGGCGAAGTTCCCGAACTCAGTGTCAAGCGAGCATCACTTGAAGATATTTATCTAGAGATGATTTGTGGCACTTATGAGTAAGCCCACTGCGCTATCAATCGGTTTGGAACGCGGAAAACTTGAGATCAAGCAATTTATGCGACAACGAGAATCCGTTGTTTTCACGCTGCTCTTTCCACTCATCTTGCTTGCAATATTTGGCTCTGTATTTTCTAATTCAATTGCTAAAGGTGTGACATTTAGCCAATACTTCGTTGCCGGAATGATTGCCTCTGGCATGGTTAATACTGGTTTCCAACAACTAGCAATCATGATTCCGATGGAACGAGACTTCGGAACTCTCAAGCGCCTGCGCGGTACACCGATGCCAGCCAGCAGTTACTTTATTGGTAAAGCAATCCTGGTTACCTTAAGCATGTTAGTGCAAGTCCTCTTGCTTCTTGCTGCAGGTGTAATTTTCTTTGGAGTAAATCTGCCAACGAGTGCAAACAAGTGGCTGCTTCTTGCAGCGCTACTAGTTCTAGGAAGTACCTGTTCCACTGTTCTGGGAATTGCATTCTCGAATGTTCCAAAGAGTGGCCGTGGGGCATCTGCAGTTGTGTCCCCCGTCGTCATAGTTCTACAGTTTTTTAGTGGTGTATTTTTCATATTCTCAGATCTTCCACATTGGATGCAACAAGTCGCAGCGATATTTCCATTGAAATGGATGACACAAGGTGCTCGATCTGTCTTCCTTCCTGATTCATTCGCCCAGCGTGAAGTTGCCGGCAATTGGGAAACTGGCCGCACCTTTGCCATTATTGCCGTATGGCTCGTACTGGGATTGATCTGGGCAATTCGCAGCTTCAAGTGGGAGCGCGACTGAAAAAGGTTGCCCTTCTACTTTCAATTGCGTTGGCAATGAGTGCGGGCAGCGCACATGCTGCAACAAAGAAGCCAACCCCACAACCCACTATCAAGATAAGTAGCAAGCCAACTGTTAAAGCAACAGCTAAGCCAACTGTCAAAGCGACTGTTAAAGCAACCTCTAAAGCAACTGTTAAACCTTCAGCGCAATCAACAAGCAAATCCAGTGCGAAACCAAGCGCTTCATCAACCAGCACAACCGCGCCAGTCGTTAAATCGAAACCAAAACCTAAGCCAAAGCCACGTAAGAAGATTAAGGTCTCTCCTTCACCGAAACCGAAATGGCCTCCTGCTGATTTTGAATATGCAACAGGTGTTTACGCCAGGATTCCAACAAGTAAAGAGTTGGTGGGAGTTATCTCTGCCAAGGGAAACCTCGCTTCTCAGGTTGAAGCATGTAGCAAATTTATTTGTGGAGCTGTTCAAGTAGCAGCAGAACCAGGCTGTCTATGGTGGGAGGTGAACTCACATCTATTTTCAAAAGATAAAGTCTTGTTGGGTGCTCTCCGAACCATCTCTGGATCCAGCGAAGCTCGCGCAGTGAAGACTATTTTACTTATCTCTCCAGAACCACTGGAATCCCTTGAATACATCTCAGATATTGAAGTCGTCTGTCATCAAGAGTTAAAGCCAGAGAACACAGCAAGTGTTACTTACACAAAAGTTGTTAGCGATTAGCTCCAGGAACCCAGAGTTGATCACCAATCTTCTTATTTGCATGACGCGCTAGAACAAAGAGTAAGTCTGAACAACGGTTTAAATACTTTGCAGTAAGTGGATTTACTCCGCCACCAAATGCGTGGATCGCAGCCCATGTGCAACGTTCTGCTCGGCGAACAACTGTGCGCGCAACATGAAGATGCGCAGCTGCGGGTGTTCCTGAAGGAAGCACAAATGAACGTAACGCTTCTAGATCAGCGTTGTACTTATCAATCTGTTCCTCTAAATAAACAATCTGAGATTCAAGTACACGAAGTGGTTCAAATGCAGGTGCGTCAACGACGGGTGTACAGAGATCTGCTCCAACATCGAACATATCATTTTGGATACGCACTAAGAGCGCACGAACATCATCGGCTAAATCATCGGTTGCAAGAACAACTCCAATTGTTGAATTAGCTTCATCGACAGTTGCATATGCTTCAAGACGGGGGTCATTTTTTGATGTGCGGCTCATATCTCCAAGAGAAGTTGTTCCGTCATCGCCGGTCTTAGTGTAAATACGCGTTAAATTAACCATGTGCCTACCCTATAAGTAGACTTCGGATATGGCATCTTCGTCCCACGACCGCTTCCGGATCACCGGTGGCTGCCGCCTTCAGGGCGAAGTTTCAGTTACCGGCGCTAAGAATTCAGTCCTCAAACTTATGGCCGCATCCCTTTTGGCCACAGGAAAGACAACTATTCGCAATGTTCCAAGTATTGCCGATGTAGAAATCATGTCCGATCTGCTCACCCGACTTGGGTGCACTGTCCTGCACACCGATGACACTGTCACTATCGATGTTCCCCAAGAACCCCTACATCGCGCAGATTACGATCTCGTCCGAAAGATGCGCGCATCGATTAACGTACTTGGTCCACTCGTTGCTCGTGTGGGAAAAGCAGAAGTCGCCCTTCCGGGTGGGGATGCAATCGGTTCGCGTGGTTTAGATTTTCATATTAAGGGTCTCGAATCCCTCGGTGCAAAGGCGCATGTCGAACATGGATATGTCATCGCCGAAGCACCAAATGGACTTATCGGAACTGCTATCGATTTAGATTTTCCATCTGTTGGAGCAACTGAGAATCTCATGACTGCCGCAGTTCTTGCTCAAGGCGTCACAACGATTGATAACGCTGCTCGTGAACCAGATCTTGTTGATTTAGGAGAATTCCTTATCGGCATGGGTGCAAAGATTGAGGGGTTGGGTTCTCCCACAATTACCATTACTGGCGTTAAA
>Ga0214921_10004409_pt1 | contig 20733 bp, 21 predicted proteins | sample LL1505_MetaG_FD_177992 | JGI IMG/M metagenome (GOLD analysis project Ga0214921, IMG submission 177992) | Freshwater microbial communities from Lake Lanier, Atlanta, Georgia, United States - LL-1505 | ecosystem: Environmental > Aquatic > Freshwater > Lake | place: USA: Georgia | collected...
ATTTATAATTAAATTTTTGAATAATTTTTAGAGGTGGTACAATATCTGAATTACATTTTGAACACTTTGAAATTCTATTTTTTTCTCTTCTTTTTATATCTTAACTTCATTAATAAGTTTTTTAATTTCATCAGTTAATTGTTTAATTGACCCCAATTCAATAACTAATGAATCAAATCCAATACTTTGTCATTCAATTTCAGACATTATTTATTTAAATACCTATTAAGAAAGAAGTATTATAAGAATTATATAGGATTCTTTAAAAATGATAACAATAAATTTGTTATGCCAATATTATATTTAGATACATCTGAAACAATTAAACCAGAACAATATCTCAAAACTGTTGATAATACTAATCAATTAATTACTAAAGATATTGATTTTAAAACACTTAGCGAATATAAAGCTAGTCCAGCTATGAATATGAAATCGAAATTTGAAAATCCAAAAAAGTTTTGGCAAAATTACCAATATTCAGATGTTTTAATAATTCCATTATATCATACAGCTCAAGCTAAACAGTTATTAGATCCAAAGACTGGAGTGACACAAAATTACATTGAAAGAAATTTTATGGTTATAATATCGGAAGTTGGATCGGTATAGGAAATCATCAAGCCGACATTGAAGATTTTGTTATTCATTATGATTTAGATGATAAACCATTACGTGTATATGCTGGTTGTCATGGTACAGTTAATGGTGAATGGTTTATATTTTGAAGCTAAAACATATTTTAGAATTTATTGTTGTGCTAATGATCATACCGGACAAGGAATAAAATGGGATCCACCTAGACGATTCTTTGAATGTGGAAAATTAACACCTTTTAATCCATATGAATAATCATTAAATAAAAAACAGCTCATATTATTCAAATTTGAATATTTTTTTTAAATTAGATATAGATATTAAAGTATTATCATTAATTTTCATTACAATAATTAATTTTTATCCAATTCAAAAAACAAACAAAAGATGTCTACTAAAAAATCTGATCTTATCTTTACTGTAGATAATCGTTATAATATTAAAATTACTCTCAGATCTTTACCTCATTTAACATATAATCTTGATAGTACTAAACTTAAATATTCTAATGAAATAGTACAAAAAGATTTTAATAAATGGCGTGGAGGTAACTATGATGCTTATGATGAATTTCCCAAAAAGAAAACTATTGTTATTAAAGAAGAAGATCGTACATATACATTTGTAGAATCTGAAAGTTTAACATCAACTGAAATTATGTGGGCTTTCTTTGATGAAATCAAAAAACAAGAATCTGCTAAAAAAGATTCTGAATATGAACCCCTCATGAATGCAGATCTTAAAGAACAATTTGAAGATACTCTTAGAATTATTGATGGTGTAAGAAGTTTTAAAGTAAATATTCCTGAAGATCTTGATGGATATCAAGCAACAGAATATAAAAATTTAAATGCTTTAGAAACAAAAATTGCAAAACTTGTTGAAGGCTTTAAATGCCTTGATAAAGAAACAACTAAATTTGCAGATTTGTGTCAATCGTTGTTTGAAAAATTAAATGTATCCAATATGGGTTTGGATAAAATTACTGATAAATTTAGGGATATTAGAATTGCTAATGATGATAACAGTTGTTTACCAACAGATCATCCATTTTTACCTAAACAAACAAAAAATATGACAGTTGATGAAAAAGTATCAGCAATTGTAGATATTGTTGAAGGAATTATCCAACAATATCAATTTGTAACATCTACTTTACGTTCTGAATTAAATGAAAAACAACGTAATCATGAATTACTTCTTGCAGTAAAACGAGCTGAAAATGAAAATCTTCAAGCTAAATATAATACTTTAAATGATTCATTTGGAGAAATTCGAAATCTTTGGAAAGATACTTGTAAAGATTTAGATAAAGTTACTGCATCTGAAAAATCTGCTAATAAAAAAAATGAGGAATTATCTGAAACATTGGATAAATTGCGTTTTGAATTGAATAATTTAAAATCAGAATTAGTTAAACAATCACAAAATTTTACTCAATATGATTTAGTTTCAGTTGATTGTCTTTTTAGTTCTATTAAACCTAATTTAGATATGCTAAATAGATATCTTACTTCTAATGCTACTGGCTATATTATTGGTATGCGAGGGTGTTGGTTTGATAGTACTAATTTACAATTTAATATTACACAATTATTATGTAATAAATCTAAAAGTTTTATTCCATTTAAGACATTTAAATTTACAAATACTGTAACTCCATTCGAAAATGACAGCCCTTATGTACTTGCTCATGATATGCTTGGTTTATTTAATAATCGAGTTTTGAGATTCTATTATGAAGAAGAACATTTATTAGCAATTGATGAAAATAATTTCATTAGCAAAAGTATTAATCGATTTATTGATAAGAGTTCAAAAGATATGAAAGAAAGATTACGTTCAACTATGAAAAACATCAGCAATTTTGAAATAGCAGAAATTGCTTATAAGACTAATATATTAATTGATTTAACAGATCGAGACAATCATAAATTCTTAAATAAAATTATAGAAGAGCGTGATATGGATTTAATAAGTGGTGAAGGATATTGGACATCACCTATAATGTTTAATATTTCTAAATTAACATTCAGAACAATCGAAACACCTCAACCATTAATTGATCAGGATGATTTCATTGATATTAATTCTGATGAGGTTAAAACCAATGATATTAAAAAAGAAAGAAATTTGGTAGTATCTATTGATAAATATTTGAAAAAATCAACGGAAAAAACTAATGCAATTGTTATTCATGCATCAAATAGTTCTAATACAAATTACAATACTCATCTATTGTTGCAATTTGGCAAAGTACCAGTTATTGAAGTTAGGTCAAATTCAATTGCTTTTGAAAATTCCAATAGTGATTTCAAATCATCTCAATAAATTTATAGTGAACCTTCCTGATATGGATAGTATTCTACCGGTGTATATTTATTAATAATATTCTGTTGACCTTCATTATTAGAAATTAATTTATTTTTTTCATAATAAGATTTATCATAACATCGTGAAAAAATGCATGATCCACAAGTAATTGACAATGCTATAATTACTGAAATAGCTACATACATAGAATCAGTTTCTGTAATTCCGACAATAAATATAGCAATACATGAACATGCTACACAAATATAACAAAATTTTAATAAATTCTGGCAAGAATAACTGGCTGTCCTTGGAACAAAATAAGTATAATCATTCAACATTATATTATTTTATTTATAATCTTATTTTTGAATAAATTAACAATTGAATTTTGTATTGAATATAAACAACTTACAATAATTACACTGCATATTTTTCAAATTTGGAACAAATGACTGAAACTGACATCATAAGTAGTGATTCTCTATTTAGCAATGATGATTTAGAAAAGTTAGGTCAGCTTAACGATTTTGACCATGAACCTGAAACAATTATTGAAGTGAGAAATGGACAATATTTTGTTTGCTCAGCCTTTGACCCAAATGCGAATAATTTGAACAACATCAATGATCATACTGAAAATGGTAATGAAGTAAATAAAGATTGGAAAGTTTGTCCTATCTGTAAAGTACGATTGCAAGATTCTGGATTTGCAACTTCAGAATGCTCCCAATGTGGTGCTGAAATTAATAAAAATTCTGAAGATCAGGAGATTAAAAAAGTTTCTACTTTTGGTGGAACAGTTACAGCTAATTATCTTAATTGTGATAGTAAAGCATATGTACGAACAAAGATTGTTAAAGAGTTAAAACAAAAATCTTATGATAGTACCAAACATAAAATTCCTCAATACATTGTTGAAGATGCTGTCGACCAATTTCTCACAATTAGTGAGCATAAAATTCATCGTGGATCTGTTCAACGTGGATTAAAATGGAAATTAATTCAGTATAAACTTATTGAGAATGATATGATTAAATCATCAAAAATTATTGCACAAATTGCTGGTTTAACAGATAAGCAACTTAGTGCAGCTGATGCATTACTTCGGGAATATGATGCCGAAGGTGTTATTAAAATTCAATGCCTTAATGTTGATCGTACAGAAAGTTTTATTAAAAATTACATAAATATCTTTAAAATTGAAAGTAAATATGGAAATTTTATTTCTGAACTTATTAATGAAGCAGATCGCAAGAAAGTTCATTTGACTAATAATTTTAAACCATCTACTAAAGCAACGGGTGCATTTATTTTATTCTTGTCCAGTTTTCCACATTTAGAAATAAAGAAAATTGATGTAATTAAAGAGAGTGGATTAACTTCAAGTACTGTTAATAGATATTATAATTTGTTAATTGATAATATTCATTTATTAACATCAGTTTATGTAAGATGGTCAATTCAACCACCTAGCAAAGAACAAAAAAAACCAGTTCCAAAAGTTCTTATTCCACCAACTCCTGTAATTATTAAATTAGAACCTCTTCCTGTTTCAGATGATGGTATTATTATTATCTAATTTACTTTAAACAAAATAAACTTTAATTATTATCTAATTTTAAAATAAGTTGTTGATGATGAAAATCCTGGATTGAAATGACTTTGATACAAAACTGAATATAATTCAACCCCACAAAAAAAATATTTGTTTCAAGCAATCAAATCAAGTTTACTTTTTGTGTTCATTATTAACAATTTTACGACAATTGAAAATCAGTTGAGATTTGATATACCATTGATTTTTTCCTACATACTTCAAAAACATGATTGGCATTGGTATGATGTTGCATATTGTTTTGGATCATTATTAAATGCTGGTGGTAAATTACTTTTAGTACCATGCTTTATACAAATCCAATAATAACTAGCATGTAAAGCAATATAAATACCTCCATCTTTTGGAAGTTCATATAATTCTTTACGTTTAACATAAATACATTTTGAATCGCAATTACTCATTATTAATCAAATAATATAAGAAATGTAGCATATTTTTTTTTAAATAAAAAATAATAACAATTATTCTATCAAATTTAACTTAAAGAATCTATTGATTTATTTTAAATTAGCTGTTGATTCAGATAATTTATTTATTAGATTCAATAGAATGATCTTCAGCCCATCGCAAATCAAATTCCTGAATTGGTGTTTTATAATTTCCATTGAAATAATTATAATCGGCATCTTTGATAAATTTGTCTTCATTTTTTCCTTCATTGCTTGCCATCCATGACATTGCAGCTTCTTTATTCCATGGACTTTCGACACCTGGAACATCCATTAAAAACATAATTGCGGTAATTACACCTGAAAGATTGCATGCTTCAGTCCATCCTTCTGGATTTGCGTGATCTTTTCCTTTTAAAATAGACAAACAAATTGATCCTTGATAACTAATATTAACATGATACATTGGAGTAAGAAATTTAACTAATGGAGCTGTAAATGGATAATCGAATGTTCCGTTTGATGTTTCTGTCTTAATTTCAAGAATATGAGTTTGATTTCTGTAAAAACCTCCTGGCATTTTAAATTTAATCCAAATTTTCCCCATATTATCTTTGTTAGCTAAAACAGCCTGATAATCTTTACTCTCAAATAATTGTTTAATATCTTTTGGTAAACGGGTTCTAGTTACTTTAGCACGAACTCTAGCTTGTAATACCGGATCTACATTATTTGATTTATTAATAAAAGTCATAGGTCTAGTTTCCATTATTAATGATTAGTTTTATATTTTATTGAGTTTATTTTAATAATCTTATAACTATTATTGATAAATTCAAATTTGAAACATTAGTATTTATAAATAATTAAACTAGTAATGGATAAAAAACTAATTGACGAAAAAGAAAACTTAAATAATTCAAGAATAGGCATACAAGATGAAAATTATCTTGATGAATTGGATGAACTGGATGATGATTTTGATGTAGAAGTTAAAGTTTATCATCCACCAATTTCATTTAGGGAATTTGCAATTAAACCATTTTCATATTTAGGTAAATTTATTAAAGTTGAATGTAAAACTGGTCAAATTAAATTACCTAAAGAAATTGTTGATTACTATCAAAATAATAGAGGTTGGAATTTTGAAAATTACCATAGAATTGAATTACTTGCATTATTATATTTGCATTATTATAAAGACTGTGATGAATGGAAAAAACCTAATATTCTCGAACACGAAATGCAAACTATTATGGAAGCATTACCACATTTTAGAAATATTAGTGAATTGTTTAGTTATGGATTTATTAATGGAGATTTAAAATATGGAGATTTTGATCAAGTAGTTGAAAGTGAAGGTCAACATACTTATGATGTAACTGGATTAAATGATAATTAATGTTTTAACTTAAATATAATTTAAAAAATTATTTAGATGATTTATGTAATAAAAAAAATATTTCCAAGCAAAATTCAAATATTCCAGATAATTATTTTTTTTGAATAAATGAAAATAAGATCCATATAGGAATCTATTAATTTTATGTATTAATAAAATATGATTAATTATTTAGCTAAAATATTCAGTATTATAGTAATTATTTTAATTATATGGATATGGTATATGAATTATTATCATCCATCTTGTAATGAAATATGGATTAAAGAAGTTTTAAATATATGTAAAACAGGTGATTTAATTCTTTTTAAAGCTATGGATAATTTTAACAGCAGTAAAATATTTAGTTATTTTACACATATTGGAGTTATATTCACACCTAAAAAATTATTACATTCAATAACAGATAATCATACAACTCATAGTATTTATATATTTGAAGCACAATCACCTAATAATCTTGAACTTGAAGATCATGAAAATAAAAAAGGAATTTACATTACTAATTTATATGATAGATTATCTTCATATAAAGGTAGATTATATTACAAACCACTTAATAAATTTGTTGATAATGAATTAAATAACAATTTTCAAACATTTATAGATTATGCCATCCAAAATATGTATTATGAAAATAATGTTATTTGGAATGGTATTAAAAAAAAGTTATTTTTCGAATCTTTACATGAAGGTACTAATTGTGGTGAATTGGCTTTATTAAGTTTAATAAAGCTTGGTATTTTGGATCAAAATAAATTTAATTGGAAAGCATTACATCATTTATATTGGATGGCAAATATAGAAGAATGTGATAATGGTTTTTATTATCTTCCATATCAAAAAATTAAATTAAGTCCTTTTACTAATCCATATAGAATGATTTAAATTAATCAAACTAAATAATAATAATAATAATAATTTTTTAAAATTGAAGAAATAATATTAATATATTGATATTTTAGGAGATTTATCACAATGAATAATACAATAAATATTGTGCCATTTTATAATGGTCCCTTTTCACAATGGTATAACTCACCTTTCAAAGCAAAACCTCTTTCACTTCCAATGCTAACTTTCGATTTTGCTAATTGTGAACAGTATATGATGTTTGAAAAAGCAATGTTATTTGATGATGAAGATACTGCAAAAGAAATTATGAAAACTAATGATCCAAAAAAAATTAAAGCACTTGGTAGACAAGTCAAAAATTTTAATGAAAATATATGGACAAAAAATCGTGAAAAAATTGTTTATACTGGTAATTTACATAAATTTTCTCAAAACCCTGAATTGTTAATTTATTTATTAAAAACTGGTAAAGCTATTTTGGTTGAAGCAAGTCCATATGACAAAATCTGGGGTGTTGGAATTGCTGAAAATGATCCTGAAATTTATAATATTAAAAGTTGGAGAGGCTTAAATTTATTAGGTAAAATTTTAATGCAAGTTCGTACTGCATTAAACCCGAATATAGAGCAAAAAAATAAAGCATAAAATTATGCGGATCTCAATAATTAGCAGAAATATCATAAAAATAAAACTTTTATTTTTTATTATAAAATATAGTATTATAAAATATAATATTATTTTTTATAGAAGATTTACATTTTTACAGTAATATCTTAAAAATAAAATGCATAAAGGTCTTACTATCATAGTAGTTTTGTTAGTTTTATTGATTGTGTATTATGTAGTCGTACACATGGGTGGTAAGAAGGAAGTTTATGTTATTACATCAAATGATGGAGGTTATCAAACTTCTTTTGAAGAATCAAAATCAGTAGTGAAATCATTTGATAGTAATGCTGAATTAGCAACATATGATCAAGTTCTTGAAGCACAAAAAGCAGGTGCTCAATGGTGTTCAGCTGGTTGGATGATTGATGGTAGAGGTGCATTTCCTATGCAAGGTACTTATCCAGGTTGTGGTGGTCCAAGTGTGAATCTCTGGACACCAGAAGGTAAAAAAGCTAATATTATTGCTTATGGAGTTAAACCAAGCGAAGAAGACGTGCGAAAAATGAGAACTGAGAAAAAATTGTCATATTGGATTTTACCATTTTATCAACCATCATCAGATAAAGATACAAAACCAAGAAAATGGAGTCAATACGATCCATAATTTATTTAAATAATAGATTCTTTACATATTCAATTAAACATTCAACCATTTTTTTGCTTGAATAAAATAAGAATATTATTATAATAAGATACTTTTAATATATTTGGATATATTGAATTAATATTTTAACTAATAATGTTCAAACACAGACAAACTCTTATAAACAATCCATTAGATACAAAAAATAATGATCCTTTAATGTCGATCAAAGATAATGTTATATCTTATAGCGGTGGCTATAAGATTACTGATCTTTTAATTGATTCAAAAGAAAATATTCATGGTGGTAATTTACCAACTTTATTATTACCTGGTAAAGTTATTATTAAACCATGGATGTCAAGTGCTGACAAACAAATAATAGAAACTCAACCAGGTATTAAATTTGTCATGCAATGGTTGCGTCCAATGATACCGGAAAAACGAAATACGCCTCTTTCAAAACCACCCAAAAAACCAGGTGAAAAATATTTAGTATTTAAAAGTGGGACAGGCTCTGGCAAATCTACAGCTTTACCAACTGAAATTTTTCGTACATTTTTTGAGGGAATACATAAAAATATTGGTATGACTGAACCGCGCGTTTTTAATTGTATTGATATTGTTAATAGTATTGTTAAACTTCCAGTTTATAAAGATTTTAAAGAAGGTGATAATATTGGTTATCATACTGGTAATTTTAAAAAGAAGCCAAATAAAGGTATTGTTATTGAAACGATCGGTGTTTTACTTCAACAACTTAAAACACTTACTGATGAAGAGATTATGAATAAATATTTTGTAATTATTATTGATGAAGTTCATGTTCGAAGCGCTGATAATGATCCTGCAATGAGTTTACTTAAAAAATTAATTGAACGTAATTATGAAAATCCTAATTGTCCATTTATTATTTTAACCTCAGGAACATTCGATGAAAAAATATTTATGGAATATTTCGGCATACCAGAAAATCATTATATTGAAGTAGTTGGTTCGACATTTCCGATTGAACAACGATGGTCTGATATACCTGTTATAAATTTAACTGAAACAATTGTACAAACTGTTAAAAATATTCATATAAGCCAAGAAGGAAAAGATGATTTAAAAATTGTTCAGCAAGATATGCCAGAAATCGGTTTAAAACGTGGTGATATTAATCCATATAGGGATATATTAATTATTGTTGATAGTAGTGCTATGATGGATAGACTTACATTTGAAATTCATAAATTAAATTTGCTTCCAGAAATTAAATCAGTTGGATATATTATTCCTATTCCTATTAATAGTACCAGATTTTCAAGTGGTGGTAAGCAATATCAGCAATTAATGTCATCAGTTGATAGTATTAAAGGTCATTTAATGAAAAAAGAATATGCTAATATTAAATTAGGCGGTTATGGTACTAACTGTTCAACTATTACAGCTCCCAGGATTATTGAAGATGTGGTTAATGGTGGTGTAATTGTTAAAGAAATGAAAATTGATGGTGGAAATGCTGAAGGTGGTATGCATCCTTCTGATTTACTTGAACAAGTCAAATGGGAATCTAATTATGTTAATTTTGTTCGTCGTGTTATTATTGCAACTAATTTAATTGAAACTGGTATTACTATCGATGAACTTAAATACTGTATTGATACAGGTTTACTTATTAATACAGATTTTAATCCACTTTACAATGCAACAGTTTTAACAAATACACCAGTAACTCAAGGTATGGCTATTCAACGACGTGGTCGTGTTGGAAGAAAGTCTCCTGGAGTTTGGTTTCCTATGTATACTAAAGATCTTTTTAATATAATGATAAAAGATCAATATCCAGATATTATTTCTAAAGAATTTTCATCTACATTGCTTTCAATTGTTATTCAAGATACTGAAAGTTCTCTTGATAAATATTCACGAGAAATTGTTATAGAAAATAAATTTGGTTTTAGTATATCAGCTATTGATATTATGGGTTATCCCGCTGTTGATAGTATTGAATATAGTCTTGAAAAACTTTATTATTTAGGATTTATAACAACTCTTGATGTTAAAATAGATGGTAATCGAAAACATGGACCTGCAATTTTAAATACAGCAATTATTCCTACTAAATTGGGTTTGTTAGCTAATAAATTTCGTAAAATTCGTCTTGAATCAATTAGAATGATTTTAGCTGGATATTATCATAAGAGTAATATTATGGATTTAATTACTATTGCAATTATGATTGAATCACGATGGGATGAAATTTCAAAAGCAAAACGTTTTGCTTATAAACCTCAAAACATTCTTAACGTAACTCCATCCGAATCCGATATGTATTTTAAGATATTTTGGGCTGATGAATTTATTGATTGTTTATGGATATGGTATGAATTTATGGAAGTATTAGATTCAATTAACCCACGTAATTCGTCAAAGGTAAAAAAAATGGGAGTTGGTTATGCAAAAGAATGGTGTGAAAAAAATATGTTAAATTATGATGGATTACTTGGAATTGTTCAAGCCCGAGATGAATTAATTGATTCAATGATTAATATTGGATTGAATCCTTACTACAATGGTCTTGATTTAAAACGAGGTACATATAACCTTAAATCAATTATTAATAAAGAATTATCTCTAGGTATGAGTGAAATAGCTAAAATTAAATCATGTATTTATGACGGATATAAATTAAATACAGCAACTTATGATAAAAATAAAAAAGTTTATATTTCAGATTGGCGAAAATGCCCAATTGAAAATATTGAATCAAAGTTAGTTCGACCAATTCAGGTTCCAGAAAAAGAACGCGATGTCAGACAACTTCAACCTAATCATATAGTTTTTTCCGGATTTTTAATTTCTGCCAATCGAAATAATCGAAACATGTACATACTTGGCGCAGAAAATTTAGTTGGTGTTTTGGATGGTTTTGTTGATATCGATGATGGAATTATTTATCAATGGTAGTTGATCTTTGGCGGGGTGATATTGATTGAAAATAATGATTGCTTGTTTGTAAAGATCTGGTTCATAACATGATGGTAATGATCCGGGAATCGTCCAAGGTTCTTCTCCAGTTTGTCTTGTTAATGGAGGTTTTGGAAACAAATATTCTTCTGCTTCTTTTAATGTTGTGATTTTTTTGTTAATAGGAATTGTAATTGAAGGAATTGCATTAAAGTTATCCATTTCAATCGTAATAGAGAAATAATTTCTTTTTGAAAAAGATAGCTGGTAATGGTATATATTAATCTTACTTTTTTCAATTTTTTATGAGAAAATTACTACTCTTTTCAAAAATTGAAAAAAAACCGATAAAAACACGGACTTTCTTCGTCATACATTTTTCATTCACTTCATTTTTCAAATCATGGACTTTTTCGATTTTAAAAAGAGAGAACGAAGCTATTCAGCACCATTTATTCAACAAAATAATGAGCAAAAAAATATAAAAGTAAAATATTATAATGTACATACTTATCATAGATCTCAGTTTAGACCTGCGTTTAAAGGATGCAATACAGCAGGAGCTATCTTTATTTCAAAGATAGATGGTTTTACAGAAATTTGTAAAATTTATAATTCATGTGATAAAAGCAAACTATCGCATGATCATCCTTATTCATTATGTTCATTACCATTTAACTCAATCAAACGTTTTCCTCAGGAAGCTGAAACTGATCCATTGTTTAAATCATTAGTAACTGATGAAATTAAAGCTGAAGCAAAGAAGCACGTTGGTAGAGTTAACTTTGGTTTAGACTTTATTTATAGGCATTGTATTCAAACTAAATCTTTAGGTGAAAAATCTTTAGGTGAAAATTTTCATTTACTTTGCCAATTGGTTGTTCCAAATGCTATTTCAGCTTATAAATACAATTCTATTGATTTAACTGGAATTTCCGGAAAAACTGACAGTATTTTAGGTGATACAAATATTTTAAAAACTCTTATTAGAGAAACACAAGAAGAAATCGGTTTAAAAATAGGTGAATATTTACCAAATGGAAAACCGGGGATTCTTCATCCAAGTTATCAATTAAAAATGAGACAAAAATATAATGTAAAAAATTTACCATATGATTTACAAATTGGGGAACATGGGTATGCAACACAATTATTTATATTAGTAATTGAAGAAGATGATATTCTTGATTCTTCGATTTTAGAAGAAGAAAAAGAAATTGACAGAATTAATGAAGAATTAAAAAAAACAGTTCTCAAAAATAAAATACCTGTGTATTCTGCTAAAAATTCGCTAATATGTAAAAAATTTAATTGTTCTTCACTTAATAAAGATGGTTGGATTTCAGGTAAATATTAAAACTTTGCTACTGCTTCCTCCTTTTACTTTCCCTTTGTCTGGAATATTCTTAAATTTTAATTGAATCTCACGTTGTGTGATTTTTATTTTTTCTGGTGTCCAAAAATCAAATGGGTATTTTAATGATTTATTGGAAGGTTTGATTCTATTAAGCTTATTATAAATATCTATTTTTAATGAATCCATTATTTATCCTAAATAAAAAGTAAATTTTATTTATAATTATATATATTTCTTGTGTTTTATATATTCAGTTTTATATATTTTAGTAATAATTATCATTGATTTTCATAACATAAAAAATGTCACAAGCTGAATTAATTACAGTGGTTATAATTATACTTGTTGTTCTTATGATAATGCTTAGAACATCATCTAGAATTGATTTAGCATATACTTCATCATATGAAGATGATTATAATAATTTAAGACATACAAATATTGATGGAGTTCGTGATAATGATCAATCTATTCCATTACCTTGGACTTATCAACCTCCCCAATTTATGGGTGCAAGATATAAAGTTTTAGCCGAAGATGGTCTCGGTGATCATACTGAACCATTAGATGATATGGTTAATAATCGTATATTTAAAAATCCTGTGTATGAAAAACGTTGTAAAGAAGGGTTTCCTGATACTAGTCAAACATTTTGGAATGCAACTAAAAGTACACCAACACTCGAAAATGATGATATTCACTTAATTCATTCTTCAGCTGAAATGCAAACTCCAGATTTTCGTGTTCGTATGTCTGGAAAGGCAAAAAAATTCTTACCATTTTCCGGCGGTAGATCTCGATTAAATTTTAGCAGTTACGAGAACAGTAATTCTGAACCAAGTTTTCGTCAGTGATTAATTAATAATTGTTGGATTTTGCATATTAATCTTGTTTGATAATTTATTACCACTATATTTATATATATCAATTGAATCTAGAAATTTTGCAAAATCATTCATATTTTTTTCCATTAATGTTTTATTAGAAATGATTTTTGAATGAAAACAACGGTAACTAAAATTGACTTGTTCAAGAGGTTTTCTATTTTTATTAAAATTATTAATACATGAAATTAATGTGAATAAATGTATTTTTTCATGTTCAAGTAGAATCTGATATTCATTTTCTAAATCTATAATGATTTTTTTATTATTTTGCATTGTATTACATAAATAATAATATTGTCTATTATTAAAAATATGATTGGAAACATGTGAATAAAACATAATAATGGGTATTTCTTGTGAAATTACATATGGATTTATGTTTATTTTTTTAAGAGCTTTTAAAATATTATCTATTGGTTTATCTATTGGTTTATCTATTGGTTTATCTATTGGTTTATCTATTGGTTTATCTGTTAATAGTAATTTATTGTCCATCTACAAATTTGAATATTTAATTAGTAAACTATTATCTTTTAAACATTAAATCAAATATTCAAATTTGTAGATGGACAATAAATTACTATTAAACAATATTAATCAAAAATCAGATGAAAAACCTTATATTTATTATATTGATTTAAATTGGATTCCATTAAATGATATTGATTTAAAACGATCCAGATTCAAATCTGGATTTTCACCAATTAGAAAACCGGAAATTGTTAAATCTATTTCAGACAGAATATTTGAGATAAGTGATCCATTTCTATTTTATACTGATATACCCGGAGAATATGAATGGATTGTTTATGAATTTGATAGATTTCGTGTTGTTAAATTTCGTCTTAAAAATGATGATAGTTTTAAACTATGTATTAAATCAAAAGATCAATCTGTTAAATTTGTTGAAAACATTATTACAAATGTAAGTTTAAAATCTTCTATTTCTAAAATTAAACGATTCAATTCAAATATTTATTATGATTTTGATAAACCAATTTTCATTTCTAAATATTATAATTATACGAGTGATGTAATTGCGCTGAATGGTAAAATCTATTTATCAATAGGTAGAACAGATTATTTCATTGTAATTGGAAAAACAGATATGAAATTTCATACAAAAGCTCAAGTAAATTTTGTTGACTTATTTGATGATAATTATTTAATTCAAATTATATTATTTGATGTGTATTTATTTGGTGAACAATATTTAAGGTTGCCATATCTTGAACGTTTAAAATATATTGATCAATTAATTAAACAGGAATATTTCCCAAATATTAAAATAAAAAGTCCTGAACTTCAAGAAATTCAGAATAGAGATGAAACTGATAAAATTATAGTTGATAATGACTCATTTCAATATATGGAATGGAGTAAAGAAAATACTGTTATTACACAATATAAAAATAATTTATCAGAAGAAATATTACATTTTTCTGATAGTATTTATGAATATCGTAGATCTGAGAAAAAAGACAATCAATTACTCAATGATCAATTCGGTAATGGAAGTGTTGTCAAATATCAACCATTATCTCAAAATATTATTGGTCACTCATGTGATTCTATGAAGCTAGATAGTATTAAATCATGTAAATATTTTAGTAGATATGAAAATTATGATTTGGATGTATTGCTAAAAATATCAGTTCGTTCTATTTTACATATACGCAAAACAATTATTAAAAACTATGCTTCAGGAAAAATTTTAGCAATTACTGATTTTCCTTTAAATATTGCTGATTTAGAATATGATGAAGTTCGAAAATTGGAGGATATAAATGATAGTCAACCTTTGTCTGAAGTAAAAAAAACTATTGAAAAATATCATACAATTATTATTGATAAAAAACATCAAATTGCAAATCCTTTTGTTACTGAACTAATAAATACAAAAAAAATTATCCTGTTTAATTTCGATAATTCATGGGAAATTAAAGACGTCGGACAGAAAATTTTTATATTTCTTGTTGGTACAATTGGATCAGGAAAAAGTGCATTAATTAGAAAAGTTCGAACAATGGTTAATATGTCAGGTGGTATATTTATTGCACAAATTGATAAATTAATTGAAAATGATGTAGAATTTATTTGCAGTCCTACAACCGAAACATATTGGAAACTTCGTAATAAAATGTATAATTCTTATATGGATCAATTAATTAGTCAATCAATTGTACAATCAAATAGTATTATTCTTGAAACTACAAATGTTAATAATGAATACGTTCAATGGCTTAAAAGTTATGGATATAAAATTGTTGTTGCTGTTGTTAATGAAACTTATGAAAATATTTGTGAAAATATTAAAACAAGAAATATGCTTAAAGATAGAAAAACAGCTTTATCAAAAGAAGATTATTCTAAATTTGAATTGAATATTAAAGAATACACTAAGCTTGCCGATATTGTTTTAAACTTAAAACCAGAATACTCAGAATAGATGTTATTAATTTTTAAACTACAAAATCATCATCAAGTACATTAATTGAGCTCTTCTCATCATTATTTTTTTTAATAACTAATGGTGGTAGTGCTTGACGAATCCGATTTGGGTCAAATGGTTGTAAATGAGTAATTTGTGTTTTGATTAATTCTCTTAGAAAATCATCATCAGCTTCTGTTCGACCATCAAAATATTTTGCATAAATAATCATTTGCAACATCCCTTCAATTGATGAAGATTCAAATGATAACTCTAAAATTTGCCCATTTAAAATATTAAAACATCTACATTTTAATGGATTACGATCAATTATTTTTTCAGGAGATTTTTCATCAAAAGTACCAAAATATTTAGCTTGGTATTCAGGTTTTGAATCTAAAAGTTTTTGAAATAAATATCCGTAAATAACCGTTTGAATTAGATGTTCACGTTTAAGAGATTTTACTGCTTTGATTTCCCAAAGAGTATTAGTTTTACGATCAAAAATGTCAATTCTTCCATTAAGTGTTTTTCCTAAAATGGTTCCCATTGTTTCAACTTGAACTTCAAAGTTACATTCATGAGATAAATGTCCCTTCATTCGTTCCATTGCAGCGTTCAAATGTTCATCAGATAACCAATCATAACGTGGAATTTGGTTAAGTTTATAAATGTATTCAGTTCGAAATGCGCAGTATTGATTCGCAAGTTTAAGTAAATTTTCAGGAGTCATATTAAATGAATATTCAGGTTCATGTTCATCTTGAATATTCATTCTTCGATCATTATTACCTCCATAAGTATATGGTTGATAATTAGTAAAATATTTAATATCCATTTGTAGAAATTTTGGAATTTGGTTATGACTAACATAATTATGAATAATTAACCCATTAATTTCATTTAATGTTTTGCGTTTACTGTATTCTTTTACAAGTTCATTTAAGATTTGCATATTTTCTGTTGAAATAAATTCAAAATACGATGCTAGTGCTATACCATTAATTTCTGCAACTGTTTCAGTTAAAGTATTTTTATCAAGACCAATACCATCAATTCGAATAGGAATTTCAATATCATCCTTTGGTGGAACTATCTCTTTAAATTCAAAGAATTGGCTTGCATCGCATATAACTTTTGCTGAAATATGCCGAGTTAAATCTGTTACATTAATATGAGTTTGAATAGACCTAGATGTAGAAGATGTATGAATTTTATCTTTTATAGTTACATTAACAAATTTATGATGATAAATGTCTTGATCTCCGTGATTATTATCCATTAAAGCTTGTTGATCAATAAATGGAAGAAAATCGTGTCCATTATGATGAAAGATATACATTTTCTCAATTGCTCGAGTAATTGCTACATATAAAGTATTTGGACACATATTTTTATTTGCATTCTTTGCAAAATAATCGAAATAAGATGAGTCAAATCCAAATACAACAACTATTTTTCTTTCTAATCCTTTTACTTGATGAAATGTACTAAATACAACTTTACCTCGTAATACATCTTCATCAAGTGGTTCTTCATCTGAACCAGGTACAAAGATCGGTATTTTCATCGCAGATAGATAATTTGCTACTTTACGAACTGGACTCCGAATACTTTTAACACTTGGTGCGATGATGAAAATATCATCATAACTATAAACTCTTTGATTGGAATAAGGATCCGTAAGCGTGATAATTCTTTGTACAATATCACTTGGATATTGTCCAAAAGTATTACAAATAATATATTCGACAGGAGGACCATCTTTAACAGCTTTAAGACGATTATTTTTTAGAGCAACTAAGTTAATAAATGCTGCCATCTCTCTAGTAATACGATATGATGTAGATAATTTACAAGGTAACCATTTCTGAATATATGTAAATGCTGCAAATAACACATCAGCATATTGGATAAAACGTTTATCAGCTCCATTAAATGCAAAAATACTTTGAAATTTATCTCCAATAATTGCAAATTTAAGATAATGACGATCAATTGGTAAATCACGAATTAAAATACAAATAAATTTAAAATATAATTCTGTCATATCCTGAGCTTCATCAATAATAATTCTATTGAATGAAGGTAATCTTATAACTTTATTATTATTAATATTTGTAACATTGTCGACAACATACATCATCTTATAATCATCATAACATTCATTATCATAATATTTGACTGCACAACTATGGTAACTATGAGCTTCAATATTATTTAAACCAAGTAATTCTATTTTTTTACGAGTTTCAAGTTTAAGTTTTTTATTATAAGTTAAAAGTAAAATTCTATCTTGAGGAAAAGCCATAGCTAAATGTAAAATTGTAGTGGTTTTTCCTGAACCTGCAACACTATCAACAATAATGTTATTTTGAGCTTTGGAAACTGCATCGATCTGTTCACTACTCATTGGAGGCAATCGAAATGGTGGATTTTTATTATCACTAAATGGCGTTAGAATAGTTCCTCGTATCATTGAAACGGGTATTTGTTTAAAAATTTGCGATTTTTTATCCATTTTTTATTTATGAGTACAGGTAATTGTTATAAATAATTGTTTACAATTTTTCAAACTTAAATTAATGATTTCCACTACATATGAGATCATTTAATTCTGTATATTCAATAACCATATTAAAACCAAAAATTATAGCAAATGTTATTAAATATTGGTTTGCTCTACTAACATCACAAATACAATAACCAAGTGTATTTTCCATTATTCCTTCAATAATTATTGTTATAATAACAAAAAGTAATGCAACTATAATTGATACAATAATTGGATGCATTGAAGTCTATTTTTTAAATGAAAAAAATAAAGATATATTTTATAAAAAATAAAAGAATAATTTGATTGCTAATGAATTTATTGTACTGGTGCATCTTTTCTTTTTCGTGATTTTTTCCAGTCATTTTCATCAATATCTTCATCAATAATAGGCAAAATAGGATCAAGAGTTTTTTATTAAAAAATTCATTAGTAATTAAATCATCAATTTTGCCATATTTTTTTGGAATGTTCAGATAATTAATATCCATCTCCACTGAACATGATTCGAAAATGCTTAAATTGATTCTTTCCAATTTTTTGAACAAAGACAAATTGAGTTCGTTCAGCTGTTAATCTAACTGCCCATAGTAATTTTGATTCAATCAAAAATTTTTCAACTTCTTATCGATTATCAAATGCTCGAAACCAAGGTTGTGCATTTCCAACTTTATCGCATAATCCTGACATTCGATATGGAAATTTTGCTATTTCTGTTCCAAAGCAAGCTGAAAGAATATCTTTTAGAAAATATTTTCGAAGAAGATATTCATCTTTGTTTTGAATGCAACAGGCTTTGATCATGTTTTCAATTATATCATTGGGAAATGGTTTTTTAATATTAAGTACTTAGCAATCATTTTTTTAGTTAGTAATTTATGAAAAAATAAAGATTAATTTATTATTTTAATCAAATAAATCAAACTAATTACGCAAATACAAATCCATCATCCATATTTAACATCATTGTATCAAGTTCATTACTTGCTTTAATAACAATATCTAAAGAATTATTATCGTTTGGATTAAATAATGTATTATCAATTTGTACTGGAGGCATTTCAACAATATGGCTTGGAGCTATAACACTTTCTAAAATTGCTCGTTTCTTTTCTTTTTCAGCTAACATAAATTGTTTATGTGATTCAGTAGTAGCTTTCATTTCATTTCGACGAGCATGTAATTCATAAGTCATAAGCTCTTGAATAAATTGATTATCTGTATCTTCAAGTGTTTTAGTTCGCCGTTCAATATGTTTGAGTAAATCATTATTGTCATATTCAATACAAATACGATTGTAAAATTCATCAATAGATTCCGAACGGATATCTTTGAGTTTCTTTTCAGAAGCTAATGCAGCTTTAGCTGCATCACTTAAGATATCAGATTTTAATGCAGAATTAATCATTTGCGTTTTTTGTTCTTCTGTAGGTTTAGGAGCAATTTTATCATCTATGTCAGATGTTTTATTTTTACCATCGTTTAATTCAATATAATTTTTCAATGGTTGTTCAAGGAGCACGGTAAGATCTGCAGATTTATCATTTTTATTAAGTGAATCTCTTTCTTCTTTCCATGTTTTAGTTTCATATTCATCACCCAATAAATCACTGAAAGATACATCAAAAACATAAGCTTCATCAGGTTGTTTAGTTTCAGCAGGACCTAAAAATCGAAATCCTTTAAGATATTTTGATACACGATCCTGTTCAAACATTTTACCAATTTTACTATTTTCAAGACTTGATTCAATTAAACTTTTAGCACACCATTTAGCTTGACTGTCCATCCATAGGATATATTTCTCAATAATATCTTTCATACGTTCAATATGTTGTGATGGTTTTTGTCCAGGAATAAAAGCTCTTTCTGGAACTCTTACCATTCTACGAGTAATGAATTCATCAATACTATCTTTAGCAGTACGATATTTAGCAGTTTCGTATTCAATATGGGGATGCGGAATATTTACAAGTTTACCATCATAAATAATTTTCAACACTTGCCAATAATGAACCAAAATACTCAAAAATGCTGACAAATATTCTGGATCTTTGTCAAATTTATCTGCTTGAGGATCTGCACGACGATGAAATGGATCATTTGGGTTGTATTTAGTATCG
>Ga0214921_10004410_pt1 | contig 20731 bp, 4 predicted proteins | sample LL1505_MetaG_FD_177992 | JGI IMG/M metagenome (GOLD analysis project Ga0214921, IMG submission 177992) | Freshwater microbial communities from Lake Lanier, Atlanta, Georgia, United States - LL-1505 | ecosystem: Environmental > Aquatic > Freshwater > Lake | place: USA: Georgia | collected 2015-05-28
GAATTATCATTAATCTTAATAGTAGGTTTATAATCTTTTGTTATTGTGAATTCTGGTGAAATACATCCTTTAAGTGAAGCACTATAAAAAGTATTTCTTGATCCTGGAATTGATTCTAATAAAACATCATTATATTTTTGTACAATATTAAATGTATTACCAGAAATCATAACAGAATATATTTCTCGATCTGATAGATTTATTACTGTTTGTAATTCAGTATCAGAAGTAGGTATATATTGTGAATCTAACCATAATTGATCTGTAGTTAAAGGTTTACGTGATATATATGGTTCTACATCTAATTGTAAGTTTGAATTAATACTAGATGTATTATGTAATGATTTATATAGTAACGAATTCACTTGAGAATTCGATGGCATTTTATCTATCAATAAAAATAGTTATTAACTAGTTGTATCAAAAAAAAAATAATATAATAATTTAATAAATGATTATATGAATTTATTTATACTTTTATTAATTTAAAATTTTTTAAGGAATAAATATTATATTACTTTATATTTATTTTTTTTAATTATATCATAAATATAGTTTTTTGTTTATTATTATATTATCATATATTTTTACATAAAGAATTTAAGTCTATATCCCTTAGTTCCAAATGCATCTATTTCTAATATATTAATAGATTTAGTACTTATAAATAATTCTACAGGATTGTTCATGTTTATATACGAACTTGTCCAGTTAAAATATAATTCTCTCATTTGTGTTAAATCTAGATAACCATTTGTTTCTTGAACATCATCATTAGATGGTCTATTAAATGTTATTGCCATTAATCCTGAGTCAGAAGGTGCGTATAACATATGAGACCTTGTTTGTAAATAAGAAGAATAAAAGGTTGGAGATATTAAATCATATAATTTATTATCTTCACCTTTTATATAAAAACCACATGTATCAATAACTTGAGTAGGTATTCTATATCTAACATTAGCAATACTAATATTAGGCGCTCCACCATTAGGATCAGATAAATATATAGGTACAGGTATAGTATTTTGATTAGCTCCTGTAAATTTATACCAAGAATCCATCATTTGTTGATTTTGTAATGGTTGTAACCCAAATCTTATAGATTCTGTAGCATATCTTAATCTATCTAATAATTGTATTCCTGTAGAATTAACTAGTTGAATACTATAACTATTATGAAGTCTATATATACAATATCCTACCTGTTGTATATATAATTTATAAATATCAGAATCCATTGATATATTATTTACATATAAACCTACTGAAATTATTTTAGGAGAATCGGGTAATATTATACCCATTGCAGCTGCAGCATTTGAAGCTTCAGAAGTTCCATAACCATAAGATTGACCATTAATTCTAACAAATAAAATATTAGATAAATTTTCTAATTGATAAGATATAGTTCTCGATTTAGTATATATACCACCTACTGGTAATGGATTGTTTTCATGATTAAAAAAGAAATTACCTTTAATCCATAAATCTAATACAGGTTGATAAGTTTTTGGTGTTTGTGGTCCATTAAGTATTTGTTGTTTTATTTTACATTGTGAATCTGGCATGTATACATAACCATCAATAGGTTGTTCTTGTCCATGACATATATCCCATGATGAATAATAATCAACAGGTAAATCAAATTGTCTATACATCATTGTAGTTCTAGGTTCATATGATTCGTATTTGATATCATCTATTTCAAATGTAGATAATTTAGTTAACCTAACTCCAGGATAATCACAATAATGAAATTGTGGAGCGTTTTGTCTAGAAATAGCAGGTCCGTTTAATGTTGGATCTCCTATACCATCTATCTTAACATTGAGAACAATATCTCCTATAAATTGATCAGTATTATTAAGTGTAAAAGATATTAGATTACCAAAATTAACTTGAGAGTTAGGTGTTAATCTTTGATAATAATTAAATGATGGAACAGAAAATTTATGTGATTGATAAGCATAAACATGATAAGCTTTAGAAATATCATCTAATGAAGTTTTATAATTATTTGCTTGAATGTATGATTTAAGATAACTCATACTATTAAGTAATGTCTCATATTTAACATTTTGAGCATTTGTTATCATAACAGTTTGAATAATAGAAGAAGGTAAAAATAACTGATCACCTAATAATTCTGTTTGAATAGTAACATTATCTGAATTATTATTAATAGAATTATTAAATAAAATATTAGTTATTGGTGTAATACTGTTTGATAACATTTTAATTGTTATACTCTTTTATAACACTTATTTTTTTTTATTTCAAAAATGATAACAAATAACTAAATAATGGATTTAATAAAACAAGGATATGTTTTGATATCTAGATCATCAATAATAGTTCCTATAAAATCAATCAATAAATCATTATCAGAGATAAATCAAATATTAAATAATAAATTTACATTAAAATATTCATCTAAATTTGGTATGTATAAAACTATGCAATTATTCAAGATGTATAGAAATGAATATGTTATTTTACCTAAAGCTTCTTTAATGATAGCATTAGAAAGTCAATTAGTTAATTATGATAATATAATTATACCATATATAATTAAACAAGATTCCATATTAGATGAAAATCTACAAGAAAGTTATAAAAAAGGAGATGAATTGATAGATGTTATTAAATTTATGGATAAACAAGGATTTAATCATAAATTTAGTAAGAAACAACTTAGAATTATGAAAAGAATTAATAATGAACGTAAATATAATATTAATAATATTAATTCTGAGAATATAACAGACGATACTATATTTGTAGATTCTATATTAAAAAGTTCTGAATTTACTGGTAGTAATATATCCAAATTAGTAAATATTAAAAATGAAGTAAAAGATATAAAGGATAAAAAACTAAGAAAAAAAGAAAAAAATAGTAATTATGAAATCAAACATAAATTTATATGTGATTGTTATGAAGATCACGATTTAGATACTAATTTATTATATGATTCTAATAAATATTATCCACCTATTCCTAATCTATATAATAATCAAATATTAGTGTGTGATTATTTGATGACTTATATATATGGTCCAGTTATAAGTAAAAAACAAACTAAGACTGCTGGATGTGTTTTGATTGCCCCAACAGGTGAAGGTAAAACACATATAATGATGGGTATGTTTAATAGAATAGGTGGTAAAATGTTGATAGTTGTTCCTAATAAAGTTATTTTAGAACAAACTGTAGAAGTAGCTAAAACTGCATTCAAAAATGACAATGAAGAACCTTTACCTAAAGTAACTACATTTTACGGTGAAAATAAAGATGTATCTGGTAATATAGTAATTGCTATAGTTAACTCTTTAGTTATTCAAGATGCATATTTCTTTGATCAATTTACATTTGTTGCTATTGATGAAGCGCCTAATTATTGTTCGGAATCTTTTAGTAAATTATTTTGGATAGCTCAAAGTAAATGTACAATGGCTGTAACAGCTACACCAAACGATAGAGTAGATTCATTTGATAGAATGTTAAATTACCATATTGGACCTTATGTATTTGTGCAAGAAATTCCTGGATTTATTGCATCAAATGATAATTTTAAGTTTGAATTTAATATAATACCTTATGTTGGACCTTATGAATATACTAATACAGAATTAATGAGTAACGGTGGAGTATTTTATGCTAAAATGATTAATAAATTATGTAAAGATCCATATAGATTATCATTAATTATTAATAGAATTCAAACATATTATAGACAGGATAGACATATATATGTATTTTGTGATAGGAGAATTTATTGTCATATTATAGCTAAGATATTATCAAAATTGGAATCTGGATTAAATATGTATAAGAATGATATAATTGAAAAAGAAGAGAATAATTATTCATATATAGTTATGGGAGGAGTAAGTAAAGAAAAACTACGAGAAGCTTATGATGTTGATTGTAAAGCTAGTGTTGTCATTACTACTTATGATTATTTAAAAATAGGAGTTAGTATTCCTAGAATGGATACAATGATATTAACTTCACCTAGAAGATCAGGATTAACACAAATTATAGGTAGAATATCTAGAAGAGGTGGTGATGTAAATAAAATAAGAATAGTAGATGATATTTATGATCTTAAAACTATATTTAGAGGTCAACTTGTAGATAGATTATCTGCATATAAGTTAAGAAATGGAAAAATTAAAAAATATGATAAAATTAAGTATGAAATGTTTGAAGGTGATTTAGTTAATTTATGTATAAGATTTATTAATGAATTATCTATTAATGGTTTATTATTTGATACACCAGAAAATAATGAAGAAGATGATCACATCATTTCAAAAAAAAATGTTAAATCAAGAATAACAGATATTTTTGATAAATTACATGAAAATATTGATACTAATTTAATTAAAGAAGAAAGTAAATATGAAATTAATAATATATTAGATCTATCCCAACTGAATGTTCATTTAATGCTTAAAGTCATAGAAGAATTAAAGATAATAGAAATTAGTAGAGATAGTAAAAAATTTGATATAACTAAATTAAGTCCTAATCTTAAAAAAGATGTAATAAAATATGTTAAATTAGTAGAAGATAAAGATGGAAATATAATATATGAAAAAAATAATAAAGAAACAGATATTCTAGGTAGAGAATTAAAAACACTTGCTTCAAGTAAAGATGAACTTAAAATAGTTGAAAATGATATTAATAATTTATCACAAAACATATATTATTCTAATTCTGATATTATAACTAATATAACTACTAAACTTAAAGCTGCACCATTAAAAACTAGGACTAATATATTATTAGAGAAAAAAATAAAAGATTTTGATTTTACTTAATATAAAATAATCAAATAGATTTAATTTTTTGTTTTTAATTTTCTAGATCTAGGTATTTTAACTATATTTTCTAGTAATTTTTCAGTAACACTTGTAGCTAATTTATCTACTTCATAATTACCTTCCCAAATAAAATAAATATCATCATCACTTTGACTAGGTTTTGTAGCATGACTTTCTACAAATGAAACTAAAACATTTATATTTCTTTTTTTTATTTCGGTTTTAATATCTATCATTCTATGAATTAAGTCTTGATTAGATTTAGTATTAATAGATTCCTCTAATATCCATTTATCTAACCAAGAATTATACATATTAATAGTGTATGAACTATCGCTAATAATAACTAAATCAGATTTAATATTATTATCTAAAATATATTGTAAACTATTTAATAATCCTAATAATTCACCTCTATTATTTGATGGATTATATGTTTCAGTTTTAATTACTTCTCCTTTTTCTACATAACCTTCATGTTCACCAAATTTAATTAGAAATGCATAAGAAGCAACTGCATTTACTCTACCATTGTTAGATGCTGCACCATCAGTAAATATTACTGTTTTACCAGATAAGCATAACTTAGTATTATTTGGTATCCAAATATTTATATTATTTATTATTTTAATAATCGGTTTAGAAATTATCGGATTATTATTAAGATTATTATTAGGAATATTATGCTTTGAATCTATATTAATTAAATTTTCATCTTCTATATTTTCTTCAAAAGGATCAAAATTATTACCTTGTTTAATTGTTACTTCTTCTAAATTCTCTAATGGATTTTTATGAAACTTTATTTGTGACTCATTAATTATACTTTTTACTATATCATCATTCACTTCTTTAGTATTAGGTAAATCTATTATTTTGTTACCCCATGTTATTAGTTCTCCTAATTTATTTTCTTTGATAAATTCATTAACTAATCTAAATGAATCACAATTAATAAATAGTTCACATTGTTGTATATTTGTATTAGCCATAGGACTTGGATGACGCCAAGTTACATATCTTGATTTTTTTAGTAAAGGTATAATTTCTTTAGCATTATTACCCCATAAAACGAATATAATAGGTTGATCTAAATTATCTATAAATTCAACTAAGAAATCTGTAAAAGGTTTCCATATTTTTGTATGGACATTAGATTTACCTTTAATTGTTGTAAGTGATCTATTTAACAATAAAACACCTTGTCGAACCCAATGTTCTAAACAACCATTAGTTAAAATTTGTTCAGGATATGTTCTATTAATTGCTGTATTAATATTTCTAAGTGAACCAGATATTACTTTATTTTTAGTACTAAAAGATAAACCACATGATTCATCAGGTTCTGGATAAGGATCTTGACCTATAATAACAACTCTGAGATCTTTAGGTGTAAAATAGTTAAAAGCTCTTAATATGTTATTATAATTTGGGCATATTATATTATCGTCTATTTTTTGATCTTTTATTTTAATTAATGGACCAGTAAACTTATATACATTTTCAGTAGAAAATAGTATATTACGCCATTCAATATTCATATTCTCCTTCATTGAGATTAAATGATGTTTCTGCATATTGTATTTATTTATCACATTTAATTTTCAATTTTATATTATATGTTACTATTAATAAAACATCAATGTCTAATTTTGCAGTTCAAGGATTAAAAAGTAGTGTAAATTATATAGGACCTAAAGTTGCTTCTGCTTCTAGATCTGCTTATTCTTCTACAAAATCTGCTTATAATAGTTTAAGTGGTCATCCAGCTATTTTACAAGCTAGATCAGATTTACATAATACTGCAGCAACTGGTATTGCTGCGGGAATATCAAGTGGTGTAACTGGATTATTTAATGGTATTGGAAATGGTTTATCTACGATCGGTCAAAAAATAGGTTTAACAAAAAAAGGTGGTGATGAAAATTATTTTGATGAAGATAATATTTTTTCTGACTCAAATAAAACAATGGTTGGAGGTGGAACAATATTTCATATAATTAGATTAATGTTTATTGTTATATTATTATTATTTGCTTTATATATAGTAAAAACTCAATATAATAATCTATTTGGTTCATCTAAAATGACTAATTCTATAAACTGGGTTAATGGTCGTAATTCTTTACACTAAATTATATGACACATAAAATATTATTTAAAAAATTTTATTTATTTGTATTATGATTATTTTTTTTTGATTAAAATATATATCAAAGTTTTGATTAAATATTTATTTACTTAGTAAAAAATTGCATAAATTGATGCATAAAAAAAAACTTCAATTACCTAAAGGTTTAGATATTGATATATATAAAAGTGTTGAATTTTTGAATGATTTTTATGATAATTTTTTAACAGATAAGATTAATAATGATATGGAATCTGGTAATTTAGATACAGTTAAGTTTTTATTTAAAAAGATCAGAAATAATAAAATAAATAATTATATACAATATCTAAAAACTGATAATCATAAAATATTTATTGATGATATAACATTAATATTTAAAACAATAAATTTTATAGAACAACATTCAATAGATACTACTGCTGAATATATAGAAATTGGTAATTATGAGAATTATAATATAAAAATAAAGTATAATATTTTAATGTCTAATGAGTTTATGATAAAAGGAAAAAGAGACAATTTTAACATATATCAAAAAATAATTAAATTTACAAAAATATGTATAGATAAATTTTTACATTTTTTAAAAAATGTAGAAGTTAATTTTATAACAGATATTAGTCATTTTAATTACTCTGATTATAACTTTAATATATTATATTTATTATCTGAAGATATTAATAAAAATTTAGAAATATTAAAAAAATCAAATGTTATATGTTTTATATTATTAGATGAAAAATTAGTCAATAAAGATATTTCTATTAATATTCAAAGAGATTATTTTTATAAAAAGAAATTATGTTTTAATTTGCAATTTTTTAAACGATATGTTGATAAAATCAAACAAATAATTAACGAAATAATAAAGAAAAAAGATGAAAACTTAAATATAAAGTTTGTATTCATAAATGAAGATGTTGAAGAAAGTGAAGAAGTATATCTAGATATTTTAATAAAATATAATATGTCTAGTATTTTGAAATATATAGATTTGTTTAGAATTATAGATAATAAACAATATAGTTCAATAGATATTCAAAATGAAAGCTACGATTCTATTAGTTATAAATTAGAAAGTATATATAATAATTACGATTCTTTAAGTTACATTGAAAAAAATAAATTAATTTTATCTACTAAAGATTCTATTAGAGATATATTAACTGATTTATGGACATTAGTTGATAATAATTATATAGTTGTTGATAATAAAAATAAATTAACTGATAATTATACATATATAATATTATACCCTGATTTTAGATTAAATTTCAAAGGATATTTATCTGAAAATGATAATTTTATTAATATAAGTTTTAACTTAGTTTTACATGATAGCAATGTATATGATTCTACATATTATAATCATAAATTTTTTAATATTTTTAATAATAACACTAATAAACCTAAAATATTAAATATATCTCCAAAATTAAGAGAACAAATTAATAAAATAATAGTAAAACCTCAAGATCAATCTATAATAAATTCTAAAATAGATGTAGAAATAAAAAAATGGATAAATGAGAAAAAATCTAAAATTTCAGTATTAGATAGTTTAAATAAGAATAAGTTAATAGTTTATAATACAGAGTTATTAGATAAATTTAAAGAAGAAATTAATCATTTAGGATTATCTTATGATGAAGAATTAAAAAAAGCTGTTATACTAGATTCTTGGACTTATGATAGATTTGTATCGGAAAGAGATTCATTTATAGTTATAGTTAAAAAGAAAATCGAACAAGAATTTAAACTAAAAATAATCAAAGATGGTAAATATAATGAATATCTAGAGTATACAAAAAGGGTTGAGAATGAAAAAAAGAAAGGTAAGAAGACTGAAAAAGAAGTAAAAATAAAGAAAGTTGTAGATAAAAAAGTTTTAAGTGAGAATGTAAAGAAAAATAAAAATAAAAAAAACGTTCGCGAAATAGATGAGTTGATTAAATTATATGAAGAAAAGATCAAAGAAGTACCTCAAATTCAAAGTTTTGATTTACAAAAATGGAGAGATCATGTTAATAGTTGTTTGAATTATATAAAAATTAAAAATCATGGAAAATATTATTTTGTTAAAAATGATAAAAATATGATGCCTATATTTTTTACTAATAATATGTTAACAGAATCAATAAATGATATATTAGATGGAACTCCTGATAAAGTTGTAAATGTTGTAAAATTATATAAATATATAGACTCTTATGTTAATTTACAATTCTTAAAGATTAAAAAAAATAATGAACATAATATGTTATTTAATGATAAGATTATTAGAGAATATTCTAATATAGAAGGGGAAATAAAAGTATTTGAAGAAGAATTATATAATAAATTTATGAATATATCATTGCAGAATAAAGATATAATATTATTAGATAACAATATTTTAAATAAACTTAGAGTTGGTGGCTTAAAATCTAATGAAGATAATGTGAGAACTATTAATGATTTAGATAAAAATATTATTAAATTTATATTTGATAACTATCTAAAATATAATAATGAATGTTATTTAAGTATAGTACCTACTGTACAAAACTCTAGAATTATTAAATATACAGGTGAATATTTTATTAATTTGTTACCTAAAAAAAATAATAAATATGATAATATAGAGATTAGATGTTTAGATCGAATAGATAATACTTTATATAGTAAACTATCTAAATTAAATGAAGATCAAATTATAAAAGATAAAGATCTTATTAGTATTAAAGATTATTATAAGACGAGATATAATTATAAAAAATATAATGAGATATTTGATAAAATTTATCTAAGTTTAAAAGATGAGATTAGATCGCTATTTGATCTAGATAAAGTTGACGATGAAAAAGAAAGAATAAGAACAACACCAGGATCTAATGAAACAAAACCAAAAAATAAACCTGATACTGTAGTAACTGATGATAAAGAAGAATATGATGAAGATGAAGAATATTATGATGAAGATGAAGAATATGAAGAAGGGGAAGAAGGGGATGAAGAATATTATGAAGATGAAGAATATGAAGAAGAACCAGAAGACGTGAAAGAAACAAAAAAAGGTGGTTTAGATATTAATCTATCTAATTTTAGCGTTAAAGAATATATTAAGCATATATTATATACGTTCTATTATATAGAATCTATTATGAAAAAATATGATGATCATAAATTATTGATAAAACATGATCACATTCAATTATTTGACTCTAAATTTACGTATATAAAATTTTACGATAGAAATGAACAAATTGAGCTATTAAAAAATATCAACAAAATTACTCCAGAAAAATATAGAATAGACACTGATATTTTATTATATAATATCTCAAAAATAATAAATTATTGTTGGACTTCTATAACTAACAAGTATCCAGATAGAATCGATTATTTAGATACTGAAATTAATGATGATTTAGTACCATTAGATAATTGTTTATATATAGCTTTAGAAAAAGAAGAATCATATTATGATGAAGATTATTGTACTTTTTGTATTAATTTTTTAGTTAATGAAAAAAATGAATATTATTTAATAGATTCTAATTTTGAAGAAGAAGATGAAGTGGAAATTGATGATGAAAATATGACTTATATGAGTAGAATAATAGAAAAACCTATTCATCCATCAAATATTAGTGGATGGGATTTTGAAGCATATGATAAATATGTAGAAAGTATATTCAAAGAACTGTTTATTTTTTTAAATAACAATACATATTTAGTTGTAAAAAATAGCGGTATAATAGAAGATAATTATATTCCTATATTTGTAGATGATAAATTAGTAAATGAATGGTATAATAGTAATAAATTAGGTAAGACTGAAATTTCGTCTAATATATTAGCTTATGTTAATGATTTAATAAATTATAATTGGTGTAAATTATTTTGTAAATTACATGATGTATTAAAAGTAGATGATTTGTTTAAAAAAAGTGTATTATTTAGTATTAATAAAGATATAAAACCTAAATATAAAATATGTTTATCAGATGAACTAGAAACTATATCTAATTATAATATTCAATTAATGAAAAATAATAAAAGTATCAAAAAATTACCATTTAATTTGTTAACTGTTGAATCAGATATCAATAATGTATTTTTAACTCAAGAGAAAAAAATATTGTTAAATTTATTACCATTAAAAACTAATAAATATAACAAGACTAATGATAAATATATATCTAAAATTGATACAATAAATAAACAATTATATAAACCTTTATCAAATATTAATTGGATAAATTACGAAAAACATATAAAAAATATATTTTACTATATGAAAGATATATTATCTAGATCTAATAGTTCTATTTTTGAATTTAATACTATCCAATCTAATGAAATAGTACGACCTATTTTATATAATATTAAAGATTTATATAAACGAATTAACATTATTGATAATGATAAATCATTAAGTGATAAAAAGTCTATAGTTAGTTATTGCGTAAATTTTATTGATAGAGAATTTGAAAAATTTAAGAATAACTATTCTGAAAGTATTACTTTATTAGAACCATTAGAAAACATGGAACATAATATTGATGATGAAATGAATATTTTACAATACGAGTTTGAGGAACGTGAATCTGATGAAAATATTATTGTAGTAGCACATAGTTCTATTTACGAAACTATGGAACGAATAGATATAAATGCATTTATAGTAAATATGTTACCTTCATTTAATGATATATATCCAACTATAAAACAAACTACTAAAACAAATGTAAAGAATAGAGTCTTTAAAAATATAATAAAAAAATATAGTTATATGATTAAAGTTTTACTTAATCCTAATTCAGATAATGAAAATGATCAAGAAAACGCTATTCAATATTATTTGAAAGAAGTTATTGAACAATTTTTCAATTTTACAGATTATTTATTATCATCTACCGATAAAACAATAGTATTAGAAACTGATTACAATATAGAAGATCTCATTAAATATGTTAAATCTTTAGAAAATTATGAAAAATATATAATAGATGTATCTCTAGATGTAGAAGAATTATATGAAGAATATGATGGATATGAAACCGATAGTCGTGCATTTTTTGTTGATATTAATATATTAGATGACATATTGAAATATATAATCAAAATTGAAAATGACTTGTTAAGAAAAAAAACTAGTATTTTACTTTATTCTATTTTAGTAAAATTGTGGAATTGGTTAGTAACATACAATGATAAAGAAATTATTTTAATAGATGATATAGATGAATTTGAAAATGAAAATAATGATGTTTTAATATATTTATCACAAAATATTAAAAATACATATGTAATAGATAGTTCATATTTATTATATGATATTTATCCTCAAAAACATTACTTAAAAAATACTATCGTTGTAGAAAATAAAGAAGAGATAAATGATAATACATGGAAAATGATATATAAACATGATGAAGTAATTAAAAAAATTAATATATCATTCGATAATTTAGATAAATTATTACAAGATAATCCATTATTAAGTATAGTATTTAGTGTAAACAATAAATTAATAAACTATCCAAAAATAGTAGAAAGTATTAATGAATTAAGTAATATAAATATATCCACTAATATTAAAGATATTAAAAATATCGATGAAATGTATTTATCAACAGTTACTAATATATTAAAAGGTGGTAGAATAAATAATAATAAGTATAAAAATAATAATTTAATTTATGGTAGAGGTAGAGGTTACAACATAAGTAATTTTAGAGGTAAAAGTAATAGAGGTAATAATAGAGGTAATAATAGAGGTAGAAATAATAATAGAGATAATTATAGTAGTCTATTACCAGAAGAAAGTAGTGAAATAATAGATCCTAATGAAGTTATATTTAATAGTATTATACAAGATAATTTTACTAATGGTGATACAACGATAGATTATTCAGATACAGGATCAACATTAGATAATAGATTTAAAGGTATATATAAAGGATTTTTCCCAAATAAATTTGATAAAATAATGATAGAAGATAAATTTATCATGGAAAAGAATGAAAATGAAATAAAGGAAGAAAATATAAAAAGAATAGCTAAATTAACAGATAGATTTGTTGAAAAAGGATTTAAATTAATATCATTCATCGATTATTTTAATATCAAAAAAGTATATGAAAACATACGTATTTGTAGATCATTTTATTATACTGATAGTAATTTTATGAGTGATTATGAATTAAAATTTAATGAAAATAAAGAATTAATAGGATATACTGATAAATTTACAGAATTATTTAAAACTCTAAATCAATCATCAGTAGATGTTTATTTATATAAATTTATAAAAGATATATTGTATCAATTTACTATTAGTGAAGAAATAGATAAAGATATAATAATTAATTTACAACTAATGATGAACTTTATATATAAATATAATGAATATGATGAAAAAATAAAAGAAGAAATAAAAAATAAAAGAGTTAATTATATGGGTAAAGGACAATATATTAAAGTAGATGAAAGTTATTTATTTGTAGGTATGAATAAAAATTACGCATATGAATTAAAAGACGAAGCTAAAGAGTTCTGGGATAAAGTTAAAGAACTTAATAAAAAAAGTATAGATATATTTAAAGTATTATATAAACAATTATTAACTAATGTTGTTCATAAGTTAAATTTTGATAAAGTAACAAAAGAATTTAAATGTATAATTAATGATGAAGAAGTAAAAATTAATGTAAAAGATTTCTTGATTTATATATATAGAGATGGTATAGATAAATTTAACAGATCAAAATTAACTTTTCCATATATAGAAGATATACCTGATATAATTACAGAAGCATATAAACAAGACGAAATTAAATCAATAGTAAATTCTATACAAAAATTACCTAACTTAAAATTCTTTTTAGAATATAAGATTAATCAAACTATTATGAATGAAAAATCACGTGAATTATTTTTATCTATAGATGATAGATATATATATGATAATAAATTAGATATTTTTTTATATAGTTATGACTTAAAATTTAAAACTTTTGAGTCTAATATAGTTATATTAATAAGAATATTATTATTTAATGATGTTGAAATAAAAACAGAAAATGAAGAACTTTTATATTACTTTGAGACTTTACAACCTTATTTATATGAAACTATAGAAAAAGTTATTTATACATACATAGATATTATGAATGAAAGTAATTATTCTGTTGATACTTTAGATAAATATACATTTGATTCTATAGAAATATATAAAAATATAATTATACAAAATGCTATTTTTAAACATAAATCTATAGTATTACCTATAATTAATAAAATAGATAATTATAATTTACTTAACAAAGTTAATAATAATAAATATGAAGAAGAAATAGTGAATAAATTCATAAAATTAAAGAATATAAATTTACCAAAACCTATTTTTAACAAAGTAAATGATAAATTTGTAACTAATAGAGAAAATATAACTGAAAATATTTTATATTCATTACCTGATTTTCTTATATTATTAATGAATAAATATATATCTATACAACCAATAAAATTATATACTATTAATGATGTTCGCAAAATGGCATGTAACTTTTTAGGAACATCTATATATGATGAAGTAAATAAAATTAATATAACAATAAATAATTTAACTATAGAAGATTTAACTATTATGATAGATTCTTATTATGAAGAAAATAAAACTAATACTCAACATGAAGCATATAAAAAATCAGATTTAAAACATACTTATAATAGATTACTACATGAACGTTATGAAAATATATCAAAAATATTAATAAATAATATAATAGTTACTAAATTTAACTATTTATTAAGTAAATATGATAAACGAATAACTATAGGTAACATACCTAATGAATATATTAATACTAATTATTTATTCGTCATAATACCATCAACTACTAAAGTTATTGATTTTCATAATAAAATGTTTTCATATGCTTTTGATGTTACATATCATATAACTAGAGAAATGGAAATAGGTGGTAATATAGAATTAAAGACTTTAACAAGAAAAACTAAATTAATATATGAGACTAAAAATGGATTAATAGTATATCCTGAGTATAACTCTTTACATAATACAATCAATATAGTAAAAAATAATAAAAGTATGATTGATATTACTAATGAAATGTATTTTAAGTTATCAGAAGATGATTTAATGATAATACATCAATATTTTGATTTTAGACAACTGTTATTTTATAATAGTGAAATTGTTACAAGAAAATCATTAAATAATATATCTAATAAAGATTTAGATATAGAAAAATGTATAAGAGATTTATATTTTAAAACATATTTTATTTATAAATTATCTATTACTGATATAAGTGACTCACATAATATATTTTTGAATTTACTGTCTTCTACTAATTTAGGAGTTAAAAATAAAATATTACCATTTAATACACCAGAACTTATTCAATTTTATATTATGAATTTTAATCTTGTTACTAATTTATTTTATAAAATGTATAGATATAGTTTAGATTATTTAATGATTAATAAAGATTCAGATAATTTACTAAATATTTTAAATGCTTATATTCCAAATTTTGATGATTATATTATAGAATCAGAATTAATAAGAGATAAAACAGAAGATATTATAATAAATAAATTAGATATTTTGTTAATATCAACGAAAGAATTTTTATTATTTATAGAGAAAAATGTTAATATGTTTATTGAAAAACTGTTAAAAATTAATATAGTAATACCTACTATACTAAATTTATTAACTAATTATATAAAAATTTTCTTAATAAATAAACTTTTACCCACTCCTGAAAATAGTTTAGAATCTATTAATGTATATAAATTATATAATGATATTGAATTATCATCAAAAACTAGATTACATTTATATGATAATATAACAAACTTATTTGATAAATATATATCATTAGTTAATCAATTAAATGATACACAGATACAAAATATTATTAAGATTTATTTTAATGAAATTTATAACAATATAGATCAATCTGTTATAGGTTTACATAAAATAATATTTATGAAAATTTTTGATATTAAAACTAGTACTAATAATATAACCAACAGATTAACATCTAAAATAAATACTTGTTATGGATTTAATATTATTTGGTTGACTAATTTATCTTGGGTAAAAATTGATGATGATTATGTTTTTAATATAGAATTAACTAATAAATTATTTGAAAATTATAAAAAATTAATAGAAACTATATCTGTTAATAGTATTAAAAATAAATATATAGATGAACTCAAATTTGAGTATATGTTATATTCATCATTAATGTATATTAATACATTTTCTATTAAAAATTATTCTATAATAAACGTTGTTAATATAATTTTTAAAAATAAAGATCTTAAATCTATAATAAACGAATCAATAAATGTTTTTCTAAGAAGTGTAGAAATAGATAATGAACTAATAACAGAATATCGTAATAAATTATTAAATCAACTTAAGTTTGATATATCAGTATCATCAGAGTTATTAAAAACAAATATAACTAAATCATTAGATGTTATTTTTACTAAAATATGTGAATGGATAATGTATAATAATAAATTAATTGATAGAGAAAGTTTAATGATAGATAGTTATGATGAAGACATTACTGAAGATAAAAAAGAAACAGAAATAACAATCTATAATTCTAAAGATATTGTTTTTAATAAAAATCAAAAAATAAGTATTTTACAAGAACATTCAGATAAATTATTAAATGATGTAAATAAAGATAATAAAATTAAAATACATAATATAATAAGAACAAAATTTACTTTAAATTCATCTAATTACAATGATGAACTATATATTTTATATAACAATAAAGAAAATAATAAACATTATATGGCAGGATATGGTTATTTTATAAATAAAATAAAAACTAATCTGGATTTTACTAATAATATATTATCTTTTAGTTTTAATAGAATTGGAAAAATAGGTTTTATACATGATGGTAAAAAAATAGCATATGATGGTACTAGGATATGTTATTGTATTTTAGATGATAACTTAAATGAATATTATTACGATGAAAATGGTAACGAAAAATTTATAGATGAGCATACTATAGTAGATACTAAAGTTATATTTAATAATAAAGAACAATTAAATTTGTTAACTAATATTTATTATGATGATGGTAAATATATATATTATGATGAGATAAATATTAAGACTAAAATATCTTATGAAAATGTATTATCATTTATTAAAGATAATAAATTTAATGATTTTATAGATACTTGTAAACAACTATATAATAAAAGTTATGAAGCAAATAAATATGAATATGAAAAATATATAGATTTTTTGACTAATGTTTATATATATGAACAAGAATATACATATGATAAAAATTATATAAATAAATTATTTAATAGTGAATTTGATCCTAAAATAATATATGAGTATGAGAATGGTGATGATATAAAACATCTTAAAATGTATTATGTTCCTTTAGTTCAATCAGGTATGCATAAAGTCAGTAATTCATATACTAATAATAGACTAATAGTGCAAGATATTTTTCAAAGTATATTGAATATCTATGGTATAGATAAATTAACTTATTACTTAGATTGCTATTCTAAATCATTATTTAATCAAATGAATAAAAAAAGAGTATTATATCGCGAAACGGGTTCTAATAATACTTATTTTTTACATGAATTTAATATTAAAATATATTATGATTCGATTAATAATGAAATTTTATATTGTTATGACTCAAAAAATAAGAAATATGGTTTCGTTAAATTGATACCTTATTACACTAATATAGATGATATTTATATGAAATTAAAAGTAGAGTTGTATATCAAACACTATGAATATAGATGTTATTTTATGATAGATGAAAATGATTATAATAAAGGTTTTTATTATTATAATAATAAATATGATAAAGAAATAATTTATTGTAAATATACTAAATTAACTAGTAAAATTATAAAAGAAGGTAATTTATTAATAAATTCTAACAGTAATGTAAAAAATCTTTACAGTGAACGTTATATATATAATAAAACTTTAATCACTGGAAGAGGAGAAACTATAAATAATATAATAAAAAAAATATGTTATTATTCATGTAAATTTAATATAGAAAAATACCATCCTGAGATATTAGAGTATGATATAAAACCTTTCAAAATGCAAACTAAATCACTTAATATAATTTATAATAAACTATATAAAAGTTATATATATAATAATTTAGATGATAAATTAAAATATGAATATTTTGATGAATATAAGATATACGACTTTCTTTCTGGTAATGATGTTATATTAGGTAATAATATAATAGGATTAAGATATAATAATACTTTATTATATAAAGGATCATTTGAAATAACTATTAATTCTCTTAAAATAGTTAGTAAAAATACTTCACTTAAGCATGGTAAGTTTTTAAGTGAATATAATTGTTATGATATTAATACAAAAAAGTTTATGTATAAATTATTATCATATATATATGATGAATATCATTATATAGATTGTGAAGATTGTTCTTATGATTTAATTAATACTTTTAGAAAAGGAGTTAAATTGGTAAAAATTATTCCTATATATTTTAATGGAAACGTTATTTTTGAAGATAAGAAAAAGATAAATGTGAATAAACAAATAGAAAACAATAGAGTAGTTAGTATTACATATAATAATAATATAATATATAAAAAAGAAAATACTGGTAATATTCTATCTGATATTTTATTGGATAATGGATATATATTTATAGATTATAAAATCACATTTACTTCTTCTATAATATATAAAGATTATGTACCTAATTGTGCTGATATATTTAATTTTATATGTAATTTAAGTGAAGATAAAAAAGAAACAAATATTATATCTGTTATACGTATTAATGATAATATATTAAATAAAATAAATACTAATGTAGTAGATTTACAATCAACTATTTCATCATTTATTTCTAAATATTATAATGGAGTCGATTATATTAAATCATTTAATTTACTAAATAATCTAAACATTACTATCCTACCTACTCTAACTCAAAGATTAATAGAATCATTTGTTAGTATAAATATACAAGAATTATTCGGCTTAGAATTAACATATAATTATTATATAAACAAGAATCTTAATCTATTGAATTCTATTACTATTGTGGAAGATAAAAATGTATTAAAAGATTTAGTTGGTAAAGATTTTTATAAAGGAAATTTGAATGATTTTATTATAGATAAAGATACATATTTTGTATCGTTAAGTATACCAGTTAATATTGTAACTAACGATTTGATTTCTTTTTTTAATTCATCAGATTCTCTAAGTATTAAAATTAATAATGGTATCAAAGATACTATTACTAATTATGGTAATGATTTAAATGAGCTAAATAAACAGATATTTGATAAAATAAATAATAAAATATTAATAACTACAGGAAAAACTGTTGCTGAATTGGAAAAACAAAATAATGTAAAATTGTATACTGATACTAAATTTGTATATAGATTTTTTAATGAAACAGATACAGATAAGGTTGATAAAATTTTTGGAGATGAAATAAAAATTGGTGATATTTGTTGGAAAAATAGTGATGGTTTTATTGTTAAATTATCACCTGTATTATTTATAAATAAAAAGTTTTCTACACAAAGCAATCCTGTTATATGTTTTTTAAGAAATAATAAATGTATATTAATAAATCCTATAAAATTAACTATCAATAATAATGAAGAATATAGATATGATTTATATATAACTGAAATTGGAGATATAAAAAATTATATTCCATATTCTTCGATAGATACAAGACATAAAGCTTTATTAAGTAATATAAATAATTCTAACTATATTGAATTGTTAAATAAATCTTTATTTATAAAAGATGAAGAATATCAAGAAGATGTTATTATCAAATTTTTAGAAAGAGATCGATATAATTTAAAGATAGATGAACCAAAACCTAAAGATCAAATTGATAGAGGTATAAAACTTAGTGGTAAAAATAATAAAAAAATATTACCTAATAAACTATGTGATTCGTCTTTATTAGATTATAAATATATAGAAACAAAGTATAAAGAATATGGGATAGCATTTGATAAAGATACATTTATATTCGTATATAATAATCTATCACGTATAGAAATATTTAACTATAATAGATTAAAAGTGTTTTTTGATAATATTTTTATAGAAACAAATAAAGACATAATGAATAGAGATTTAGAGTTTATTTATCGAGAAGATGCTAATTTAAGTATAATTAAACAAGATGATATTTATCAACTTATTTTATTTAATATTATCAAAAATATTATACCTTCTAACTCTATTAATTTTATTAATTCATATATTGATATAGAAAATGTATTAACAAATGCTTATGTATATATACAAAGTATAGAAAATAATTTAATTAATAATGACATAAATGTTATATATGGAATATCTGAAGATCTAGATAATGAAACTTTAACTAAATATAAAAAAAATATAGATACTCCAGTTGATTTATTAGAATTGTTAAATATTCTTGATGATAATCATATAGTATTAAATTATATTAGTTTAATATATTCATCTATAATAACTAATACTAATACAGAAAGAGATATTATTCATTTTATAAAAGGAAATTATGATAAAATATTGGTAGAAAACTATGAAATAGGATTATTAAAATTAAATTTACGAGAATATATAAAAAAAAATATTATTAAAAGTATTAATAACAATAGTAATAATATTTTTAAACAAAAAATACACTTT
>Ga0214921_10004412_pt1 | contig 20725 bp, 13 predicted proteins | sample LL1505_MetaG_FD_177992 | JGI IMG/M metagenome (GOLD analysis project Ga0214921, IMG submission 177992) | Freshwater microbial communities from Lake Lanier, Atlanta, Georgia, United States - LL-1505 | ecosystem: Environmental > Aquatic > Freshwater > Lake | place: USA: Georgia | collected...
ATTCGATTGGGAAATTTGTTCAATTCCGAAATCGTTGGGGAACCGACCGATTTGCCTTGGGGATTTGTCTTTGAGCGATTGGGCGAAAATTTTCCCCGTCATCCCAGCCAGCTTTACGAATCTCTCTTCTATTTCTTGTGTTTCTTGGTCTTGCGCTGGATGGAAAGAAAGCATCCCTCCGCTCAACAACCGGGAGCGTTGCTTGGCGCTTTCCTCGTTTTGGTTTTTGGGTTCCGCTTTTTCATTGAATTTCTCAAAGCCGACCAAGTGAACTTTGAATCCCAAATGATGCTCAACATGGGCCAATGGTTATCCATTCCAGCGATTGTGCTAGGTCTATTGTTATGGAGCGGACGTTTACCTTGGAAATCAAAAGCAGCCTAAACCACTTCTTTTCAAGCTCTAAGAGTCAAGACCCCGGGCTTGTTCCATAAACACCCTGGTTTGGGCCAACAAAGGGGACCAATAGGCATCCCCATCGGGCATACGAACCTTGGATCGGTAAGGCTCCAGGATTTGAAGGAGTTTGAATCCGGGTTCTCCCTGACGAAAAGAAAGTGCCCGGTTCGCAGTCAACCATTCCACGGCCAAAATTTGGAATAAATTATCCAGCATCGTGGCCAAACGATTCGCTGCATTGGCCCCCATGCTGACATGGTCCTCTTGGCCGTTGGAGGACGGAATGGAATCCACCACACAAGGGGTTGCCAATTGTTTGTTTTGAGAAACCAAAGCGGCCGCCGTGTATTGAGGAATCATAAAACCTGATTCCAACCCGGATTGCCCGGACAAGAAGGGAGGTAGGCCCCGGGTTCCTGAAATTAACTGATAGGTCCGGCGTTCCGAAATGGACCCCCATTCGGCCAAGGCCAGAGCCGCATGGTCCATCGCCATGGACAAAACTTGGCCGTGAAAATTACCTCCACTCATGACACGTCCGCTGCGATGATCCACCAAAGGATTATCCGTCACCGAATCCGCCTCGATCTCCAAAACACGGCCCAAGGAAGCAATGACTTCCGCCGAAGTGCCGTGAACCTGGGGGATGCATCGGAATGCATAGGGGTCTTGAACCGAAGGTCGTGGCAATAACGCCAAGGTACTTCCCTGCATGAGCTCAAGGAGATGCTGAGCCGTTCGAATGGCCCCGGCATGGGGTCGCACTTGGTGTAGCAAGGGATCCAAAGGCTGCTGAGATGCCAAAAAAACCTCGGATGACAAGGCCGCGCAGCGATCTGCCCAAAGACCGGCCTCCTTGGCTCGACGATGGGCCGCCATGGCCGTTGCTAACATATATTGAGTTCCGTTCAGCAGGGCCAGTCCCTCTTTGGATTTCAAAATCAATGGTTGGCGACCCAAAGCGGACAGGGCTTCGGCCCCGCTTATTGTTTGACCCTGATGAGTGCATTCCCCTAGGCCCAAGATCGGTAACACCAAATGCGCCAAAGGGGCCAAGTCACCCGACGCTCCCAAGGAACCACGGGTGGGAACCACGGGTAAGATATCATGATTGTAAAAATCCAGCAAAGCTTCGACGGTCTCGGTGCAAACACCGGAATAACCAAAGGCCAAGGAATGCACTTTGAGCCCTAGCATGAGGCGGACCACTTCGGGCTCGGCTGCAGGCCCACAACCACAGGCATGGGATAAAACCAGGTTACGCTGCAGGGCTTCCAAATCTTCGTTGGGAATCCGGGTATTGCACAAGGCACCGAAGCCCGTATTGATTCCGTACCAAGCCTGGTCGTTGCCGTCCAAGGCCTTGTCCAGGTAGGCCCTGTTCTCGGCGATAAGGCCCCATCGATCCTCCTCTAAGGACAATTCCACCAAGCCGGCACCGACACGGCTCCATACCCCCAAGCCGAGACCAGGGCTAAGGTGGAGCCTAGGGCGTTGGTTCGTGGACAGGTTGGGAGAATGCATCTTAGGTAAGTGGATTCGTTGAGGCCTGAAGGAAGGCTGCAACCTCGGAGGGAGGCAAGCGATGCCGATGCTTTTGATCCGTTGACTGAAGGGTTACCTCACCCGCCGCCCATTCACGCTCTCCAAAGACCACCATCCAAGCCACTTCGGAACGCTGGGCATGCTCCGTCGCCTTTTTGTATTTGCCACTAATCGGAAACCAATCGGCCGAGAAACCCTGGGAACGCCACGTCAAAACCCAGGACTGAGCCGCAGGATCCAGCGAAGGATCCGAAGCATAACACAAGATATCCATTCCCCGAAGCGATGATTCATCCCACAATCCCAAACGATCCATCCCCTCCAACAAGCGCTCAGCACCAAAACTGATGCCCATGCCCTTCCATTCCGGGTATCCAAACAGCGCGGTAAGTCCGCTGTACATGCCACCACCGCCCAAGGAACCCAAACCTAGTTCGGGGGCAACCACTTCAACCACCAAACCGGTATAGTAATCAATACCCCGTGCCAGGCAAGGATCAAACGTGAGCGAATCGCCCCCGCTTGCACTTGAACCATCCGCTTGATTTTGACCAAAGAAAGTCACAACTTGCTCGGTCTCTTTCAAGGCGTTAAGGGCATCTTCCCTCACAAGATCCGTCATTCCCCCATCTCCCAGGATCGCTTGCATCCAATCGTGAAATTCAATCCAAGTCATCACCTGACCCATGGGGCGATCCAAGGGGACGGACTGCACCAATCGATCCAGTTTGGTAGGCTCAAATCCCAAGGCGAGCAATTCATCGCGAACGACTGCCCAACCCTGCTTATCCAATTTGTCCAAAAGCAAACCCAAACGGGCGACCTGACCAGGGACCCCGCCCCAAGAGGCCAAAAGGTTCAGGAAACGACGATCGTTCAACCGAATTCGGTAATTCCTAAAACCCAAGCCATCCAAAACATCCCTGTAAAGTCCCAAAAGTTCGGCCTGATGAAAGGTCGAAATCTCCGGGGCCACCACATCGGCATCGCATTGAATAAATTCCCTGAATCGGCCCTTTTGAGGACGATCGGCCCTCCATACGGGCTGAATTTGGTATCGTTTGAATGGAAAACTCAGTTTGGCATGGTTGGCGGCGACGTAGCGAGCAAGGGGAACGGTCAAGTCGTAACGCAAGGCCTTTTCGCATAGTAGCGGCACAAGGCGTCGGGGTTGTTCCCGCAGTTGGTTCCACTGATCCGGGTCGATCCCTTCGGAAAACGAACCAGAATTCAAAACATGAAAAATCAAACGATCACCCTCCTCCCCGTATTTGCCGCTGAGGGTTGACCCAGATTCCATGGCCGGGGTTTCGAGCGGACCATAACCGCAACGCAAAAAAGCGGCTTCGATGACCGAAAATAAGGCTTTGCGTCTCCGCATTTGGGATGCCCCGAAATCTCGGGTTCCCCGAACCGGGGCTGCTGATTTGGGTTCCATGGACCCTAAAATAGAATCAGACGGTCGAGGATTTGATCCTCTTCTGAATATCATCCACAAAGCCGCGGAATCGGCGATCGGTTTCCATCAAGTCCTCCACGGTTTGGCAGGAATGGATCACGGTGGAATGGTCCCGGCCCCCAAAATATTCCCCAATGGCCTTGAGGCTGTATTTGGTCATTTTTTTGGCGAAATACATGGAAATTTGACGGGCCTGAACGACCTCGCGCTTACGCGTGCTCGCCCTTAACAAATCGACCGGTAGGTCAAAATATTCGCAGACCATGGACTGAATAGAATCGATTGAAATTTCGGTCTGGGTATGACGCGTGAAATTCTTGATGACATTTCTGGCCAATTCCAAATCAGCCTGACGATGGCTCAACGTGGTATAGGCCATCAGCGAGGTCAAAGCCCCTTCCAATTCACGGATGTTGCTATGGATGTTGTGTGCAATAAATTCGACGACCTCCAATGGCAATTCGATCCCATCAGCGTACATTTTGCTTTGAAGGATGGCCAAACGTGTTTCAAAATCCGGAGCCTGTAAATCGGTGGAGAGTCCCCATTTGAAGCGGGACAGGAGTCGATCCTCCATCCCGCGTAGATCCTTGGGGGCTCGATCGCTGGTTAGGATGAGCTGTTTTCCATTTTGGTGAAGGTGATTGAAAATGTGAAAAAACACATCTTGGGTTTTCTCTTTGTTGGCCAAATTGTGCACATCGTCCAAAATCAAAACATCCATCATCTGATAGAAATGCACAAAATCATTGGCGGATTGGTTCTTGATCGCATCCACAAACTGCTGCGTGAATTTCTCGGAACTTACATACAAGACCGTCTTGGCCGGAAACAACTGACGTACTTGGTTGCCGATGGCTTGGGCCAAATGCGTTTTTCCAAGCCCGGTTGAACCGTAAAGCATGAGAGGATTGAACGAGGTGGCACCGGGTTTGGCTGCGACGGCCAAGCCTGCTGAACGGGCCAATCGATTGCAATCCCCTTCCACAAAGGAATCAAAACGATAACGGGGGTTGAGCTGGGACTCTACTTGAATTTTTTTGAGACCAGGAATCACAAATGGATTCTTGATGGTCTGTCCAATATTGACCGGCATGGACACTTCGGCGCCGGCCTGTTTCACCGAACCACCCGGCATTTGGATGGTATAGGGCCTGGTTTCCCCGGCACTGTTTTCCATGACCACGGCGTATTCCAAACGACCGTTGGGACCTAGGGCCCGCTTGATGGTTTTGTGAAGCAGATTTACATAATGCTCTTCCAGCCATTCGTAAAAAAACTGAGAAGGAACCTGTATGGTCAAAACCTCCCCAGCCAATTTGCTGGGCATCACCGGCTCAAACCAAGTCTTGAAACTCTGGAGACTGATATTGTCCCGGATGATTTCAAGGCACTCGGCCCAAACGTTTTCTGCTGTTTTGTTTTCTTTCTCCGCCATGATTCGCTACTAATAAGGTCGCGCAAAGGTTGTACGAATTTCTTAAATCCTGCTGCTATTTCAAAACCCTTCCGACCAAAAAAAAGGTCGAATAACCTAAATACTTGACTACGAAGCGAAAAATTTGGGGATTAGCGTGTAAAAAAAAACAAGCCAAAAAGCTTGTTTTTTACAATATCACTATATGGATTTGAAAATCAGACTATTAAATTAACATTAACGATTATAATCTCGTTTAAAGGGCGGGCGACTTTTACCACCATTGCGAGGACCCGCATAAGCCGGCCTATCGTTGCTTCGGCCCCCTTGATGGGCCGTTACTCGAATGGCCCTACCCCGAAAACGAGCCCCGTCAAAGGTGGATCGAATTTGATCCAAGGATTCTTGTTCAGCTTGCACCGTGGTCCAGGAGTCGCCCAAAATGATTTTGCCCAAATCAGCCTTTTGTAGACCTGAATGGTCCAACAAAAACTGCAACATGCTGGCCTTGTAAAAACCATCCCGCGTTCCCAAATTGACTTGCAAACCCGGTTGGTCTTCGCGCTCCGAATGACCACGTCCTGCAGGCATCTCCCCCATCGCCTGACGACCCTGCATATCGGCATCGTTCTGGAGGGCATAATAGCGGAACAAGCGCTCAAACTCCATCCAAACCAATTTCTGGATGAGGGTATCGCGATCCATCCCGTCTAACATGGGCTGAAGACCTTGAAGGAGTTCGCCAATGCGGTCCATACGAGGCTCCGAGGAGGCGATTTTGCCAAAAAAATGCCGGAGCTTCACCTCCGCGATGGCGGAACCGGAGGGAATGGTCCCTACTTGAAAGCGGACTTTGGCCTGCTTTTCAATTTGTTTGAGCCTGAAGGTATCCTTGGGTCCCAGAATGACCATCGAAACCCCTGCCTTGCCGGCCCGGGCGGTCCGGCCGCTGCGATGCGTATAAACCTCCGAGTCTTCGGGTATCGAGTAATGAACAACGTGGGTAATATCCTTGACATCGATGCCCCGTGCCGCGACGTCCGTCGCCACCATTAATTGAAGGGAGCGCTCCCGAAAGCGGGCCATGACTTTGTCCCGCTGCGCTTGGGACAAGTCCCCGTGGAGAGCTTCCAAATCGTACCCTTCCCGAATGAGTTTTTCGGTCAATTCCTGGGCTTCGGCCTTGGTACGGGTAAAAACAATGCCGTACATCTCTGGATGAGCGTCAATGAGCCGCTTGAGGGCTTCGTATTTGCGGGCAAAGGGTACCTGAAACGACCAATGCTCCAATTGAGAAGGGGCCGCTGATTGCGAATCGGAACGGAGGGTTTGGGGATCTTTGAGGAAACGATCCGCCATCTTTTTGATTTCGGGCGGCATGGTGGCCGAAAAAAGCCAAGTCCGGCGACGGCCCGCCGCATGGGTCAGGATATAATCCAAATCATCGCGGAATCCCATGTCCAGCATCTCGTCGGCCTCGTCCAAAACCAAGGTTTGAACCACGCTTAGGTCCAAGGCCTTGCGCTCCATGAGGTCCATGAGACGACCCGGAGTTGCGACCACCACTTGCACACCCGAACGGAGACGGCTGATTTGAGCCTGGATCCCTGCGCCCCCGTAGACCGCTAAAATGCGGACTCCTTCGGTTCGGGCGGCGAATTTTTCGAGATCGTTGGAGATTTGGACACAGAGCTCCCGGGTTGGACTCAAGACCAAGGCCTGAACACCGCGGGCCTGGAGGTCTAAGTGTTGCAATAGGGGTAAACCAAAGGCAGCTGTTTTGCCGGAACCTGTTTGGGCGAGACCGAACAAGTCGTGGTCACCCGATAAAAGAATAGGAATGGTCTGGGCCTGGATAGGCGTAGGCTTTTCAAAGCCGAGATCCTGTACTCCGAGTAACAAACCCGGATCAAGACCCAGGTCGGCAAAGCCAGGTAGATTTTCGTTCATGAGGGGGCAAAGGTACGCTAATTTTGCGGGGTGAAAGCCCTTGTCATTGCAGTAGATGGGTTTGCCTCCTGTGGCAAGAGCACGTTGGCGCGGGATTTGGCGCAGGCCTTGCGTTATCGCTACATCGATTCGGGGGCCATGTACCGTGCCGTTACCTACCAAATGTTGAAACTTGGGCTGCCACCGATCGAGTCCGTTGGCCTGAATCAGATGTTGGGGACTTTGGATTTGAAGTTTGTTACATCAAATGGCGTTAATCAATTGATGGTCAATGGTTTGGTCTTAGTTTCGGAATTACGCTCCAAGGCCGTCAATGCCGCCGTTAGCCCGGTTTCCACCTTGCCCAGCGTTCGATTGGCCATGGTGGCCCTTCAACGTTCCTATGCCGACGGGACCGGTCTCACCATGGACGGACGAGACATCGGAACGCATGTTTTCCCGCAGGCGGACCTCAAATTTTTTGTAAGCGCCCGTCCCGAAGTCCGCGCAAAACGTCGACAGGCTGAATTGATTGCCTCCGGCGATACCTCCTGGACGCTGGACGAAATTCTTGAGAACCAGGCCCAAAGAGACCTCATCGATTCCAACCGGGATTTTGCACCCCTTAAGCGTGCGGAAGATGCCATCGACCTAGATAACAGCGATCTAAGCCGTGAAGAACAGCTGGCCTGGGCCCTGAAATGGGTGGAAGAGCGCGGAGGGATTTAGCCCTTTCGCTTCCGGTCGTGTTCTTTGAGATGGATTTTGCGCATCCGCATGGATTTGGGTGTGATTTCAATCCACTCGTCTTCCTGAATGTATTCCATGGCCTCCTCCAACGAAAAGCGCTTGGGCGGGGCAATCCGGGAATTGTCGTCCTTGCCGGCGGCCCGCATGTTGGTTAACTGTTTGCCTTTGACCAGATTAACTACCAAATCCCCGGGGCGAATATGCTCCCCAACGACCATGCCTTCGTATAGATTTTCACCTGGTTCCACAAAAAAGACCCCACGATCTTGCAATTTATCCATGCTGTAAGCTGTCGCTGGTCCAGTCTCCATGGACACCAACGAACCATTGATCCGGCCAGGAATAACCCCTTTCCAAGGCCTAAATTCCAAGAATCGATGGGCCGAAATGGCCTCCCCTTGGGATAAAGTCAACATCTGGGAACGCAAACCCATCAGGGCACGGGCTGGCATTTCAAATTCCAGGTGGATCCAATCCCCTTTAGGCTCCATCACCAGCATCTCACCCCGACGCATGGTGACCGCTTCGATGATTTTACCCGAAAATTCTTCGGGGACATCCACCACCAATTGCTCAAAAGGCTCGTGCTTGGCACCATCCACCAGCCGAATCACCACAGTAGGCTGTCCAACCTGCAATTCGTATCCCTCACGGCGCATGGTTTCGATCAAAATAGATAAGTGCAAAATACCCCGACCGTAAACCAGGTAAGAATCTGGCGAGCCGGTATCCTCGACCCTCAGAGCCAGGTTTTTTTCGGTTTCCTTGTAGAGGCGATCACGTAAGTGCCTAGATGTTACCATTTTGCCTTCCTGTCCAAAAAACGGGGAATTGTTAATGGTGAACATCATGCTCAAGGTAGGTTCGTCCACTTTGATGGCCGGCAGGGCCTCTGGCGCATCCAAATCACAGAGAGTATCCCCAATTTGAAAGTCTTCCAAACCAACCACGGCACACAAATCACCGGCTTCCACCCGTTCCACTTTTCGACGGCCCAGCCCCTCAAAAACATAGAGTTCCTTGACTTTGCCCCGTTTGCTTTGGCCATCGGCCGTCAACAGAACCAAGGGTTGACCTTCCCGAATGGCCCCGCGATGCACCCGGCCAATGGCAATACGACCCACAAAAGAAGAGTAATCCAAAGAAGTAATCTGCATTTGCAAGGTCCCTGGTCGTGGCAATGGAGCAGGGACATGGGCGAGGATGGCATCCATCAAAGGAGCAAAGTCCTGACCAATCACTTTCCACTCATTCCCCATCCAACCCTGTTTGGAAGAACCGTAAACCGTCGTAAAATCCAATTGCTGTTCGTTAGCCCCCAGGTTAAAAAACAATTCGAAAACCGCGTCGTGAACCTCGTCAGGGCGGCAATTTTCCTTGTCCACCTTGTTAATGACGACGATGGGATGCAAACCCAATTCCAGGGCCTTGCTCAAAACGAAGCGGGTTTGCGGCATGGGGCCTTCAAAAGCATCCACCAACAACAAAACCCCGTCCGCCATCTTGAGAACGCGCTCTACTTCACCCCCAAAGTCGGAGTGACCGGGCGTATCGATAATATTGATTTTGATGCCCTTGTATTCAACCGATACGTTTTTGGAAAAAATGGTAATGCCCCGTTCCCGTTCCAGGTCGTTGTTGTCCAATACCAGCTCCCCCACCTCCTGATGAGGTTTGAACAAACGAGTGAATTGCATGATCTTATCGACCATGGTGGTTTTGCCATGGTCAACGTGGGCGATGATGGCGATGTTGCGTAAAGGGGTGTCTTGGGAGGTTGTCATAAAAGTTCAAGCCTTAAAGGCGCCGCAAATGTAGCATTCTAATTCTCTTTCCTTATATTTGCCCCGCGTTAAGCTTCACTTAACCTGGTTCGGTAGTTCAGTTGGTTAGAATACATGCCTGTCACGCATGGGGTCGCGGGTTCGAGTCCCGTCCGGACCGCTCAAGCCCCGCCTCTCTGAGGCGGGGTTTTTGCTTTTAGGGCTTGGAGACTGGTGCCTCTGAGGCTGTCTTGAGGGTACCCATCCACCGATCCCAAACCAAAAAATACAATCCATAATTCCCAATAAAACGCTCGTGGTGCAGATTGTGGTGCCTGGAAGTATTGACCCACGACCCCCATCGGGATTTGACAAAAGATGAAGGATACAATTCGTAGCCTAGGTGTCCGTAGACATTATAGACAATCATAAACAAAAAAAACAGAACCACGTGGGATTTGTGGAGCGGTAGCCCCATCACAAACAAGGGAAGGATTCCGACTTCCACCAGCGCCTCCCAAGGATGGAAGGCGTAGGCAGCCCATGGAGAGGGATTGGTGGATTGGTGATGAACACGATGCACCTTTTTGTAAAACCAAGGGAGGTGCATCAATCGGTGCGCCCAATAAAAATAAGTATCATGCAAAAACAACAGAATCGGAAAAACGGCGAAATAATAAATCCAACCTCGTTGGTCGGGTGAGCCCATCAGACGGGTCCATGGACGGATCGACGGATGAAACATGACCGCCGTTACCACCGCGGCAAATATCAAAATCGTAAGAAAAGAATAAAAAACCTCGCGCTTGAGATCCTTTGAACCAGGAAATCGGGGCTGAATCTTACGGGAAAACCATGCCGAACGTTTCCAAACATAAAAAAGAAGGAAAGCAAACCCCGCAAACAGCGTATAGCGCCCACCTATTCTCCAAAGAACTGTTGGAAACGCTTCCCACCACGCAAAATTCGGTTCCAATTATGTTCCTATTTTGATTCGAAGCCCCTTGGGGGCATCCGCGCCTGCATAGCCCTGAAGCTCCAACGTGTAAAGCCCACCTTGAAGCGAGCCCGGATCCAATTCGTATCCGTTGGGGCGACGTTGGCTGGAATCCCAAGGTAAACGAAGCACGACCCTGCCGGTTAGGTCTCGAAGGACCCAATGCAAGCCTTGTTCCGCCGCAGCGGCCTGCCAAGAGTCTAGGATCTCAGCCGATGTGACGATCCGGAAGGGGCCTTGAGCAGGATTCGGCCAAATTTCGCAGGTATTGGAAGGACCCTGCGATACCCCGCGAAGCGAGGCTGGCAAACGCAACCCAGCGCGGACCAAAGGCTGACCGAGGGGGTCCGCCCACTCCGTGCCAGGACCAAGCTCCCAAGACCATGGGGCTGGATTACCAACCGGGGTATGCTCAATTTCAAAGACAGGGTCGTGGTCCTCAAGGTCCCATCCTTGGACATCGTTCCAAGCCAAACGGAGTCGGCCATCCATCCATGAAACCACCGGCTCTTGGGAACCCAGAAGAAATCGAACCCTTGGTTCGCCCAAAAACGCAGGCCAGGAAAGATCCAAAGACAAGGCCCCTACCTTTCCTGAATAATTGGAACGAATAGTCGTAACAATAGGTGAACTTTGGTGAATCAACGGGCGTTCCCAGGTCCATTCAGCTTCTTCTAGCAATTCAAAGGAAGGCGAACCCCAGCGAGCAGCCCCTGGAAAAAAAGATCCATTGACATCTCCGTAACACAGTCCTTGTAGATTCCGTGAAAGGGCCGCGCCGTTGAGATTCAAAACAGCCGTATCAAATACCCAATTTCCGGACGGAAAGGACCCAATCACATTGGCGTACCGTCGGCTTATGACCAAAGCATCCGAAGCGTTGACCGTGCCAGATGCATTCACATCCCCCGCTTTGAGTCGCAAACCGCTCAAAGGTTGGGCGTTCGAAAAATGTAGATTGGCCAACAGCGCATCGGTGGCATTGACCCCGCCCCAGGTCCTGTTCGTCTGAAGGCGCAATGTTTTGTTCCCGTTGGTATAACCGCTCAGACTATACGAACCTTGGGCATTGGTAACCGCCGTGCCCTCTTGAACCAAGCCCGGGTAGCTCAACAACTGTACAGTAACCGCCGATAGAGGGGTCCAAGAGATATTGTTGTACGTTACGGTCCCTGTAAGCGGTAGGGCTGCCGGGTTGTTGACCTGGACCAAGTAATCCTGGGTTTCACCCCACTGGTAGGAGCCACATGCCTGGGTATTGGTTGCATCCCCCCCTTCGTTTAGGACTACCCGTAGCAAACAGAGGCCAGCCGTGGCTTGCGGCCCTGCGATTGGAAGAGAAGATGCATTGAGGGTGGCAGACGCTGTATTGGCCAACGAGCCGCTCATGATCATTTCATTCGCCTCAAAAACAAAATTACGGTTAAAATCAAGATAGACCTTGGCATAGGCTGCGTAATTCGAGCCACAGGTTCCTTTGACCAGACTGGCCGCATACGACTGCCCCATCGTCACCTGAAAAGGAGGTAGATTGGTCCGATCGGTGTAGGTGGCGCAATTCCCTGCGCCGGTAGGCGATGTATACGTTGTGCCTGCAAAGGTCCAAGACGCGATACGGGTATCCGCCGGATCGGTGGCCCCTGAGGCACAGGCTGCGGCCCTAGCCCGAATGCAAGAGGTCCGCGTGAGGGAATCCGAGCCAAAGGCATTGGTGACCCTCAGTTTTACATTGTACAAACCAGCTACCGAAAAGCTAAGACGAGGTTGCGCATCGAAAGCAGTTGAACCGGGTGCAAAGGCCCATCCGGTGGATGGCGTGATGGTCCATAAACGCGTAGACGGTACGCCGGCCGATTGATCAATTAACTGCACCGTATCCACCGTGCCTCCAAAATCGGCCACTGAATCGCTGACCCCAAAAGCGGCTGTTAAAGGGCCCGGCGTTACATTCACTGGCTGACAAGAATTGGCCGTTAACAAGCTCGCTCGCCTTGGGCTGTTGGCAAGCACCGTCCACATGCGTTGAACCTGATTTTGGGTGAACAAATTCATGCATAAATCGTCTGAATAGTCCATGTAGTTTTGGACCATATCCGGTCCAGAACAAGAGGAATGGGTGGTTGCGCAACCGTAATTCGCGGCATCCGAGGGCGGTGTATCACCACAATAATCCGTGGCCGTGCACGAAGATCCGTCGCCCCAAATATGCCGCAGACCCAGCCAGTGGCCCACTTCGTGGGTTGCGGTCCTGCCTCGGTTGTAAACACCGGTGAACGGATTGGCGGGGGGACGACCTACCGAATTGTAAAGCAGCACGACCCCGTCGGTATTGGCGGCACCGCTGTTGGTCAAACCCGCCAAACCCGAAGAAACAGGAAACTGCGCATAGCCCAGGATGCCCCCTGAAATGTTTACCACCCAAATATTGAAATACCGAGTCGGGTCCCAAACCGTGGCCGGCTTGATGGTCGCATCGATTTGTGTCGTGGACCAAGCCGCATTTTGACTGAAGGCCCAACGCACAATACCGGTACTAGCGTTGCCTTGAGGGTCCCGCTGCGCTAGGCAAAAATTGATATTGGAACCGGATGCCACCGCTCGAAATGCCGCCGGTGCGTTGAGGGTATCGGCGTTCAGACGCTTGAAATCTTCGTTCAGAATTTGTAGCTGGGACTGTACCTGGGCCGCCGAAATATTCCAAGCATCGGAGGGGTTTTGGTAAACGATATGAAAAACGACAGGAATATTGTATTCAGTTTCGATGGAACCCGCCCCAGCACCTTCACGAATTTGTCGGTCCATCCACGATTCAAATTGGGCCTCCGTCTCGGTGTGCTGCCCTTGGGCTTGTCGCGTCAGGTGATGCTCGTGAGTCCAACAGCGCACCTGCGATTGGGCTGTGCCGTTCATCAAAAGGAGGAAAACGGCGATCAAAGAGGAAAAAACGTAGGGAATTGGTCTCATCAAAAACAAAAATTTATAAAGCAAAACTAAAACCCCTGGAGCGAACCCCGCGATTTAAGGCATTAAAAAGCCCCTAACTTTATTGTAATTGGCTTGGGACCCTCCAAAGCCGGGTGCAGGCTAACCAGGAACGTCCCCAACGGGACTTGTCGTTCCGTAGACTCCGTCCCATTAGTACCTTCTAAGTTCTCGATACCCAGCAACCGGCCTGATGCATCCCAACATCGAAGGACCGCTGGAGTCCATGTTTGAATCCGCACGGTGTTTAAAACGCCGTCGACCCTACTTAAAAGGAAGGTACTCGGGCCCGATTTTTGAGTTTTGGCTACCAAACGAAGCCCTTCCAAAGGATGGCCTTGGGGGTCGGTCCACTCCGATTCGGGCAACAGAACGATGGGACCACCGCTGCCTCCCTGAGGTCTCAAACGTAGCGTCAAAAGGACAGAGCCTTTGCGCCCTTCCCATCCATGGGTATCAAACCAGGCCAGTCGAAGACGATTCCCATTCCATCGATAGTCCGGGAGCATTCCTGACAAATAAGATTCGACCCCTGCACCCTGCCAACCATCCGGTATTTGAAGATCAAGGCTCAATGAACCCAAACGTGCAGACTCTGCTAGAACGATGGGAACCAAGACATCCTCTTCGCCCCAAGAACGCTGGACATCACCGTTCAAAACATAGGGAATAATCCGCTGCACGGAAGGCAAGAAACTCCCGTTCACATCTCCGTAACATATCCCGCGAATATTCTGCGTTGCAGAAGAGGCGCTGATCGTCAATGGAATGGACTCAAATCTCCAATCCCCCGCCGCAAAGGAGGTGATATTGCCGGAATAACGACGAGTGGCCAACAGAGCATCCCCGGTGTTGATGGAATTCGTGGCATTCACATCGGCCGCACCCAGGCGAAGCCCGGTCAGATTGATTAAACTACTAAAGTGCCGGCTGATTTGGAGGGCATCCGAGGCGCTTACCCCGCCCCAGGGACGACTGCTCTGAGCGGTTAAGGTATAAGAACCCGGCGCTACATTGTTCATAACATATTGCCCCGAAGCGTTGGTCGCCGCCGTTGCTACCTGCACTCCACCGGGTCCCAACAAACGAACCTGGCTGTTAACGATCGGAGTCATCGCCGAATTGTCATAATGAAGGACCCCGCTAACCGAGAAGGCTGGGCTTTGTTCGGTCAACGTGAGGCTGTTGGTATAAATCTCGTCGCCGCTGGTTCCGCCGTTGTTGTTCGCGGCGTTGGAGCAATAGTAAAAAGTTACATCGCCGGTTCCTGCAGCCGGAGCGGTCCATTGAAAATTCCAAGTGATGGTGCCTGACGTGGTGGCGGTGTTTCCATTCCATGTTTGAGACAGGTAACCCGAAGCCAAATCGGTGCGGTTGGTGGTTGAAATCAAGGTGCCGGCATCGCTGCCATTGCCATCTTCGACCTTGAGTTGAAATCCAAACTTGACACGGGTGGCACGGTTCACGGTCAAACTAACATTATAGGTCTGACCGGGAACGTAGGACGTGGGAACGCTACCGTTCAAGAGAAGACTGCGGGTAGCGGGCCCTGAATTGACCACGATGCCTCCGTGGCAGGAACTGCAATTGGACTCGCCCGGAGAACCTGTATGACCCAAAGGGGGGTTGGAGCTAGAGGTTAAGGCTGTGTACACCCCACCCAAAACCAAGAGGGAAGGCAAAAGCAGAGTTTTGTAGGATATTCGCATCTTTGATGAAGTTAAAAAGAAATAACAACAGGGATAATCATTTGTTTAGTCCTTGTTAACCAAACCATTAAATATTCTCCATGCCGATCCCATCCCAAAAAAAGACATTTTCTATCGTTTTGTTCCTCCTAGGGTTGTCCTTACCTCATCTCTGGTTGGCAGCGCCCCTCAACGCCCAAAACGCCTTGAGTCTTTCCCAAAGCGTCCTGGCCTTTGGGAACCGAACCGAAACAAGCAATGATACCTTGGGTTTTACAGTTACCAATACCGATACAGCCAGCATCCTTTGCAGGGCACGATGCCTTCCCTACTACGGCCAACTTCCCTTTCGTACCAACGATAGCGTTTTTGGCTTGGCCCCCGGACAATCCAAGCGGGTCGTCGTGTCGTTCAAACCCCGCCACAATACATGGAATAATGCCGAATTATTGCTTTCGCACAACGGCAAAGGAGGAACCCTGCGAGTTGATTTAACAGGTCAAGGCGTCTTCAGTCAGGCTTATTATGCCTCGACCCAAAACCTCGAAGGCGAAAGTCTGCGAGCTGCCTTGGCTCAGCGGATTAGTTCTCCGTATACGACCTTGGGTTATTCGGGAACCAACAATGGGCGATTACGAATGTTTGGTGTTATTGATAATTGGAAAGTGAACGGCCGGGAACCCGCCCATGCCAATCCTTACAAGAATGAATGTGTTTATTCGGGACGGACTATTTCCTACCCGGCGACCGATTTTAATACCGGAACCCTCAACAACGCTCCTTACAGCATGAACACCGAACATACTTGGCCTCAGAGCTTTATGGGATCTGCCGAGCCTATGCAAAGCGACCTTCACCATTTGTTTACCACCGACGGAGGGATCAATTCGGCCAGGGGTAACAAACCTTTTGGTTGGGTGCCCAATCCCACCCTTACCTATACCGGAGGTTCCAAAGCCAATTCAATTTGGTTCGAACCCCGGGATGCCCACAAAGGGCCGGTGGCCCGGGCTGTCTTGTACTTTGCTTTGCGACACGCCGCCAACAGCCAAGTGAACCTGTCCTTCTTGGATACAGCGCAACAACGAATGTTACGGGAGTGGGTCAACTTGTACCCCTCGGATTCCATTGCCATTCGTCGTAACAACGATGTCCAATCGGCCCAATCCAATCGCAACCCCTTGGTGGACTATCCTCAATTCTTGGAGCGCATGACCACCGTGCTACCTCCATCCCAAACTCCAACTTTGCGTTCGGTGAACCTCAGCGATAGCACACTCAACTGGGGCATGGTCCCCGTGGGCACGGCCTTGCCCCGATCTTGCTGGGTTTGCAACAGTGGAAACGTGGTTTTGCAGGTCCAGTCCATCCAAATTAGCGGTGGGGGGTTTGGGTTTAGCGGAGGGGGAACCACCCCGTCACCTTTTGCCGTGAATGCAGGGGAATGTGTTGAACTCAACCTTCTCAATTCCTCGACACAGGCTGCCGGTACGACGGCCACAGGCATTCTCAGTTTAACCACCCTTTATAGCGGACAAAACAGCACCGTTCACCAAATTGCCCTGAGCTCCACCACCTCCAATCCCCCTGTTGTTGGAGGGCAATTGGCGGGGACCCTCCGATACGACAACAGCACATCGTCCCCTTTGGTTGGTGTTACCGTCCGAGCCGTGGACAGCCTGGGCCAAATCGTTGGCCAAAGCCCGTGCGGTAGCCAAGGCGATTGGTCCATCCAAGGCCTAGTACCGGGAAACTATACCTTGGAAATTCTGAATCCGCCGACCTGGCAGGGCATTAACGGGACCGATGCCTTGTTGATTAACCGACATTTCGCCGCCTTGCAGCCTCTTACGGGCCTCAAAGTTGATGCCGGTGATCCCAACCGATCGGGCTCTATCAATTCCACCGATGCGTTGCAAGTCACCCGGCGTTTTGCCAACCTGGTTTCTTCCTTCGGTCGGGGGGACTGGGTTTACTCGGCCCTGACGGCCACAGCAACCATTGGAGGGGGCCAACCCCTCAATATCAAGGCCCTGTGTACGGGGGATGTCAACGCATCCCGCGCCTTTTAGAACTGTTCGGTTCGAATTCGGATTCCGTAACAACAAACACCAGCAGCCACCGCCGCATTCAGAGACTCTGCGTTCCCATAGGATGGAATCGCCCAGAAATACCGACACAGTGCTTTGGCCTGTTCGCTAAGACCTTTGGATTCGTTGCCAACCAATAGCAGGCCGCCCTCCTTGGGAAAAGTCACGTCATCCATCGAAACACCGCGGGTATCGGCCCCGACAACCCACGGCCCCGACGAAACTCCCAATTCATGATTTCCTGTTGTTGGGGGTCCAAAAATCTGTTCAGAAAAGCCGGTTATGCGGGATAAATTCTCTTGAGTCAAGGGGGTGTAATGCACCGGTATCCGAAAAACAGAACCCATGGAGGCCTGCATGACCTTGCTGTTGTAGCAATCCACCGTGTCGGGACTGCAGATCAATCCACAAAACCCGAACCAATCGGCGTTGCGCAACAGGGTCCCCAGGTTACCCGGATCCTGAATACGATCCAAAACCAACCACCACGGAGAAAGGTCTGTTTTTCTTTCCTCCGCCATTGGTTGTCGGAAGAAACCCAAAACAGCCGGGGGGCTGTTGAGCCTAGAAATTCTTCCCATTTCTGTCGTGGAGGCCCATCCCATGCATTCCAAATAGGTCTGCAACGAATCAATCAACGCCCGAATATCACCATGGTTGCTTTCCAAATGCTTTGAATCAAGAACCAATGCGGTGGGGACCCAACCGCTACGGAGGGCTTCCACCATCATTTTGGGGCCCTCGACCAAGACTTCGGGCTGCAACTTGCCCAAAGGCCGTTGAGCGAGGGCCGCCATGGCTTTAACTTCGGCTTTGCTCCAATGTCTGTTTTCCACCTTCCAAAGATACTCCGCCAGCTAAGCCTGCTCGTGCTTCCCATCATGCTGCTGCAGAGTTCTTGCACGGTCCAAAAAAGACTGAACGAGGGCAGTGTTTGGCTCAAAAGTTATCGCTTGGAAGGGGTTCCCAGGGCCCAGGCCAGGACCATGGAAAAATCCCTGAAACCCGGCCTGAACCGCCGCGCCCTGGGCCTCTTCCCTTGGCGAACCCATGCCTATCTGGGTTTGCGACAGGGTCAAACCACCCGCTTCCGCAATACCATTCTTACTCGATTTTCAGAAGCTCCGGTCTTGAGTACCACCGACGGCTTGGATTCCAAAACAGAATTCTTGCGCAAAGCCCTCATGGACCAAGGCCACCTACGGGCATCGGTTCGATCGGAGCGAGTGTTGGGTAAAAGGGGCGCTGTCGAGGTCTTTTCGATGGAACCCGGGCCCACTTATTTGCTGGGTTCCATTCAAACCCGTTGCCCTTCCCCGGAATTAGCGCTCGTTTTGGAAAGCCTGCAGGCCCTCAACTCCGACCAGTTTCCACGCAGTGGTCAGCCCTACCAAGCCACTTCCCTGAACCAAACCAGGAACTGGTTGGCGCAGCAGTTGCGGGATCAGGGTTTCTTTCGATTTAGCACCGATTTTATTGAATTTATCGCGGATAGCAGCCGCCAAACAGGCGTCATTGACCTGGTATTGCAAATTCGCAAACCTGCCCAATCGTATTACCATCAAGCCTACCGTCTCAACCGCTGGACCTTGGACATCGGCCGGGAGCGAGCGCCGATGGACCGAACATTTTCGACTGATTTCCATGACTTTCCCAAAAATTGGCTCCAATACCATAACACCTACGAGCCCTTGGATACCTTTTTGGCCCTGAGCCCTATCGACTTTAACAAAGACCTCACCTATTCCGAATCCAAACTTCGAAACACCCTTAACCGTTACGCCCAGCTGGGGCTTTTCGCCCCTGGGAATTTTGAATTGGAAGTGGATGATCAGACCCGTCTCATCGGGGTCCGCCTCCATTTGCAGCCCCTGCCAAAATGGCTTTTTGGGGCTGAAACTGAATTTTCAACCAACAGCATCGCCTTGTTTGGGTTGAACGGGAATGTTTCTTTTACCCGACGAAATGCTTTGAGGCTGGGGGACCAATTGGAAATCAGGGCCTCCGTGGGTGCAGAATCCCAACAATTGACGGGCAGCAGCAGTGCGGGTTCCGGACTGAACACCCTGGACCTGGGGTTGAGAACCCAACTGAGCGTGCCCGGCATTTTGAGGCCTGGGCGTTTTCAATCGCTCGGTCTCAACGGGAGTGAGCGAACCCTTTGGGGGTTGCAATACCAAAGGCAGCAGCGACTTGACTTTGATCGAAACATCCTCAAAGCCAGCCTGAGTTTTACCGGCCAAGTTCACCGGTACACCCGTTACGAGCTGGTTCCCTTGGAATTCACCTATGCCAATACCGGCTCCCTCAGTGCGGAATTGCAGAAATTGCTGGATCAATTGAACGATCCCTTGCTTCGTGCCAATTTCGTTTCCTATTTCAGCTCTGGATTGCGGGGTAGCTGGCTGCAAGACCGTATCCGCGAACCCCAACGGGATTATTGGCGCCTCGTTTTGGAGGGTTCTGGAAATTTGTACAGCCTCCTCAAAGGCGTCGGCGCTATCGATGGCGGGGGGGATACGCTTTTTGGCCTCCCCTATTTTCGATACCTCAAGGCCGACGCGGAATGGAGGCGGCATTACCGGCTTCGGGGCGCTTCGGTAATGGCTTGCAGAGCCTTGGCCTCGGTGGGCCTGCCGTTTGGGGATCAAAGCACCCTTCCCTTGGAAAAGCGAACCTTTGGGGGCGGAACCAATTCACTACGGGCCTGGCCAGTGCGGGGTTTGGGACCGGGCTCCCTCAGCAATTACGCGAGCGGTCGACTCATTCAATTTGGGGAAGTTCGTCTCGAAAGCAACCTGGAATGGCGATTCAAATTACTGGGCAGCCTTCAAGGGGCTCTTTTTGTGGATGCAGGTAATATTTGGACGCTCAACGACAGCAGCTACGGGGGCTTGGGGAATTTTAGCCTTGAACGAGTTGCCAGCCAATTGGCGATTAACCAAGGCACCGGACTTCGCTACGATTTTGGCTTTTTTGTTTTGCGGGTTGATTTTGCCCTCAAAGTACGGGATCCGGCCCTTGTCCCCGAGGAACGTTGGGTTCTACGGCGTTGGACCGACCGCGAGTGGAAGGATAACGAATGGAGAAACCAGGTCCTTCAGGGCCCCATCGTCAAGGGGGCCTATCCGCTGTTTTCAACCGTTTTCGGGATTAATTACCCATTTTAGCGTATTTTGGTGCCAAAAATTATCCCAAGTAAACAAGTAATCCGTATCTTCGCACCTCCAAAATCCAGCCATTCCATGATTGCGATTGTGAATATCCAGGGCCAACAATTCAAGATTAGCCCCCAACAGAAGGTGTATGTGCACCGCCTGCAAGCCAACGAAGGCGATGTACTCGAGCTTGACTCTGTCATGCTCGTCGAGGACAACAACCAAGTTCGTATTGGTCAACCTTTTTTGGCCGACACCAAAGTGAAAGTCAAAGTTTTGAATCATCTCAAAGGCGATAAAGTCCTGGTTTTCAAGAAAAAGCGTCGCAAGGGATACCAAAAAATGAACGGCCATCGCCAGTCTTTTTCCAAAATTTTAGTCGAATCCATTGGGTAATCACCCGCTCCCTCCTTTCTTCAACCCCTATCTGACGAAACCATGGCTCACAAAAAAGGTGTAGGTTCCTCCAAAAACGGCCGCGAATCCGAAAGCAAACGGCTTGGTGTCAAAATTTTCGGTGGCCAATTGGCCGCCAGCGGTAATATTAT
>Ga0214921_10004414_pt1 | contig 20722 bp, 17 predicted proteins | sample LL1505_MetaG_FD_177992 | JGI IMG/M metagenome (GOLD analysis project Ga0214921, IMG submission 177992) | Freshwater microbial communities from Lake Lanier, Atlanta, Georgia, United States - LL-1505 | ecosystem: Environmental > Aquatic > Freshwater > Lake | place: USA: Georgia | collected...
TTCAATTAGCAAATAACAATACAACAGACGCAGTTGATATTGGTTTCTTTGGACAATACAATCAGGGCGTATCAAACGTTCACTCTGGATTGTATCGTGACTCATCCGATGATACATGGAAGTTGTTTAGAGGCTATAACATTGAACCACAGACAAAGATTTTTACATCGAATAATGGATTCGCATGGGCAAACTTGTCGATTGGTGCGCTTACAGCCGCAAACAGTATTAACATTGGAACGGGGCAAACATATAAGATCAATGGCGTTGACATTTTAAGCGCAACAACATTAGGGTCTTCAGTCGTTAACACATCAATCACATCAACTGGTACAATTACTTCAGGCACATGGTCTGGTTCTTTTGGTGCAGTTAGCGGTGCAAACTTAACTTCATTAAACGCAAACAACATTGCAACAGGAACAGTAGCGCCAGCAAGACTTGCTTCAGGCACAGCAGACGCTACGACATTCTTACGTGGTGACAGTACTTGGGCTTCTGCGGCTGTTTCAATTACAAATAACATTGCAACAGATGCAACATTCTATCCAATATTCACTAGCGTGACAACAGGATCAATTGTTGGTGCAAATACATCATCTACAAAATTAACGTTCAATCCAAGTTCTGGATTATTAACGTCAACTGATTACAATTCATCTTCTGATGTAACACTAAAAGAAAACTTTACGGAGATTGTAAATCCATTAGACATTATATCTCAGCTTGATGGCTTTGGATTTAGTTGGAAAGATACAAAAGAAAAATCTTATGGGCTGTCAGCGCAACAAGTTGAAACAGTACTTCCTGAAATCGTTAGGGTTCGTCCTGACGGCACAAAGGGTATTAATTATTTGAATTTGATTGCCTTTTTGGTAGAAGGAATTAAAGATTTAAAAGAAGAAGTTCGCCAACTTAAGTCTTATAAATAAGACAAGTTGACACAAAGGATAAAAAATGGCAATTAAAGTCGGTAGTTGTACAGTCATTGATGACACAAGAAATCTAGCAAATGTATGTTCGATTTCATTAGTGTCTGGCGGGCAAGGAACAACAGGACAAGTTTTAAAATCTCAAGGCACAGGACAACCTTCAACTTGGGGTGCAGTTGATGCTATTACCAATTATGCATATGAGAGTCGTGGCAGTTTAAGGGGCACAACTCCAACAGATGGCTCACAAGCGTATGTGGGTGGATTAGGATATTTTGTATTTGAATTATCATCAACAGAACCAGATGACGATGAGACTGCATTTCGGACAGCGACAGGCGCATGGATTCTTTCTGCGCCTACATGGGACTTTACTAAAACATACACAGAATTCGAAAGAGTAGGCAGAAACTATACAGTATTAGTTGACAATACTATAGGTTCAGTTCAGGGATGTCCAGTATGTATGAATGCGAACATTCCTGGTGCATCAGCGGGAGATTTTTATCAAGTACAAGCATATTGCGGATGTCCATATTTTGGAGAAGTTCGTGCTAGATACAATGAAGCAACAGGATGCGTACTAATTATTGGATCAGTTCCATGCATATGTTCATCAATCTCTGTATCTTGTGGATACGGATATGTCTGTGTTTGCAATATTGGCAATTTCACTTGCGTATGCAAATGGAATGTATATGTCCAAAAAGTATAAATATAATTAATAAGATAAGCAAAAAAGGGGAAAACCATGCCATTAGTGCGAGGAATTAGATTACTAAACTCACTTGAAACAGGAAACGTTTCGGGTGCATGTTTAGAAACAATAGTAACATGTCCTGCAAGAGCCGCTGATTTTGTCAGCATCTTGCAGTCTCCGGGATTCGCCTGTTTAGCCGCATCTTCAAACACATCGACATTCGCTGTAACACGTTCGAATACTGCATTAAATACATTAGCACAAACAACAGTTGGTGCATGTATTTACTATTCAACACCTGCGTTTGCTAATAACTTTGCACAATCTGGTGCCGCATTTGATAACTTACTCACAAGTAACGATACACTCAAACACTTTTCAAATTCTGCTTTAACAATGTCCTGTGCATTTGCAACAGGATCAACATTTTTAACTTGTGCGGCCGCATCAAACACAAACTTGGCAAGAATGTTTACTTGTCCAATTACGGCATGTTGTATTTTTGCAAGTTCTGCGGCTATGGCTAGTTTAGCCGGAAATGCAAACATTGTATCTTATCTGTTTAATGATACTACTGCGGCCGCATGTTTCAGTGCATATGGTGGTGCAACAGCAGTATGTAATGCATTTGGTGGAACTGCATACATTGATTACATATTACAGGCTGGCAAAACTTGTGCGGCTTTTGCTTGTTCTGCTATCGGACCATATGCATTTACAAATGCACTTTCTGCAAATTGTTTCATTAAAAATGCATGTGCGCTTTGCGTTCTTGTTAACTTGCCAGCATGTTGTGCGCTAGGAACAAGTTGTACATTCACTTGTTTTGCCGCATCAACTTATGGCATTCCTTGTGCAACAACAGAATATCTTGCAGGAAATACATCATTCATTACTCAAATATTCTCATTAAATTCTTGCGCTCAATTAGGTGCTTTAGTTTATAACAATTCGTTCATCTCTTGCTATTATAAGTCAACAACACCATTCAGTAACAAATTTAATTGTTTCTGGAATAATCAAGACAATACAACATGTGGTGGAAGATATTGCTGTCCAGAAGCATCAGCATCTCCTTGGAATTCTTCTTGGTGCTATGGAACTGTCGGTTCTACATTTGGTGTAAGAACTCCGTGCATGGAATGTTTTATGACAGCACAGGAATCAGCTTATTACTACAATGCATATGTTAATTTATCTGGTGCTCTGTCTTCATCAAATAACGGCAACTTTATGATGCTTGGTGGTGGATATCAATTGCAAGGGCAAGGTACAATCCCAATGTGTGCATGTTGTGATGGTGTTAATTATTGTAACACAATTAATGGTGCGCCAGATCATACAACGGCAAAAACATCAGGATTCTTCGTGTGCTGTCCTGCAATGTTATATTCAAACACTAATGGATGTACTTGGTTCAGATTACCTGGATTCTGTATTCCAAATACTGCATTCACATCTTTATGTTGTGATGGCTTCAGCTATAATGCATGTACTGCTGGCCAGTGCGGTAAAGTTGAAATTCAATGGGGTTTAGGATCATTCACATGTGAATGTGGAATCTGGACTGGATTTAGAATTAGCAATCTTTGCTGTAAGAGTCATGCTGTTTTTGGTTATGCATGTACTTGTGTGTTAGCTAATAACACACCTGGCGCTTGGACAGTATGTGTGGGTAAACCACATCCATTTGCGCTATTGACTTTCTGCTGTGGATTCTTCTCAGGTATTGGTGGAGATTGCATAACAACCAACTTTAGTGTCACTTCGCCATATTCAGGCCTGGCTGGATGCTATACTAATGCACCATCGACTTGTTGTTATTATGGATATATGCTTCCAAGATACATCATAGGTAAAATTACAGGCGGAACAGATTCTTGTGCATTTCAAATAAATTCTTGTTCAGCATGTTGCTGTAACTGTACTTCATGCTATAACATTTGTAACTGGATATGTGGAACTTGTTTCTGTAATGGTTGCTTATCTAGAGATTGTGAAAGACCTATTGACAATCCATTCTGTTACATGTTTGATAGATTTGCTTGTTGTTCCATATACAAATCATATAATCCAACAATGAATTTTATGACATGTGTTTGGGGATGCACAACAAACATAAGATCATGGCTATGGCAACTTGCAGTAGGTGAAACTGTTCAGGCATACTATGGAGAGAATGTTACAACGCATAGTACATGTACTGTTTTAGAGTGGAATGCCGGATCACCCAGAAAATGTGATTTAACTGGTGGTGCCAATCAATTACTTCAGATAGGTTGTGCGCCACTTGGCGGTGCAGTTCCTATAGGAAATACTATTTTATTTCTTAGCACGCCATATGTAGAATCTCCAGATAAAAGTTCTTATAACTTCTATTCATTTAGTGCGGCTTGTGGCGCTTGTTGCGAATTGTCATCAATTTGTAATAATTTCACTTGGGGCTCAAGCATTACTTGTCCAGATTCATATTGTAGCTCCGGTACAGGCGTTAGAGATTTTAACTGCGTTTGCAACGGTTATTATGTAGATTTTAACAATCCTGCATGTAATAATGCTGTTAGACTAGGATTTACTAGTAGAATAAGTTGTGCAAATACTTTTGTTAGTATTATACCGTGTTTTGGTAGTTGCGGTACCTACGGAGCAAGTACTAGATTTAATTATCCAAATCAAGCATTATGTGCCCAAGAAATTTATGGATGTAAAACATGTATGTCTACTGCTTATCCAAGTTGCCCTGAAAAATGTTTTGATTATTGTAACATAGGATGGCATACATACAACTGTGGTGGCGGTGGTAGTCCGTTTACATGTGGTAGTACCCCAAGGGGTGGTATTACGTGCGGCATCCAACAGGGTTGTTTTGGAAGTTTTCCTGGACAAGTTTTGTTCGCATTTTGCGATTCATTCATGTTCACACAAGGCATGTGTGGCGGAGTATGTTGTATTCGTTTAACTGGTTGGCCTTGTCCACTAGTTTATAGTGGTGGCTGTTGTTGGAATTGGGGTTCTAGTCCTTGTACTCCTTGTACTAGTTCAGGACATTCGAGATGTTTATTTTATCTTGGATGCTGTCCTAGTGCGGGTAGATGTGGATATTCAGGAGCATCTTATGGATGGATGGAAACCTGCCCACAGGCTAGTTTCTCAGTCATATGTGCATTTGCGTGTGCGTATGCAGGTAGAAATCCATGTCTTGTTTGTACTGCAAATGGTATGCCAAGTGTGACAGTTGGTCAGATCATGTGTGGTAGCGGATTCTATGCAAATGGACAAGTGTACACCACATGTGCATTTAAACTAAGATTTGTGGACATGTTCTAACATTTAAAAAAGAAAAAAATGAAACTTGTCATATCGAATAACCGTGTAGTTGCAACTTTAAAGGATGAATATATAGGACCACATGAGTGGATCCTACCTCCATCCGACTTTGATGAGTCTAGAGCATTAGAATATACTGTAGATGATGCGGGTAATTTTAGTTTACCTGCATCTCCTACAGTATTGGAAGTTCTAGAGCAAGCTGTCCAAAAAAGATTAGATGATTTTGCTAAAACTAAAAAGTATAGCGATATCGGAAATGCGACAACATATATAAGTTCATCAGTAACAAAATATAAGAATGAGGGTACATATGCATCTACTGCTAGAGATAGCACATGGATTGCATTTTACCAAATCATCAATGATGCAAATGATGGTAAGAGACAACAAATCAAAGAATTTTCTGAGATTGAGTCTGAATTACCAACACTTACTTGGCCAACATAAAAATATCAAAAAAACTTGACAAATTGAGTTATATATAGTATAGTGTTTGATGTGAAGCGACACTATTCATCTTGAAAGGATTATGAAATAATATGAAAAAAATAATTTATATTGACGGTGGTGCCGGAAGAGCGATTGCGGCACTACCAGCACTTGAAAAATTAGTTAAAAACAAAAGACCTGAAGATGACATAAAAATTATTGTCATGGGTTGGGACAATTTATATTGGGGCAATCAACTGCTTCAAGACATTACATTTAGCGCAGATACAAAAGGTATCTTTGATCTAGTCTTAAAAGACGCAGACAAATACATCAGTCCAGAACCATACAAACTTCCAGAGTACTATAATCAAAAAGTATCTCTAGCCGAAGCGTTCGACATTGAAATCAATGGCACACATGACCATTCTGATTTACCTCCACTCAAGTTATACACTAGCAAAGCAGAAGAAAAGAATGCGGCTAATTTACTTGCAGACGTAAAGATGCAACAGAAAAAAGACAAAACGCTTATCATTCAACCCTATGGTAGAAGTGCAAGAGTTGATCGTGCTGACATTATCGATGATTCTTCTAGAGGTCTTGATTCACATGCATACTTGCGTTTAGTCAGAAAACTCTCAACAAAGTATAATCTTATTTTGTTTGCAGAAAAACCATTTCACCAGCCAGATGATAACTTCACATTCAAGCCTGAGATGGATTTGAGAATGTGGTCTGCTGTCATTGAAGCGGCTGATTATTTTGTTGGATGTGATTCTGTTGGTCAGCACATGGCAAGAGCATTTGAAAAGCCAGGAACTGTTTTCATTGGATCGACATTTGCAAAGAACGTATCTTATCCTGAGTGGTTTAATATTTACGAAAGACAAGGAATTGAAAAGAAATATTCTCCAATTCGTATTTCGGGATTAGACTCACATCTAGCGGATAGATATAATGACAAGTGCATGGACTTGTCCGATAAAGACGTAGACGAATTGTTTATGTCAATTGTTAAAGATATAGAAAAAAAGGTAGGAAAATAATATGAGTTATAATATTTTAGGTATCAATCCTGGTCATAATGGTTCTGCGGCTTTAGTTGCAGATGGTGAAGTTGTGTACTATGTTGAAGAAGAAAGATTGAGCCGTTCTAAGTATGATGGTAATCCATTCAGAGGCATGTTAGACATTATCAACAAATGGGAAATTCATGAATTGATTATTGCTGGCACTGGACAAGAAGAACATAAACTTCCTTGGACAGGTGAAGATGCATATACTGCACTTGTTCGCAAGTTCTATCCTAAAGTAAAAGTTACTAAACTTGGGCATGAACATCATTTGGGACATGCCGCATCTGCATTTTATAATTCTGGTTTTGACAAAGCAATTGCAATTATTGTAGATGGTGCTGGTTCTTTGAAACAAGAAAAGCTAGATGAAGAAGGTAAAAATATTGCAGAAGGATATGAGACAGAATCAATTTGGGTGTGTGAATATCCAACTAAATTCTCGCCAATGCTTAAAGTATATGGTAGCAATGCTGGAAACAAAGTACGTTCCAATATTTTTGACTTTGATGGTGGTGCAACAACTATCACAAAAACATATGAAGCAGTATCTCAGTACTTAGGATTTGGTTTCATTGAAGCTGGTAAGACTATGGGACTTGCACCATATGGAAAGAAAGATGATTCTATTCCAAATTTATTCAATGGTAATAGAGGGTCTAAGGATGTGTTTTTGCCAATGTATCCAGCTGGAGCATTCATCGATGAAGCAAGATTTCCTCAACTCGCAAGAACCCGTGATCCTAAAGAATGGCATAATGATCCCGAAAAATTAACTGACATTGAAAAGAATCTTGCATGGCAAATTCAGCAAGATACACAAAAACTTGTTGGTGATTACATTGAAGGTGCAGTTGCCGCACTCAAAGATGAAATTCAGAATATTGTTATTGCAGGTGGTTATGGTTTGAATTGCGTTGCAAACTATTACTTCAAGAAACGTTTTCCACATCTAAACATTTACGTTGAACCTATTGCACATGATGCAGGAACGTCAATTGGTGTTGCTAAACTTGCGTGGCACAATAATCCTGATAACAAAAATTTTAGAAGTAGTCCGCAAAAAAGCATTTACTATGGACCAGAGTATTCAACAGAAGTACTTGAAGATATTTTAACTCAAGTGAAAGCTGAAAATTTTATTGAAGTGACTCCTACTACAAAAGAAGAAATCGCACAATTGATTGCTGACAGAAACATTGTTTCAATCTTTCAAGGCCGCTCAGAAGCTGGTCCTCGTGCATTGGGTAATCGTTCTATTCTTTATGATGCAAGAGACCCTGAGGGTAAAGACAAGGTTAACATTGTCAAAGGCAGGGAATGGTTTAGACCATTTGCAGGGTCTTGTTTGCTAGAAGATGCAAACGATTGGTTTGACATGGCTGGACTTGAAGAGTCTCCATTTATGATGTATGCAGTTAATGTTGCGGCAGACAAAGTAAGTGAGATTCCTTGTGTTACACACGTTGATGATACATGTCGTGTACAAACTGTATCTGAAGAGAATAACAAGCATTTCTATGAATTGATTAAAGCATATAAAGACATTACTGGTGTTCCAGTTATATTTAACACTTCATTCAATCTTGCTGGTGAGCCTTTAGTTGAAACACTACAAGATGCTTTAGGCACACTATTCCGATCTAAATTGAAATATTTGTATCTTCCTGAGTTGAATGTTTTAGTTAAAAAATTAATTGCTGATCCTAATTCAACCGAAACAAAAAAACTTATAGTTGAAGTTCCAGAAACAGTTTTAGAAACATCAAAAACTGAAGAGTAAAAAAAAGCACCGAAAGGTGCTTTTTTGTTATGGGAGAGAATTTGCAAAATCTAATAGAGATTCAAATGTTTTTGTTTTATTCTTTAATTCTTTATTTGCAAATGTGTCTAGTTTAGTCTCTGCATCTTGATAACCTGGAGATTTAATTAGAATGGGTTTTGCGTGTACAGAGTCACCAGCTTTTAGATTGTATAACTTGTTACCTGCAAAGTAACCACCTTTGAATGCGACTTTCATTTCATTCTCTGCACGTTTCATCATGCCATTATTTGGCATTGCAAATAAATCTTCTTTCATGTTAGATGTTGAATATAACAATCCATCAATCGTAAAGATTCCAGCTTGCCCAAAATAATTCATTAACTGTTGAACATTAGAATCTACCGCTTGAGTAGTTAACTTGCCTTGGCTGATTAAAGGCTCATTGAAGAATATAACAAGTTTATATCCTTTTAAACGAATTGTACGAATTGCATCTAACGCACCAGGAAGCATTTCAATATCAGATGCGCTAAGAATTGGTTTAGAATCATTTAAAAACACACCTCTGTCCATACCAATCGTTTCTTTAGGGAAGAAGGTTGGCCAACCTGCGGGTGATTGAGGCTGTTGCATCATGCCTTGCTGTTGAGGCGGTTGTTGTCCGTATGGCGAACTATAATTTGGTGTTCCATACTGTTGCGGCTGTGGCATAGTAGGTAATGGTGGTTGTCCACCAACGTTCATGCTTCTGTCTATTGAAAATCTTCCCATTATTAACTCCTATGCAATTTGATAATATTCATTTATACTTCTGAATTTTGTTTGAATTCCGACTTCTCTCAACTTAGTTAAATCTGCACAAGTCCAATGCTGATACTTATCTCCATACTCTTTGGGGAAAGGTATAACTTCAATTCTAGCATTCTCTCTGTGTGCAATAATTTCTGCGACCCTAGCAAAAGATTCTGCATGACCAGTGCCTATGTTAAAAATACCGCTACTCATTTTATTGAATGCTAAATCTAACTTTGCTTGAACAACATCATCGACACACACAAAGTCTCTAAACATGCTTTCTGAACCAGAAAAGATTCTTATCTTTCCAGTTTCTCTTGCTTGCTTAGTAAACTTAGTAATTGGACTTGCTTGGTCGCCTTTGTGCAATTCATTGTTGCCATATACGTTAAAGTATCTAAGTCCCTGAATATTAAATTCATATTTGTCAAAGTATTCCGATGTTATTAGTTTAGTTATTTTTTTATCAAACAAATATTTAGTGAATGCATATGGCGTCTGAGGTTGCATCGGCGCATCTTCTAGTACAGCATAATTATGAGGTATCTGTCCATAAACACTTGCGCTAGATGCATATTGTAATGGTATCTTATGCTCAAATGCTTTTTGTAAAATTTTACATGAAAAATCAAAGTTTCTTTTCATCAATAAAGTTCCATTCAGTTCTCTAGTAGAAGAAATTGCACCTTCATGGAAAATAAACTTGACACTATCCCAATCAGAAAATGTATCAAAAAATGAATCAGCATCATAATAGGTGCTAAACGTTGTGCCGTTTAGATTCATCATTTTATTGCCGTCAGCCAAATCATCGACAACTACGATTTCTGTGATGCCTCTTGCGTTTAATGATTTGATTAAGTTTGAACCTATAAATCCAAATCCTCCGGTGACAAGTATCATTATTGTCCCTTGTTCTGCTGACTGTCTCCAGGCAGAACACGATAATTGTCTTGAACACTATCTGGTGTGGAAACTTCTATGATTGTGCCTTCTTCTAGGCAAATAACTTGATGTGGTTGTAGAGGACGATTGCGCCAAACTTCTCCAGCTTTTAACGTTACGTCATGTATACTTGCGTCTTTAGTCTCGATAAATTTAATCATAAATAAACCATCTAACACATACCAAGATTCATCTTTTTCAGCATGAAAGTGCATACTGAATTTTGCGCCTTTGTTGAACTTCATCAGTTTGCCGCAATACTTATCGTTGGTAGCCCAAATTAATTCATGTCCCCAACCTTTTTTCACAAAACCTTCTAGTCTTTCCATATTATTCACCTCGCTTATAACATTATACTTTATTTAGCAGACAAAATCAAGCAAACGTAAAATGCAATATTTGGTAATGATAAATAGAGTAAAGACATTTTAAGGGGCACATTAAATGAGTACAAGCAAACCAGCATCCAGAGATGAGTTTAGAGAATTCTGCCTCAGACGATTGGGTGCGCCTCTGTTAGAAATAAACGTAGATAACGATCAAGTTGAAGACTGCATAGAAATTGCACTTTCATATTATTACGATTATCACTATGACGCAACAGAAAAAGTCTATCTAGCACATCAAGTTACACAAACAGACATTGATAACAAGTATCTTTCAATAGATGATTCTGTCATTGGTGTAATCAATATTCTTCCATTAGGCAATAGTTATTCCACAAACAATCTATTCAATCTAAGATATCAGATTGCATTGAACGATTTGTTTGCTTTCAACACAGGTCCTTTTGCACCATACTACATGGCATTGCAGAACGTTGCTTTAGCAGAAGAGTTATTTGTTGGTAAACAAGCGATTCGTTTTCAACGTCACTCAAATAAACTATATGTTGACATTGCTTGGGGTGAAAAAGTTGTTCTTGGCGAATACATCATTATCGAAGCGTATCAAAAAATTGATCCAGACACATACACAGATATGTATAACGACAGATGGCTTCAAAAATATACTACAGCATTAATTAAAAAACAATGGGGTGAAAACTTGAAAAAGTTTGAAGGTATTTCAATGCCAGGTGGAGTTTCTTTTAACGGACAGAAAATTTGGGACGAAGCGGTAGATGAATTACAGACAATGGAATCAGAAATGATTAGTTCATACTCGTTGCCTGTTACTGATATGCTAGGTTAACCATGGCACGTAATCGTTATTTTAATCAATATGCTTTTGTAAAACAAGAGCAAAAACTAATTCATGATTTAGTATCTGAGGCTATAAAAATTTATGGTGTTGATGGATATTACATTCCAAGAACACAAGTCAATTTAGATAAAATTTATGGTGAAGATGAATTAGTGAAATATGTAGACGCATTGTCTATGGAAATGTACGTCAAGAGTTTTGACGGCTTCCAAGGGCAAGAAGATTTCTTATCTAAGTTTGGTCTTCAGATTGATGAATCGATTACGTTTCTTGTTGCACAGCACAGATTCATTGAATCACTTAAGCCATTAATTAATACTGAGTACGGATACAACATTCGAAATGAAGATGACGGATATCTTATAGATACGCAGTCTTATGACTACACAGATATTTTAAGACCGAGAGAAGGAGACTTAATTTGGATTCCTTTGCTTGGTTATATGTATGAAATTAAATTTACAGAGAACATTGAAAACTTCTATCAGTTAGGTGACATATACACGTTTGAAATGCGTTGCGATAGATTCGAATACTCCAGCGAAAAACTTGATACTGGTGTTGCAGAAATCGATGTACTCGAAGACACATACAGTCTTTCTACTGATAACATTGAAAAACTATTAGATGAAGTAGATAACAGTATTTTTGCTTTAGAAGATGGTACTAGAATTCTTGCAGAAGGAGACGCAGTTATACCATTTGAAGTTGCCGCAGATAACGAAGTAATTGGACAGAAAATCATTGAAGGTGATGTTCTCGACTTCTCTGAACAAAATCCATTTGCACTTACAAGGACTTATTAACTATGATGTTCGGTCACGATTTTTACCATGGCACGTTAAGGCGCTATGTCGTTATGTTTGGAAACTTGTTTAATGAAATTCAAGTCGAAAGATATGATGCAGACGGAATTAAACAACAAACAATCAGCGTTCCTATTGAATATTCGCCTAAACAAAAATTTGTTCAGCGTGTGTTAAATGATCCAACTTTGAATCGTCCACTTTCTGTTAGCCTTCCTAGAATGGGATTTGAGTTCACAAGCATTAATTATGCACCACAAAGAAAATTGAATAGCGCACATAAGATTGTAAAAGGACTCAATACTGGAGGTAATGATTTTAATTATACCTACACGCCAGTTCCATACGATATCAACTTCTCTTTATATGCATTAGTTAGATATGCAGAAGATGGTACGCAGATTGTCGAACAGATTATTCCATTCTTTACACCAGACTGGATTGTTACAATGAAACTTGTTCCTGAATTAGGAATTAATATGGATATACCAATTGAATTAAATAGCGTAACTGTTGATGATTCATATGAAGGCGACTTTGATGGACGTAGAGTTCTTTCATGGCAGATGGATTTTACGATTAAAGGATATCTATTTGGACCTAGCAGAAAGTTCAAATATATTTCGAATGCAGATGTTAACACTTCATTAACAGATGGGATTAATTCTAACATCATAAATATACAGTCATTTAGTGGTGATTCCGAATTTAACGTTAATGAAACAATTACAAATAATACATGAAAAAATCTGTTAATGATAAATTGAATGACATTTTTGATGTGCAAGGTAAGATTGTTGAACAAGCATCGGTACCTGTAGTAGTAGAACAATCAAAAGAAACTACTGGCGCACCAAATGATGAATCTATTGATGCTGACTATGAATATGCGAGAGAGAATCTCAAGTTGTTCATTGAGCAAGGCAAAGTCGCTATGGAAAACATTATCTTCTTAGCAAAAGAGGGTGAGTCTCCAAGGGCATACGAAGTTGTTGGTCAGTTAATTAAAACGTTATCAGACACGAATAAAGATTTGTTGGACTTAGGTAAAAAAGTAAAAGATTTGAAAAGTAAAAAAGACGATACGCAACAACCACAGCACGTAACGAATGCATTGTTTGTTGGTAGCACAGCAGAACTACAAAAATTAATTGGTAAGAGATGACAGCGAAATCCTATCTAGGGAATTCTCTTTTAAAAGCATCTGGTGTTCCTCTCAATTTCACAAAAGAAGAAATTGAAGAATACTTGAAATGTGCTGACGATCCTATATACTTCATTGAAAGTTATTGTAAGATTGTCACGCTAGATCACGGGCTTCAGCCATTTAAACTCTATGATTGTCAAAAGAACAAAGTAAAGATTATCCATGAGAATCGTAAAGTTATTCTTATGGAAGGTCGACAACAAGGTAAGACAACAACTTCAGCCGCTTATATTCTTTGGTATACATTGTTTCAGGGAAGCAAAACTGTAGCGATTTTAGCAAACAAAGCGACTGCGGCTAGAGAAGTTTTGTATCGTTATCAAATCATGTATGAAAATCTTCCTACATGGCTTCAGCAAGGTGTCACTACATGGAACAAGGGTGACATTGCTTTAGAGAATGGTTCTATTGTATTCACAGCCGCAACAAGCGCATCAGGTATTCGTGGTAAGTCAGTTAACTTGCTGTACGTTGACGAAGCCGCAATCATACCGAACAATGTAGCAGAACAATTCTTTACCTCAGTTTATCCTACGATTTCTGCTGGTGAAACAACAAAGATTCTGCTAAGTTCTACCCCACTAGGATATAACCACTTCTGGAAGTTCTGGAATGACGCAGAGAACGATAGAAACGGGTTCGTCAATCTATTCATTCCGTATTGGGAGATTCCTGGACGTGATGAAAAATGGGCATCCGAACAGCGCAGATTGCTTGGTGAGTTGAAATTCAATCAAGAGGTTCTTTGTAACTTCTTAGGTTCTAGTCTCACACTCATTGCATCTGACGCTATTGCACAAATGTCTGCTAAACCTATCATCTATCAGAAAGATGGACTTGACATTTATGAGAAGGTAGAGAAGGATCACGCATACTGTATCATTGCAGACACCGCTAAAGGTGTTGGCGGTGACTATTCAGCATTTCAAATTATTGATATAGCCGAGATGCCATACAAGATTGTTGGTAAGTACAGAAATAATCAAATCAGTCCACTTTTGTATCCATCAGTATTGTATAGAGTCGGCAAAGAATACAATGAAGCATACATTCTAATCGAAATTAACTCTTCAGAACAAGTTGCAGAGATTCTTTATGGTGAGTATGAATATGAAAATATCATCTCTGTTAGCAGAACACCTCAAGGACAAGTTGTTAATGGGGGATTTGGTGGAGGAAAAACTCAACTCGGAGTTATTACCGACAAGAAAGTTAAACGCATTGGGTGTTCTAACTTCAAGTCTTTGGTTGAAGAGAAAAAACTTATTATTACAGATGCTGATACTATAGCAGAAATTTCAACGTTCATTGAAAAGAGAAACAGTTACTCTGCTGATGAAGGATATCACGATGACTTGGTTATGCCTTTAGTGCTATTTTCATGGTTAACAACAAACTCATATTTTAAAGACTTGACAAATATTAATATTAGAAAAGAATTATATGATGCACGTATTAAAATGATTGAAGAAGAGGTCACTCCATTCGGTTTTATAAATACAGGTGAAGAAGAAAATCAATTGGTTGATGTGAGTGGACAGGTTTGGCAGATAGAAAATTATCACAAATCTGATTTTTTATAAATAAATTAAACAAACCTAACAACAAAAACATCATTATAACAAGGAGAATTCAATGGCTATAAGTCTAATTTCACCAGGAATCAAGATCACCGAACAAGATTTGGTATCTTCCTCACAGTCGGTATCTACAACATCTGGCGCATTTGCTGGTCAATTCCGTTGGGGTCCTATCGACAAAGCAGTACAAGTTGCAAACGAAACTGATTTAGTTGGTAAATTTGGTAAACCAAATGCAACTAACATCGTTGACTTTTTATCAGCCGCTAACTTTTTAGGTTACTCTGGTTCATTGTTCGTTGTTCGTAGCGCAAACACAGCTTTAAATTCTACAGCAGAAGCAACAACTGGTTCAGGTACAGCAGGTACTGGTACATCAATTAAAAATGATGACGGATACATTAACACAGCATCTTTTAACGTTGGTCCATGGGCGGCTCGTTATTCTGGTGCATTAGGAAATGCACTTAAAGTTTCTTTGTGCCCAAGTTCAAATGCGTACTCTAACACATTGACAGGCACATATACAGTAACAGCAGGTTCTACAACAGTTACTGGTTCTGGTACTGCCGCAAACACAGAAATGCAAGTTGGCGACATTATTGTATTGGGTGGTCGTGCAACTAAAGTTACAGCAATTGCTAACGCACTATCATTGACAATTGAATCTGCACACTTAACTGGTGCTTCAGCAGTAACAGGAACACGCCGTTGGGAATACTTTGGTGAGTTTAATTCTGCACCAGGAACATCCGGATCCGCTTCATCAGTTAGTGGTGCAAATGATGAATTGCACGTAGTTATTGCCGACAGAACTGGTGCTATCACAGGAACAGCAGGAACAGTTTTAGAAAAATATGCTTATCTCTCTAAAGGTTCTGATGCTAAATCAGATAATGGTGGAAGCAATTACTACAAAAGCGCAATCAATGACCGTTCAGATTATATTTGGTGGACTGCTCACGATGCCGCTGGTACTAATTGGGGTAACACAGTATCCAATACAACATTCACCGCAGTCAATACGCCTAAAGCGTACTCATTAGCTGGTGGTTCTGATGGTAATGCAATTACAGATGGCGATAGAGCATCATCTTATGTTTTACTTGCAAATAAGCAAGAAATCCCTGCATCTATTATTGTAGCTGGACAAGCAACTGCTACAGTAGCAAACAGAATTATTTCTGATGTTGCTGAAGTTAGAAAAGACGTTATTGTAACAATTTCTCCACTAAGAGCAAACGTTGTTAACAATGCTGGTTCTGAAGCATCTGCTATCAGCACATGGGCAGATACAGTTACACGTTCTACATACGCAATTGCAGACAGCGGTTGGAAATATCAATACGACAAATACAATGATACATATGTTTATGTTCCATTGAATCCTGATACAGCAGGTTGCATGGCACGTAACGATTTGAATCGTGAACCATGGTTATCTCCAGCAGGTTTCCAAAATGGTCGTGTTCAAAACTTAGTTCGTTTAGCATACAACCCACAACAAGCTGACAGAGACACATTGTACAAAGCGTCAATTAATCCAGTTATCACACAAGTTGGTCGTGGTACAGTATTGTTTGGTGACAAGACATTTACATTGAAAAATACTTCAATGAATCGTGTTAACGTTCGTAGATTGTTTATCGAATTACAGAAGACAATCGGGCAAGCCGCAGACAATGTATTGTTTGACCAAAATGATGCAACAACAAGAAGTGGTTTTGTAAGTCTAGTTATTCCTTACTTGAGAAGCGTTCAGTCTAGAAGAGGTATTACAGCATTCAGAGTTGTTTGTGACGAATCAAACAATCCAGAAGATGTAGTAAATTCTAACGAATTCGTTTGCGATATTTTCGTACAACCAATCCGTTCTGTTAACTTCATTCAACTTAACTTTGTCTCTGTAAGAGGTACTGCTACATTTAATACAATTGCCGCATAAATAATAGAGAATATATAAGGAGAATTATATGGCAATTACAACAATTCAAAATTTGAAGGACGTTCTTAATACGGGCGCCCGTTCAAATTTATTCAGAGTTACATTAAATGGATTTTTCAGCGCAAACAACGCTGTTACTGCCGATGAAGATTTTACTTACTTGTGCAAAGCCGCTCAACTTCCAGGCTCCACAATAGGTATTATCGAAGTTCCATTTGCGGCAGGCAGACGATTCAAGACGGCTGGAGATAGAACATTTGCTGACTGGACAACAACAGTTATCAATGACTCCAATCATACGATTAGAGAAGCGTTAGAAAGTTTACAGCAAGTATATGGTACAACGGACTACAACTCAACAACATCTAAAACATTTACTGGTGGAAGTGCAACAGAATTTTCTACTATTTTAGTTGAACAGCTTAATCAATCGGGCGATCCGGTGTATTCATATACGCTAGAAAACTGCTGGCCTAGTGATATCAGTACTATTGACTTATCGTATGACTCTACAGATACACTCGAAGAGTTTACTGTAACTTGGTCTTACGACTACTTTACATTTGAATAAGGAATAAAAAATGGCAACCGCAAATACCGCAAATACTAATTTTTTCAATATTAATACATTTAGAGAAAAACTAAACGGTGGATCAAAAGCAAATTTATTTCAAATTTTAATTGAACCAGAAGATGCTATAACTGGTGTTGATTTGTCTGATACTTCTATTCTATGTAAATCCGGTGCTATTCCAGCATTTACATTGGGTATAATTGAAGTTCCATTCAGAGGAAGACGCATTAAAATTCCTGGTGACAGAACATATGCAGATTGGACGGCAACATTTGTTAATGATGACTCACAAAATATTCGTAAATCTTTTGACAACTGGATGAAATACATTGTTGATCCTGATGGCGAGAATTCATTAACTAAAAGAGCGGCAACAGATTCATATCGTTGCAAGATTACAGTTCAGCAATTAAGACCTGATGGTACTATTGCTAGAGTGTATGAATTGTATGATGCATTTCCGACTGATGTTTCTGCTATTGACTTGTCGTATGATACTACAGACGCAGTTCAGGAATTTACTGTTACATTCCAATATCACTATTTGGATGTTGGTGGTACTTCTGCCGCTGGTACTGATGCCAAAAGCCCTGATGCTGGTGTATCTAGCGAGTCTTCTGCAAAGAAAAAAGAAAAGGCTTAAATAATGAATTTTACGCAACATAAATAATTGCGTAATAGTTGTCAAACAATGGGGGCTATTACGCCCCCATTTCTTTTTTAGAGAGACTCAAATATGGCCTTCAAACTTTTTGGATATCAGATCGGTAAAGAAGAAACCGAATCTGAACAATTAAAATCTTTTGCCCCACCTGCTGACGAAGATGGTTCCGTTCCGATTTCTGGCGGTGGAATCTATGGCACCTACATGGATCTTGAAGGGCAAATAAGATCAGATTCTGACTTAATTAAAAAATATCGTGAAATGGCTCTTCAACCAGAATGCGATGCGGCTATTGAAGATATTGTCAATGAATCATTAGTATTTGACAAAGATGATTATCCAGTTCAAATTATTCTAGATAAACTAGAACAGCCAGAATCTATCAAAAATAAAATTCGTGAAGAATTCTACTATGTGATGAAACTATTAGACTTCAACAATCAAGGGTATGATATCTTTCGTAGATGGTACATTGATGGTAGACTTTACTATCACATGATGATTGATGAAAAGAATCCTAGACAAGGATTAAAAGAAGTTCGCTACATTGATCCACGTAAAATTCGTAAAGTTCGTGAAGCTAAGAAAGCACAAAAGAATCCTGCAACAGGAAATGTAAATACTACAACTCAATACAATGAGTATTTTATTTACTCGGATAAAGGATTTGCTAATGATGGTAATCAAGGTGTAAAAATTGCCGCAGATTCAATTTCATATACGCATTCTGGAATAACAGATAAAGATGGTAAAGTAATTATCTCGCACATGCACAAAGCAATCAAACCGCTTAATCAATTGCGTATGCTTGAAGATGCAACAGTTATCTATCGTATTGCAAGAGCGCCAGAACGTAGAATCTTCTACATTGACGTTGGTAACTTGCCTAAGATGAAAGCCGAACAGTACTTGCGTGAAATCATGCAGAAGTACAAGAACAAATTAGTGTATGATGCAACTACTGGCGAGATTCGTGATGACAGACGTTATCAAACAATGCTTGAAGATTTTTGGTTGCCACGTAGAGAAGGTGGTAAAGGTACTGAGATTACCACACTACAAGGTGGACAAAACTTAGGCGAGATTGAAGACGTATTATATTTTCAAAAGAAAATGTTTAAGTCGTTGAATGTTCCAGTTTCACGTTTAGAGTCTGATAATGGATTCTCTTTAGGACGTGCTTCTGAGATTACTAGAGATGAATTGAAGTTTGGCAAATTTATTGCTAGATTACGTTTACGATTTTCTCATTTATTTGATAAGTTATTGGAAACACAATTACTTCTCAAAGGCGTTTGTACTCGTAAAGAGTGGGAACAGATGCAAGAAGAAATTAGTTATGATTATCAATCAGATGCACATTTTACAGAATTAAAGAACGTTGAAATTATGAAAGAACGTTTGGGTATTCTTTCTGATATTGACAATTACGTTGGCAAGTATTTTTCAGTTGAGTATGTACGTAAAAATATTCTTCAACAATCTGAAGATGATATCAAAGAAATTGATGAACAGATGGCAGAAGAATCAGCTAATCAAGAAGAAGCACCAGTTGAAGAAGCACCAGTTGCTGAAACTCCTCCAGCACCTGCAACTCATAAACTTGAAGTTAGCGTAAAGAAAGAAGAAACCGAAACTAGAACAATTGACGATGCAGATCAAAGAGAGTTAGCAAAATCAATGACAGCATTTTTTGGCACATTAGTTGAAGAGGCTAAAGGTGACAAAGAAGGAAAATAATAATGCTTTAAACGATGCTGTCGCAATTGCAACGTCTGTTGCATATACTAAAAAAGAAATACAGAAATTAAAATCTTTTTTAGAAGAAAAAACAAAACAGCCAATCGTTGAGTACATACAAGGACCGGCAGGCACACAAGGCTTGCGAGGTCCTATTGGTGCTACAGGCGCACAAGGCGAACGTGGACCGCAAGGTTTACCTGGCGAGATGGGACCACAAGGGTCAAAAGGTGAAGTTGGTCCACAAGGTAATATGGGACTTGAAGGTCCACGTGGACTGAAAGGTGACAAGGGAGACAAAGGCGACACTGGCGCTATCGGACCACAAGGCGAACAAGGCATACAAGGTATTGCTGGTGAGCGTGGCGAGAAAGGCGAGAAAGGCGATAGGGGTGCAGATGGACAAAATGGTCTGGACGGAAGAGATGGACAAGATGGCGCAACTGGTCCTGTTGGACCAGCGGGAGTACAGGGTCTTCAAGGCGAACGAGGTCCTAAAGGAGACAAAGGCGATAGAGGACAAGACGGAAGAGATGGACCTCAAGGACCAGCAGGACCCGCAGGTGAAATCGGACCGCAAGGCGTTCAAGGTCTTCCAGGTAAGGATGGTAAAGACGCAGACATAAAAGCAATTGAACAATCTATCAATCAATTTAAAGAAGTTTTACAGAAAGATGTAACTCAGTACAAAGCAAAAGTAAATACGATTCTATCGGATCGTGGTGGTGGTTCACATGGTGGTGGTGAAGTCAATCTACGTAGACTTGATGATGTTGACACAACTAATCTTATTGATGGATATGTTTTATCATTTAATGAAACTACACAAAAATTTGAATTTGTAGCACAGTCTGGTGGCGGTGGTGGTACAGTAGATAATATCGCTAGAACAAGAGCGACCAATGCATGGAATACTGCAAACTCAGCATACACTCAAGCCAACAGCGCATATACACAATCTAACAATGCATATGTTCAAGCTAATACAGCAACCACACTAGCGCAAGCCGCATACAATCAAGCCAATA
>Ga0214921_10004415_pt1 | contig 20722 bp, 24 predicted proteins | sample LL1505_MetaG_FD_177992 | JGI IMG/M metagenome (GOLD analysis project Ga0214921, IMG submission 177992) | Freshwater microbial communities from Lake Lanier, Atlanta, Georgia, United States - LL-1505 | ecosystem: Environmental > Aquatic > Freshwater > Lake | place: USA: Georgia | collected...
TTTGCGCTTCAAACGCAAAGAGCCATCACCATTCCATTGATCAAGTCCATGTTGGAGAACACATGAACTTGGCGCTGTTTGACCTAGACAACACCTTGTTGCCGATTGACTCTGACTACGCTTGGGGTGAATTTACAAATCAAATGGGCTGGAATGATCCTGTTGCATTCAAGGCTAAAAATGATCAGTTTTATGCCGATTACCTCGCGGGTGCTTTGGACATTCACGATTATGTTCGTTTTGCCACGGAGGCTGTGAGGTTGAGGGGGCCAGAAGTTGCGGCCAAAGCCCATGCACAGTTCATGAAAGAAACCATACTGCCGCAGATCAAACCGCAGGCACTTGAGTTGGTGAAAGCGCATCAAGCCGCAGGTGATCACGTCATGATTGTGACGGCAACCAATGAGTTTGTGACCCGTCCTATTGCGCAAGCTTTTGGCGTCCAAGAGCTGATTGCAGTTGAATTGGCACGAGACTCTGAGGGTTGGATCACGGGAGAAATTTCTGGCGTACCGTCTTTCAAAGAAGGCAAGGTGCTCAGAGTCGAGCAATGGTTAAGCGCGCATCAAAAAAATTGGCAAGACGTGCAGATTACTTTTTATTCGGATTCAATCAATGACTTGCCTTTGCTACAACAGGCTCAAATTCCTGTGGCTGTGAATCCAGATACGCGTTTGCGTCAACTTGCGACCGATCGAGGGTGGCGCATACTTCAACTCTTCTCATGATTAAAAAATTCATTCAAAAAATGCTCGGTAAGCCGAGCACAAGTCACGCCGCAACTGACTTTGGCAAGCGTGTCGAAATTCCTGCTTCTGTTCATGGCATTGACCCAAGTTTGGTCGACGACCGCGCACTGAGTGTGGTTCGTACTTTGCAAGATGCTGGGTATGAAGCTTATGTGGTGGGCGGTGCTGTGCGCGATTTGTTGATAGGTTTGCGTCCCAAAGATTTTGACGTTGCAACAGATGCAACACCAGAGGAAGTGAAGGCTTTGTTCAGAAGAGCTTTCATCATTGGCCGTCGTTTTCGCATTGTTCACGTGGTGTATGGCAGAGGCCGCGAACACGAGGTCATTGAAGTTTCAACTTTCCGAGCACATTTGGACAATCGCGCTGCCGAGCAGGTGAAGGGAAATGAGCGAACCAGTAAGTCTGAATTGGCCGGCATGAAGCACGCCGTTGATTCAAGTGGACGTGTTCTGCGCGACAACGTATGGGGACCTCAAGATGAAGACGCAACTCGCCGCGACTTCACAGTCAACGCCATGTACTACGACCCAGAATCACAATACCTGGTCGATTATCACGGTGGCATGCAGGATTCGAATAAAAAAGTCTTGCGCATGATTGGCGATCCTGTTGCGCGGTATCGCGAAGATCCAGTTCGCATCATTCGTGCGGTCAGGTTTGCTGCCAAACTCAGTCAATTGGGTTTCAAGCTTGAAACCAAAACAGCAAAACCCTTGGCCTCTATGCTGGGTTTATTGGCAGATGTGCCTCAAAGTCGCTTGTTCGATGAGATGCTCAAGTTGCTTCAAACGGGCCACGCCTTGGCCTCGATTGAGCAGCTTCAAAAACTCGGTCTTCAAAAGGGCATTTACCCACTGCTCGATGTGGTGGTGGAGCGCGCTGACTCGCCTTTCGTCAAGGCCGCTTTGATCGATACCGATCGAAGGGTCGGTGAGGGTAAGCCGGTAGCGCCTAGTTTCTTATTGGCGTGTGTGCTGTGGGCCGATGTGAAGTTGGGCTGGGATCAGCGCTTGGCCAACCGTGTGCCACCCTTTCCTGCTTTGCAAGAATCGATCGATGAAGTTTTTGAAGCCCGCATCGGCGATGTATCGGGCCGCGGTAAGTTGGCCGCTGACATGCGTGAAATTTGGATGATGCAACCTCGCTTTGACAAGCGCATTGGTAGCACCGCATTCAGTTTGGTAGAGCAAGCGCGTTTTCGGGCCGGTTTCGATTTTCTAAGACTTCGTGCTGAGGTCTCTGAGGTTGAATTGGCGTTGGCAGATTGGTGGCAAGAATTCAGCATGGCTGACGATGCGGCCAGAGAAGATCTCATACAACTGGCCAAGTCCGAAAAATCTACAGGGCCAACATCTGGCGCTGTTAAAAGTCGCCGTGCGCCCAGAAGAAAAAAGCCTGAATCCAATTCCGCTGAACCTGATTGATGGCGCGTGAACTTGTCAATGTTTATGCAGGTTTAGGCGCTAACTTAGGTCATGCGCGTCAATCTATTGATTCTGCAATTTTGGCCTTAGGGAAGTTACCAGAGACATTGCTGGTCGGCCGTTCTTCTTTTTACCAGTCAGCCCCTTTTCAAGCCGATGGACCTGACTACACCAACGCTGTGGTGTACCTGCGAACTCGATTGAATGCCATTGATTTATTGCGTGCTTTTCAGAGCGTGGAAGATCTTGCTGGCCGCGAGCGCCCGTACCGCAATGCACCCCGCACGCTGGACATCGACTTGTTGCTTTATGGCAATGGCAATATTCAGAGTCCTGAACTTCAGGTCCCACACCCTAGGATGCATGAACGGGCTTTTGTCTTATTGCCTCTGAGCGAATTGGCACCGGAATTGGTGACAACTGATGAACTTCGCGGAGTTCAGGATCAAGTCGTCAATCGACTCTAGTTCATCTTCAACGCGGGCTTGTCTTTGGCTTCACAGGCCGTTTGACACGGCCTTAAGGCTTGGTGACTTCGGGTACTTGGCTGATGGCTTTGGCTTGTTCAATCTGGTTCTCAAAGTAGCGCTGAAAACTGAACACAATGCTGGCCATCAAGACGGTGGTCCCCATCAGCAGCGCCGTGGCAACTCCGAATATTGTCAGCCAGCTAGTCCGCCCAGACGGGTTCTCAGCGTCTTGATTGAACTTTGAATTCCATTGTTCCATTGACATCAAACCATAAACGATGGCGTTCAATGCGCAGCCGGCAATGTTGAACCCAAGCAAGGGAATGAGTACCCAGCTTGTGACATCGTCTTGACCCAACTCCAAAGCGCGCTGAACGCCATACCATCCTAAGGCTGTGGGCACGGGAAGCAACCAACCCAATGGATCGGTAAAGCCTTTCAGGTAAAAGCGGTGAAGGCCTAGTGGGCCGCCAAAGAAGGTGAGCCAAACGGCAAACGTTTTGTTTTTCATAAGTTGCATTATTCAGGAGAACGGGTTTGCCCATGGCCTAAAGCCTTTTCCATCATGACGATGTCTAGCCAGCGATTGAATTTCCAACCGCAGCCCGACACGATGCCGACATGTTGAAACCCCATCGACTTGTGAACGCCAATCGAGCCTGCATTGCCTGAGTCACCGATCACGGCGATCAGTTTGCGGATGCCTGTTTTTTCTGCGGCTTGGCACAATTCGGCCAGCAGCATGCGACCCCATCCCTTGCCCGCTGTGTTGGCGGCCAAATAAATGGAATCTTCGGCTGAAAATCGATAGGCCGGGCGGGGTTTGAACCAATTGCAGTAAGCAAACCCCAACACTTCCCCGTTTTCCTCCAGCGTCAGATAGGGCAGACCTTTGCTCAATACGTCCTCTCTGCGGGCGGTCATTTCCGTCAGATTGGGGGGGTCGATTTCAAAAGTGCCTGTGCCGTTTAGGACGTGGTACTGGTAAATGGCAGTGATGGTGGCCATATCAGAGGCATGGCTAGGTCGAATGGTTGGCATTCTTAAACTCCGGGTTATAATCAGCGGCTTTTCAGTGTGTCACTGGCCGGGTGGCCAGTTGCGTGTCTCAAACGCTGGAAGAATTTGTGGGATGGCAGTTTTTGCTTTCCCAACACCACCCTAGGATAAATCATGGTTGTCATTCGTCTTTCTCGTGGCGGTTCTAAAGCCCGTCCATTTTTTAACATTGTTGTGGCCGACAAACGTGTTCGCCGCGATGGCCGCTTCATTGAGCGCATTGGTTTTTACAATCCAATCGCCAAGGATACAGAAGAAGGCCTGCGCGTTGTGCAAGATCGTTTGACTTACTGGACCGGCGTTGGCGCTCAAGTGTCTCCTACCGTTCAGCGTTTGGTCAAACAAGCTGCCGCCAAAGCCGCTTAATCGGTTTTTGGCAACGCCAAAGGCTTTGTAGTGCTACCCCATTTAGAGTCTGCCGAAATGCCGGCAGACGCCATCGAAGTGGGGCGCATTGCAGATGCTTGGGGCATTAAAGGCTGGTTCAAAGTCTTGCCCCACAGCGCCTCGCCCGAGGCGCTTTTTTCATCCAAGCGATGGTATTTGTTGCCCTCCAACCGAAATGTAGGCGGCAACAAGTCACCCAGCCAAAAGGCAGCTGCAGTCAATTCTGCAAGCGCCGCCCAACCCGTACTGCTGAAGATTCAAGAAGCCAAGGAACATGCCGACACCGTGGTGGCGAGCTCATTGGATGTGGCCGATAGAAACCAAGCCGAAGCGCTTAAAGGTGCTCGCATTTTTGTGCCGCGATCTAGTTTTCCTACGGCGGGCACCGATGAATACTATTGGGTCGACTTGCTTGGGCTGGATGTGGTCAACAGAGAAGGTGTGGCGCTGGGTCAAGTGAAAGACCTGATGTCCACAGGTCCTCAAACAGTTTTGGTTTTGGCTTTGGCTTCGGACGAAGAGGGCAAGCCTGTTGTAGAGCGCATGATCCCTTTTCTTGCGGCCTTTGTAGACAACGTGGATCTGCCCGGACGCTTGATCACCGTTGATTGGCAGTTGGACTATTGAGCAGGCAAGGGCAAGTCATGCGCTTTGACGTTATCACCCTTTTTCCTGAACTTTTCGCACCTTTTTTAAGCGCAGGCATCAACCGCCGTGCCTTTGAAACAGGCGCCGTCGAACTGAAACTTTGGCAACTCCGTGATTACGCCGATGGCACTTACCGCCGTGTGGACGATCGCCCTTTTGGCGGCGGCCCAGGCATGGTCTTGTTGGCTGAGCCGCTTGAAAAATGTTTGCAGGCCATTCGCCATGACAGGGCGCTCAAGAACCCTTATGAAAAACCTGTGCCCGTGGTCTTGTTTTCGCCCATTGGCCAGCCACTGAACCATGCCGGTGTTGAAGAGTGGTCCCAAAGTGATGGGGCCATCTTAATTTGCGGCCGGTATGAAGGATTGGATCAGCGCTTCATTGATGCGCATGTAGATATTCAAATCAGTTTGGGTGACTTTGTGTTGTCGGGCGGCGAGATTGCAGCCATCGCTCTCTTGGATGCTGTCGCGCGCTTACAGCCTGGCGTGCTCAATGACGAGGGCAGTCATCAAATGGACAGCTTTAACCCCGCGCTGGATGGCTTGTTGGATTGTGGACATTTCACGCGCCCCGAAGTGTGGAAGGACATCACGGTTCCGCCTGTGTTGATGTCGGGGCATCACGCTGAAATTACCAAGTGGCGCCGCCAACAAAGTTTGGTGCTGACCCAAAAATACAGACCCGATTTGATTGTGGGTGCTAGGCTGGCTGGTAAATTGAGCACCCAAGATGAAAACTTTTTATTTAGTTTGGGTGCCTCTGGCTTGGTTGAATCCAAATCGAATTAACTTGCTTGCCCTCGGGTGAGGAGGGCTTCAAATGGCTCAAAAAGAAAGATATAATCAAAGGCTTTTCGATCCTCTGCCCGCCGCAGTTGTTGCGCTTGAATTTGGCTTTTATGGCCAAGTGCAACCAGCATAGAAACTGCCTTTAGCGTAGCGTTGTGCAAGATCGATAGACGAAAGAGCTCACAATGAATTTGATTCAAACCCTCGAGATGGAAGAAATTGCCCGTTTGGGTAAAACCATTCCTGACTTTATGCCTGGTGACACCGTGATCGTTAGCGTCAATGTTGTTGAAGGTACACGCAAGCGTGTTCAGGCTTATGAAGGTGTTGTGATTGCCAAGCGCAATCGCGGCTTGAACAGTGGTTTCACTGTTCGCAAAATTTCAAGTGGTGAAGGCGTGGAGCGTACGTTCCAAACATACAGCCCCCTGATTGCCAACATTGAAGTCAAACGCCGTGGCGATGTTCGCCGCGCCAAGTTGTACTATTTGCGTGATCGCAGCGGCAAGTCTGCGCGTATCAAAGAAAAGTTGCCACAACGCGCTGTTAAAACAGCAGCAGTTGCAGCGTAATCTGAGTCCAGTGGCCCTTCTGGGGCCCTCATTAAAAAAACCGCCAAGGCTTGCGCCAAGGCGGTTTTTTTACGCCCCTGTTTTGGCAGGGGCGTGGGGTACGAGAATTAACCGCGTGTGATTTTCAACACTTTAGCGCCAGTGCGCTTGGGTGCAGCATGACCACCGGCATTGTGTGGCTTGAAGTTGCCAGCACCCATGACTTTAGGGCCGCGTGCAGGACGATCGCTGGCACCGCCGCGAGCATTGTCACGGCTTGGTGCGCGTGGGGCACGGCTGTCGCGAGAGTCGAAGCGGTCGCCGCCGCGATTGTCGGGGCGCTGATCGCCACGTGGCTCAAAGCGGGCTTCACCACCGCGAGGTGCGAAACTGCGTTGTTCGCCGCGGAAATCACCCCGTGGCTCAAAACGACCTTCTGGGCGAGCTTCTGGACGGAAATCGCCACGACCTTCAGGGCGTCCTTCAAAGCGAGGAGCCGGTGCACCACGGTTTTCAAAACGATCGCCACGGCCTTCGAAGCGATCACCGCCACGATTGCCTTCAAAGCGGGGTGCGCCACGAGATTCAAAACGATCACCACCGCGATTGCCGCCAAATCCGCCGCCACCGCCGCCAAATGGGCGACCACGGCCACCACGATCGCCGCGGTCATTGCCGCCTCGGCCGCCTGGACGGCTTTCGGGGAAGTTTTGTTTGGGCTCCATGCCGGGAATGACTTCAGCTTTGAACGGTTGACGGCTGTAGGCCTCAATGTCCAAAATTTTGCGACGATCGCGAATTTCAGCAAAGGTGATGGCCAAGCCATCGCGACCTGCACGACCTGTACGGCCAATGCGGTGGGTGTAGTCTTCGGCCTTCATGGGCAAACCAAAGTTGAACACGTGCGTGATGGTGGGCACGTCAATGCCGCGGGCTGCTACATCGGTGGCGACCAAGATTTGAACTTGGCCGTTGCGCAAAGCCATCAGGCGGCGATTGCGCAAGCCTTGGCTCAAAGCGCCGTGCAAAGCAACGGCATCAAAACCATCTTGTTGCAAGTCTGCGGCTAAACCGTCGCACTCGATTTGGGTGCTGGCAAACACAATGGCTTGGTTGATGGAGGCATCACGCAACCAATGGTCAAGCAACTTGCGTTTGTGTTGTGCGTTGTCGGCCCAGAACAAAACTTGTTTGATGTTGCTGTGCTTTTCTTGGGGTGAATCGATTTGGATTTTTTGAACCGATGAACCGCCGTCGTGCATGACGCGCATGGCCAATTGTTGAATGCGCGGCGCAAACGTGGCGCTGAACATCATGGTTTGTTGGCGTTGGCTGGTGAGTTGGTTGATGTCAGCCAGGTCGTCAGAGAAGCCCAGGTCCAACATGCGGTCGGCTTCGTCAACCACCAAGAATTTGACCTTGTCGAGTTTGATTTGCATGGAGCGTTGCAAGTCGAGCAAACGGCCCGGTGTGGCCACCACCAAGTTGGCATTTTGCAGTTTGGCAATTTGCAACTGGTAGGGCATACCGCCCACAATGTTGGCCACGCGCAAGCCGCGGCAATGCTTGACCAAATCGATGGCATCGTGCGCCACTTGTTGGGCCAATTCACGAGTAGGGCAAACAATCAGGGCGCCAGGTGTGGGCGCTTTGAAGTTGCGTGAGTTGGTGGGGTCTTTGCGCTTGGGGCGCTTGGGTGCTGGCTCGCCATTGGCGGCAGCGTCTGAGCAGGCTTGTGCAAATGCAGCGCGCTCGGCCTCTTCTTCAGCGGCCATTTCTTGTAGCAAGGTGTGCAACACCGGCAGCAAGAAAGCAGCTGTTTTGCCGCTGCCAGTTTGGCTTGAAACCATCAGGTCGATGTAGCGATGCGCTTCACCCAAGGTTTCTTTGGGCAAGGCCAAGGGAATGGCTTTGAGCTGAACGGGTGTGGGTTGTGTGTAGCCAAGGTCGGCCACAGCTTGTACCAATTCTGGTGCCAAGCCCAACAGCACAAAACCATTGGGCTGCTCGGGCGTGATCTCGGCATCGATGGCTTCGTTGTCATTGACATCGGCTGCATCAAGCGCCAATGTTTCGGTTACGAAAGTTTCGTTCGTAGAGGATTGCGCAGGCGACAAGTCGGCCTGCACTTCAAAAGCGTCAGTCATATTTTTTCTCGCACGGACGTCCGCAAGATTTGCGGTGGCGCCGTTCATGGTTAAAAAACATCAACCATCAAACGGAGCTCGGTGCTGTTTGAAGAGAGAGGGTTTGACATGATGTCGGCCCCATCTTTTCCAGTCGAGTGACTCTTATCAGTGAGTCAAAGGCGTGAAGGGTGATGCACAAGTATTGCGGCACAAGGCCTCTTTGCAATACAGCCAACGATTATTGCACAGTTTTTTAAGTTGCGCGGGTTTTCCCTGAAATCAATTCAAACAAGGGTCAAAGTCGAATGAAATGCTCTCTGTAGTGGGCCAATTCTTCGATGGATTCGTGAACATCCGCTAGGGCTGTGTGCTTTTGTTGCTTCTTGAAGCTGTTGAAAACCTCGGGTTTCCAACGCTTGGAAAGTTCCTTCAGAGTGCTGACGTCTAAATTTCGATAGTGAAGGAAGGCCTCTAATTTGGGCATGAACTTGACTAAAAATCGGCGGTCTTGGCTGATGGTGTTGCCGCAAAGTGGAGAAGCATTTTTGGACACATACTTCTTGATGAAGGTCAAAATAGCTTCCTCTGCATCCTGCTCTGAGGTGGCAGAGGCTTTGACTTTGTCAATCAAGCCGCTCCTGCCATGAGTTCCTTTGTTCCAGGCATCCATCTTGTCGAGCAGCTCGTCGCTCTGGTGAATAACGCACACAGGACCTTCTATTCGGGGTGTCAGATGCGGGCCTGTCACAACGACCGCAATTTCAAGCAGGCGCTCCTTTTCAGGGTCAAGTCCCGTCATTTCGCAATCGATCCAAACCAAGTTCTCGTCTGACTTGGCCAGGGTCGCTTCGGCTTGGGGCTGATTGGCGGGGATGTTTGAAGAAGGTGCTGTCATGTCAAAAGGGGCTTTTTCCAAAGCTTCAGATTGTCGCTGATGTTGGCTGATCTACACTTCGGGCTATGAATGCGATTTTGACTCTGACTTATTTTTTGGTGGGCGCTTTGCTGACCAATGTTTTATTGAAGCTTTGGCTGAATGCCAGACAAGTGCGGCATGTGGCACGACATCGAGGTGAGGTACCCGCCGCTTTTGCAAGCCAAATTTCATTGACTGATCATCAGAAAGCGGCAGATTACACCTTGGCCAAAGCCAAAGTCTCGCAAATTGACATAGGTGTCGATGCCGCTGTTCTCATTGCTTGGACGTTGATGGGTGGCTTGAGTGCTCTGAATAATTTCATTCTGGAACTCATGGCGCCAGGCCTATGGCAACAGGTGGTGCTGGTGTTGTCGTTTGCCTTGGTGGGCGGCCTGATAGATTTGCCTTTGTCGCTTTATCAAACTTTTGTGTTGGAACAAAAGTTTGGTTTCAACAAAATGACTTGGAAATTGTGGTTAAGTGACGCCGCCAAGGGCCTGGCTTTGGGCTTGGTACTGGGCGTTCCTCTCATTGCATTGGTGTTGTGGCTCATGAATGTGGGCGGCGCTTACTGGTGGTTCTGGACTTGGTGCACCTTGGTGTTTTGGCAATTGTTTTTGATGGCCATTGCCCCCAATGTGATCATGCCCCTGTTCAATCAATTTACACCGCTAGAGGATGAAGCATTGAAGGAGCGAGTCAATGGGTTGATGCAGCGTGCTGGATTTAAGGCCAAGGGTTTCTTTGTGATGGATGGCAGCAAAAGATCGGCACACTCCAATGCGTTTTTCACAGGCTTTGGCGCTACCAAGCGGGTGGTATTTTTTGACACATTGCTGAAGCAACTCACGCCTTCCGAAATGGAGGCGGTGCTGGCGCATGAGTTGGGACATTTCAAACACCGACATATCTTCAAAATGATGCTCAGCAGTTTTGTAATGAGTTTGCTGGGTCTGGCCTTGTTGGGCTTTGCCTCACAGCAAATTTGGTTTTACACAGGCTTGGGCGTCACCCCAAGTTTGACCAGTGGCAACGAGGCTGTTGCACTGTTGTTGTTCATGTTGGTTGTACCAGTGTTCACCTTTCTGTTGGCGCCCATTTCCTCTTGGCGCTCAAGGGTCCAAGAGTACGAAGCGGACGCCTATGCTGTGTCGCAAACGCCTGTGGCAGACCTTGGTACTGCCTTGTTGAAGTTGTACCAAGACAATGCGTCAACCCTCACGCCCGACCCTTTGTATGTGAAGTTTTACTATTCGCATCCTCCTGCCAGTTTGCGCTTAGCACGCATGCAGCATGCGCAAGCTTAATCAGCGTACACACACCAAGACCAAGGGTGCACAGGCCTTGGTAGCCTCCTCGCAAGAGGCCATGAACACAGGTTTGGTGGTGGCTACGCATGGCAGACATTGTGTGGTTGAGTTGGATGATGGATCGCGCATCATTTGCCATCCACGGGGTAAGAAGAGTCAGTCCGTGGTGGGCGATCGTGTGAGGTGGCAAGCCGCTGCCGACGAAGGCACGATTGAAAGTGTGCTGGCCAGAAAAAATCTTTTTTACAGGCGAGATGAAGTTCGTACCAAATCATTTGCAGCCAATTTAGATCAGGTGCTGATCTTGTTGGCGGCAGAACCTGAGTTTTCAGAAACGCAATTGTCTCGCGCACTGATCGCTGCTGAGGCGGAGCATATCAAGCCTCTCATTGTGTTGAACAAGAGTGATCTGGGTGAGGCTTTTCAGCAAGCGTGGCATCGGCTGGCTGCTTATCGTTACATGGGCTATACGGTGTTGCCCCTCGAATTAAAAAGCCCACAAAACGCCAATACTTCCTTGAGTGAGCTAAGGTCTCAAATGGAGGGGAAGACGACCTTGATTCTGGGCCCTTCTGGTGCCGGCAAAAGTACCTTGGTCAATGCACTGGTTCCCAATGCTCGCGCTTTGACAGGCGAGATCTCTCAGGCTTTGAACTCGGGCAAACACACCACCACAAGCACGTCGCTCTATTGGGTTGGCAACCGACCCGACCTATCAGAGTTGGCAGTGCCGGGTACCGCCATCATCGATTCGCCGGGTTTTCAGGAGTTTGGCCTTCAGCACATTCCACAAAATCAATTGGCTGCTTGTATGCCCGATTTGAAGCAACATGTGCCCAATTGCAAGTTTTACAACTGCACCCATTTGCACGAGCCAGGCTGTGGAGTTTTGTCTGCTCTGCAAAAAGTGGAGTCTATTGATTTGCTAGCCACAGAAGTGAGTCCAAGGCGGCACAGAATTTATGCGCAGCTGTTTGAGGAGCTAGGACAGCAACGCTGGTCATAGGCCATCCATTGGCCAGAAGCTTGAAATGGCGCTTAGCCCAGAAGATTGGCCAAGGAAAGCAGAGCAACCAACACAAGCCACATGACCACTGTGCGCCATACGAGGCCCACGACTTGGGCAAAGTGCGCCAATTCTGGTGGTCTGCCAGGGGTACTGCTGCTGCCTGGTAAATCGGGCTGAAGTGCCGCACCCCCCAATTGAACATTGATAGCACCTGCTGTAGCGGCCAAGATAACGCCATCGTTGTCATCTGGAAACTTTTCGGCATGGTGTCGCCAGCCGTCCATCGCATCTTCGAAACTGCCCATGATGGCGAAGCCCATGGCCGTTGCTCTGGCAGGGAGCCAATCAATAGCGTGCCAAGATTCGGTGGCGACCCTTCTCAAAGAATCGCTGTGCCAGTTTGCGTTGTCTTGTTGAGTGGGTATCGTTCCAGTTGCTGCTGACACAGACGGTGCTTGCGACCAATAACGTTTTGCAAACTCAGCAATTCTGTAGACCACAGCGCCCACCGGTCCGAGGCCAACGATGGAAAGCAATGCGTAACTGAAGAAGACACCGAAAACGTGTCGATGCGCAGACAAAACAGAGTGTTCAATGACATGGCGAACAATTTCGTTACGGGGCAGGTCATTGATCTCTATTTGCTGCCAATTGGCCAATAACTGCCGAGCCAATGGCTCATCGCCATCGTTCAGTGCATCGCGAATGCCAGTGAAGTGATGGCTGAATTGCCTGAATCCAAGGGTGACATAAAGCAAGCCCACATTCCAAATCACTGCAAAGAACCAGCCCAAGAAAAAAGCCAAACACCAATGAATGAGTACGGCAAGACATGCTGGTGCGCCAATGAGCAAGCCCCAAGCGAGCCAGGCTTGTGACCGGGTGCCGCCGTCCACATGGGATGCGACCCAGTCGGCCCAACGCCTTAACCACTGATGCAAAAAATGCGACGAGCCCAAAGGCCGTGCTTGTTCAATGACCAGTGCCAAAAAAATAGAGAAAAAGCTCATACCCGCATCATAAAGAATTCGCGGCCAATAAAAAACGATAAAAGTTTCGAATCATCCCTGCGGTGGCGCCCCAGATGAAATGGTCTGCTTGAAGGGGGTCCTTGTTGGGTGATGTCGCTGGATAAGGCATGGAGTACCAACGTCTCACAATGCCATCTCTGTCCCATTCATGCAGGCGGTGGTTTTGAGGATTCATGAGAAAGGACAAGGGCACCTCAAATGCAAATTCAACCTCATTGACATTGGTTGTAATGGTGTGATGCGGTGAGACCAAGGCCACCACAGGTGTGATGTGAAATGAGGTGCCAGTGACGTAACTTGGCAGCTGACCCAAAATCTCTACAAATTCAGATTCAAGCCCCACTTCCTCTTGGGCTTCGCGAAGTGCAGCGTGCTCTAATGTCGCGTCCTCTGGGTCTACCTTGCCACCTGGGAATGCAATTTGTCCCGGATGTGAAGACAGGTGTTGGGTTCTTTGCGTCAGCAATAGATGGGGGTCTTGACCATTCTCGCCCCTCATCACAATGGGCATCAAGACGGCCGCTGCTTGAGGCGCGCGCTGGCCAATTAAAGGCTCACGTTTCAGCTCAGGGGTCCAATTTGGTGGATTTTTAAAAGCCCACTTCAGACGCTCAGCGTTCAATGACGAGGGCGGCAGTGCCGGCCAATCTTGATGTTGGAGCGACCAAGGAATTTCGCGAGGGTCAAAGCCCAAGGCGTTTTTCATGTCAAAGAGCAAACCATGTTGGATGTCTCAGATTTAAAAGGTGTTTGGTAGGGCGGACATTTGATTTCGATTTTGCGAGGTGTCTGGTCAATCTGATCGCGTTGCATGGCCGTGAGACATCCGCCCCAAACACACCCTGTGTCCAGGGCCCATATGTCTTTTTGATTCACGGCGCCGAGGGTGGACCAATGTCCAAATGCGATCCTTGTGCCAATGGTTTGGCGATGGGGAACTTCAAACCATGGCATGTAGCCTTTGGGTGCTTTGGCGCTGTTTTCCTTGACCTTAAAGTCCATATGGCCAGTGGCAGAGCAAAAGCGCAATCGGGTAAAGGCATTGAGGGCGCATCGCAGTCTGTCCAAACCCTGCAAGCTGGGGTGCCATTGGGCGGGTTCATTGCCGTACATGTTCATGAAAAATTCGGTAGCATCGGGCCCGCGCAAAACGCCTTCAATTTCATGTGCTAAGTCTAAAGTGGTGCTGAGTGACCACTGCGGCAGCACGCCCGCATGAACCATCAGCACATCTTCTTTGTAAAGTGCGATGGCTTGGTTTTGAAGCCAATCGAGCAATGCCTGTCTGTCGGTGGCTTCCAAGACATCTTGGAGCGTGTCGGTTCGGCTGGGTTGTCGTGCACCTGCTGCAAGGGCCAGTAGATGCAGATCGTGGTTGCCTAAGACGCATTCAACACTGCTGCCCATTTTGGACAAGCGCCGCAGGACTGCCAAGGAGGAGGGCCCCCGATTGACCAAATCGCCCAGCACATACAAACGGTCGCGGCTGGTTGAAAAACCTACTTGGTCTAACAATTGACCCAGTGGCTCGTCACAGCCTTGCAGATCGCCGACCCAATAAACAGACATTGACTTCCAAAATCTCAACAAAACCCAATTGTGGATGTTTTTTGCCTTATTTGGGCTCTTCGCTAGGCGGGTATTTCATTCGTCTTCAGGCCTTGGCACAATGGGGGGATGGATTTCTTACTGATTGTGTTTTTAACTTTGGTGAATGGCGTATTTGCCATGTCCGAATTGGCTTTGGCCTCTAGCCGCAAGGCAAGGCTTGCGGCCATGGAGGAAGCGGGTGACAAAGGTGCAGCCGCTGCCCTTAAATTGCTTGAGAACCCCACGCAGTTCTTGTCAACGCTGCAAGTGGGCATTACCTCGATCGGTGTGATGAATGGCATTGTGGGAGAGGCCGCATTCAGTGGTGATGTTGCAGTTTGGCTCATCAGTTGGGGCCTCTCGGACTCCGCTGCAAGCTTTGTTGCCACCTCACTGGTTGTGGCTGTCATTACCTTCACCACCATTATTTTTGGGGAACTTGTCCCTAAAAGAATCGGTCAGCTCTATCCAGAGCCCGTGGCAAGGCTTGTGTCTAGGCCGATGGCATGGCTTGCCAGTGCGGCAAGGCCTTTTGTCGGTTTGCTCTCCATCACAACCCATGCTGTTTTGAAACTGCTGCGCATTGATACGCGCGGTAATCGTGCCGTGACTGAGGAGGAAATCACAGCCAGCTTGGAAGAGGGCGTGGACGCTGGACTGATCGAAGAACATGAACATCAAATGGTGAGAAATGTGTTCCATTTAGACGATCGGCCCCTGACTTCCTTGATGGTGCCACGCCTTGACATACAGTGGTTTGAAGGCGCTATGACGCGTTCTGAGTGTTTAACCCAGGCAGGCTTGAATGAGGGTGTTGATGGGCATTCTTGGTACCCCGTTTGCCGCGGCAATTTGGACGATGTGATTGGGGTGGTTAGCCTTGCGCGCTTGGTATCTCTGTCAAATGCTGACGACGCACCCGTTGAAACCTATGCCCTTCCCGCCACATTTGTGCCAGAAACCTTGAGTGGCATGACCCTTTTGGAGCAACTTCGCGATAAATCCGGCCGAATGGTCTTTGTGGTGGATGAGTATGGTGTGGTTCAGGGCCTATTAACTCCCAGAGATTTACTGGAGGCCATTACCGGCGAGTTGCGCCCATTAACGGTTGAAGATGCATGGGCCTCTTCACAAGCAGATGGCACGTGGGACCTAGATGGCTTAATGCCGATCAATGAGCTTAAATCGAGGCTTGATATTAAGCAATTGAATGGAGAAGAAAGGGGATTATTTAATACTCTAGGCGGATTTATTGTGTCGGAATTGGGTTATTTGCCTGAAGTGGGTGATATTGTTCAAAGTGGAGATTGGTATTTTGTGGTTTTATCTCTTGAGGGCCGTCGAATAGGCAAGGTAAATGCCAAATTTATCAATTAATTATTGAATTTATAGATTTTATAAATAATTAATCGGATTTATTTGAATTAGAATCCTGATATTCTTCGGAATCTTGTTATTTAGACAAGTTTATTATCTTAATAGGAACACTATGACTAACTCTTACAAAGAATTATTGAAGCAACGTGAAGCATTGGAGCAAGCTATTGCAACAGCTCGTCAGCAAGAGCTATCTGAGGGTGTTCGAAAAGCCCGTGAATTGGTGGCTGAATTTGGATTAACTGTGCAAGATATATTCCCATCTGGCCGAGGCACTTCTAAATCCTCTGGAAAATCAACAGGTGGTAAAGTTGCCCCTAAATACCGTGATTCAGCAACAGGTCAAACTTGGACTGGCCGTGGTAAGGCGCCTAAATGGATTGACGGGCAAGACCGTGCTAAGTTTTTAATTGCTTAATTAGGGCAATTTAAATCTAAGCAAAGGCCGCTGACAGCGGCCTTTTTTATGAGCGATGAAGTTGTAGAATCGCTAAGTCTTTTTATAAGTGAATTCGTTTGTCATCTAACCCCCTCCCAAAGCACGTCGGCATCATCATGGATGGCAATCGCCGGTGGGCTAAAAAACGCCTTTTACCTGCTGCATTGGGACATGCTTCGGGTGCAAAGCGTGTCAGGGCGGTTGTGGAATCATGTATCCGCTGTGACATTGCGCACCTCAGTTTGTTCGCATTTAGCACCGAAAATTGGAGGCGTCCGCCTGAGGAAGTCTCAGTTTTGATGAGCCTTTTTGCCAGTTATCTGCAAAAAGAAGTGGACGAGATGGAAAGCAATGGCGTTTGCCTGAAAATCCTTGGGGACAAATCTAAATTCAGCCCTGAATTGCAAGACTTGATCTTTCGCGCTGAGGATCAAACACAACACAACACCAAGATCACTCTCAGGGTGGCCGCCAACTACGGTGGCCGGTGGGATTTTGTTCAAGCAGCCCAATCGTGGCAGCGCGCAAATTCTGGCGTTAGCATCGACCAGCTCACAGAAGCCGAACTCGCGCCATTTCTCAGCACAGAAGGTGCACCAGAGATGGACTTGCTGATTCGAACGGGCGGCGAGTCCCGCGTCAGCAATTTCATGCTTTGGCAAGCCGCATACGCCGAGCTTTTTTTCATTGACACCTTGTGGCCAGACTTCAGTGCCAAGCAGTTCAGTGAGGCCTTGGAATGGTTCTCCAAACGAGACCGTCGCTTCGGATCGGCGGCACCTTTTTAAGTCAAGTCAATCATGGGGCTAATTGCTTCTCAGCTGCAGCCAACTGACGTAATTTGTCTTTTTTGCTAGGCCGCTTGCCCTTGATGCCGCCATTGCCAGTTTCATTGTGTGGAACCGGTGAGCTGGCTTCAAAACCTTCCATGTTTTCTCTTTCAAGTTTCACCGCATGGCGTTTTTCAATCAATGCCCAATGGCTCAAGGATTCAGGCGTCACAAAACTGATGGCCAAGCCTGCCTCGCCAGCGCGGCCGGTGCGGCCTATGCGATGGGTGTAATCAACAGCCGACCTGGGTAAGTCGAAATTAATGACGGCGGGTAGTTTTTCGATGTCTAGGCCGCGAGAAGCCAGATCTGTGGCGAGGACCACTTTGACACGATGAGCTTTGAAGTCTGCCAACACTTGCTGTCTTTTACCCTGACTCAGTTGCCCATGAAACGGCTCTGCAGCAATGCCCGCAACACGCAATTTGGCGGCCACCATCTCACTGCTGTGCTGAGTAGCGACAAAAACCAAGACTTGTTTTAAATGTTCTTCTTTGAGCAAGTGTTTCAGAAGTTGTGTGCGTTTGGCGACATCGGTATATATGGCTCGCTGCAAAATTTCGGCAGGTTGAGGGGCTTCGCCTTCGATGTGAATTTCAAGGGGGTGGTGCAGCAGGGTCTGGGCCAAAGCCACCATGCTTTGGGGCCTGGTGGCCGACAAAAATAAGTTTTGCCGCTTGGCTGGCAGCAGGTTCAAGATGTATTGGAGCTCTTCTTGAAAGCCAAGTTCTAGCAATTTATCGGCTTCATCCAAAACCAATGTTTGTACCCCTGAGAGTTTCAGGGCGTTGTGTTCTAGCAAATCAATTAAGCGCCCTGGTGTGCCAATCAAAATATCTGTTCCGCCTCTCAGGCCCATCATTTGGGGGTTGATCGAAACACCGCCAAAGACAACAGTGATTTTGCACAGATGGCCCCACTGCGCGGCCAAGCTCATGAACAGTTGGCTGACCTGAACTGCCAATTCACGGGTGGGTACCAAGACCACAGCTTGGGTGGTTTTGGTCGTTCTGAGATAGCCCGCCTTCGAAAGTCCGGGTATTTCAATTTTTGAGATTGAATTCGCCCAATGCTCAATTAAGGGAAGAGCGTAGGCCAGAGTTTTGCCTGAACCCGTGGGCGCGGTCACCCAAGCATCTTGGCCTTTGAGGACAGCGGGAATCAGTTCCCGTTGAACCTCGGTGGGGCTGGGGTAAGTTTTGGGTTTGAGTGCTTTGAGCAACTCGGGCGAAAGGCCTAGTTCTTTAAACGACATAGGTACCAAGCATAAGTGCATATGGCTTGATCTGACGGTCAGTCGTGGCAAAATCGCAAGATGAATACACGCAAAGGCATTATTTTGGCGGGCGGGTCAGGGACTCGCTTGTACCCCGTGACACAAGCTGTCTCTAAGCAACTGATGCCAGTGTATGACAAGCCCATGGTATATTACCCCTTGACCACGCTCATGTTGGCGGGCATCAAAGATGTATTGCTGATCAGTACACCGCAAGACACACCGCGTTTTTCAGAGTTGTTGGGTGATGGCCGTCAATGGGGAATGAACATTCAGTATGCGGTGCAACCCAGCCCCGATGGCTTGGCGCAAGCCTTCATCATTGGCAAAGAATTTGTGGGCAAGCACCCCAGTGCATTGGTCCTGGGGGATAACATTTTTTATGGCCACGATTTGGTAAAGCTCATGCAAAGGGCTGATGCGCAAACCTCCGGTGCCAGCGTGTTTGCCTATCACGTGCACGACCCCGAGCGCTATGGTGTCGTGGCCTTTGACGATCAGCAGCGTGCATTGAGCATTGAAGAAAAGCCGCCACAACCCAAGAGCAATTACGCGGTCACAGGTTTGTATTTTTACGATCAGCAAGTGTGCGATATTGCCGCCCACATTAAGCCCTCTGCCCGCGGTGAACTAGAGATCACCGACGTGAACCGCTGTTACTTAGAGCAGAACCAGTTGAGTGTAGAAATAATGGGCAGGGGATATGCATGGCTCGACACCGGAACGCATGACAGTTTGCTCGAGGCCTCAGGATTTATTGCCACGCTGCAAAAGAGACAAGGCCTGATGGTGGCTTGTCCTGAAGAAATTGCATTTGCCCAAAAGTGGATTGATGCGGCTCAGTTAGAAAAACTGGCCACGCCCTTGGCCAAGAACAGCTATGGTCAATATTTGCTGAATTTACTGAAGTCTCGTTGATGCCCTACACCATTACGCCCACCAATCTGCCAGAGGTGTTGATTGTTCAGCCCAAAGTTTTCGGTGATGCCAGAGGCTTTTTTTATGAGAGTTTCAATGCGCGCGATTTTGAGTCTGCAACTGGCCTGAAGGTCGAATTTGTTCAAGACAACCACAGCCTTTCTTCGCAGGGTGTGTTGCGCGGATTGCATTATCAAATTCAGCACGCGCAAGGTAAGTTGGTGCGCGTGGTGACGGGTGAGGTTTTTGACATTGCGGTGGACATGAGAAAAAACTCAGCCACCTTTGGCCAATGGGCAGGCTGTCATTTGAGTGCAGAAAACGCGACTCAACTCTGGGTGCCGCCTGGTTTTGCGCATGGCTTCTTGGTTCTCAGCAAGACAGCTGAATTTTTGTACAAGACCACCGATTATTGGTACCCAGAGCATGAGCGCAGTTTGCTTTGGAATGACCCTGCTTTGGGCATTGAGTGGCCTTTGCCCGAGGGGTTTACTGCCCCCGTGCTGGCGGCCAAAGATGCCGCTGCGTTGCCACTGTCGCAGGCAGAAACTTTTTGATTATTTGAGCGGTGGCAGCGCGTACGCTTTGATGGTGCTCAGTTGTCCTAGAGTTAATCGGTTGCCATGTTGGCTGACCACGGCCGCGGCTGCATGATTGCCTAGGTTGGCAGCTTTTTCTGGTGAATAACCGCGAGCTATGGCGTACAAGAATGCGCCTGCAAACATGTCGCCTGCACCATTGGTGTCAATGGCTTTAACCTTGTCGGCTGGAACGTGCCATGAATGTTCTGCCGTGATGATTTCGGAGCCATCGGGCCCACGAGTCAGGCAAACCATTTTGGCGATTTTTTGCAATGTCTGTTTCACAACATTCAAGTCTTCAGAGCCACACCAAACTTGGGCTTCTTCTTGGTTGCAGAACAAGTAATCGACACCATCACCCAGCATGGCATCCAGCCCTGCTTTGCAAAATTGAATCATGCTGACATCGCTGAGGGTGAGGGCTAAAGCAACGCCAGCATCTTTTGCAATTTTTCTGCCTTGGAGTGCGGCATTCAAACCTGTTGGCGAGGCGGCCAAGTAGCCTTCCATGTAATAAATTTTTGATTTGACAATGTCTTGAGGGTGCAGGGCTTTGTCGTCCAATTCTGCTGAAACACCCAAGAAGGTGCACATGCTGCGTTCGGCGTCAGGTGTGACCAGAACCATGCAGCTGCCTGTTTGGCCATCCAGCGCGCGCGTGTGATTCAGGTTGGTCTCTACGCCGCGAGCTTGTAAATCCTTGACGTAAAAATCGCCCAAATCATCGTGCGCTACCTTGCAGGAATAAAAAGCCTTGCCGCCGAGTTGAGCCAAGGCCACAACCGTGTTGCCGGCAGAGCCTCCGCCAGTTTGTCGAGGGGTGAGGGCTTTGACGTGATGTAGCAACTCGGCACGGCGCGCTGTGTCAATGAGGGTCATGTGACGCTTGTCAACGCCCATTGATTGAAGGAGGGCGTCTGAAACTTCGTATTCTGAATCGACCAGCGCGTTGCCAATGGCGTAAATATCGTAATGGGACATGTGAATCTAGGTAGATGAAAATCAATAATCCCTGAGTTTAAAGCCTGAAACAGCAGGGTTTGAAGCGCAGGGTTGTTAAAATAAGTCTAGGGTTCGCAGACCCGCTACGTCGAGGAACGCCAATTTAAAGGTGCCTCGTTAAATTATCTTAAAACTTCAAAGGCTGCGATGAAACGCGATTATTTCTCTCATGCGTCCAAGGATGCACACCGTCAACCCCTTGATCAGCAGGGCGGCTCATGCATCGCTT
>Ga0214921_10004417_pt1 | contig 20716 bp, 22 predicted proteins | sample LL1505_MetaG_FD_177992 | JGI IMG/M metagenome (GOLD analysis project Ga0214921, IMG submission 177992) | Freshwater microbial communities from Lake Lanier, Atlanta, Georgia, United States - LL-1505 | ecosystem: Environmental > Aquatic > Freshwater > Lake | place: USA: Georgia | collected...
CATTCAGTCGGGTTTAAAGACTTTGACATACCCAAAATTTACTACAAGGTTGAAAAACCTAAACCTTTAGGTATCAGTTATTTTTATAGAATTTTTGTTCCATTTTAATTCTTCAAGGGTGTAAAATAAAATTATCAAATAATTTTTTTAAGTCATTATTTAATTTAATATTATATTTATTATATATAATATTGTAATTATCGTCATAATATCCAATTAAAGTATTTTTATTTAATTTTAGATCAATATTTGCATAATTATTATAATATAATAATTTAATTTCTTATTAAAATATTTTCCTAAAGTAAGATGAGTAACAGATTTTGGTATAGTTCCTTCTTTTAATTCATTATTGAAATAATTATTAAATATAAGATGAGTAACAGAATTTGGTATTATTCTTTCATTTAATTTTGGATTAAAAATTTTTCCTAAAGTAAGATGAGTAACAGAATTTGGTATAACGCCTTCTTTTAATTCTTTATCAAAACTATAACCAAATGTAAGATGAGTAACAGAATTTGGTATAACACCTTCTTTTAATTCTTTATCAAAACTATAACCAAATGTAAGATGAGTAACAGAATTTGGTATAACACCTTCACTTAATACTTAATTAAAAAGACAACCAAATATAAGATGAGTAACTGAATTTGGTATAATTCCTTCACTTAATTCTTGATTAAAATGATTACCAAAAGTAAGATGTGTAACATAATTTGGTATAATTCCTTCACTTAATTCTTGATTAAAAAAACTACCAAAATCTAGATGAGTAACGGAATTTGGTATAATTCCTTTTTTAATTTTTGATTAAATCTACGTCCAAAAGTAAAATGAGTAATTGTTTTTGGTATTGTTCTTTCATTTATTTTTATATTAGATTTATCACTAAGAATAAGATGAGTAAAAGGATTTGGTATTATTCCTTCCTTTAATCTATTATTATACAACCACATATGAATATTATTATTCATAAAATTATGTAAAAACATAATGTATAAATCATAATTCATTTTAATATATATTTATGTATAAAATTGATTTATTGATAACAATAAAAAAATAAATCAATTTTTTACTATCACGAAAAAAAATTGATTCTTTAAAATATCTAATTATTATTGTAATAATTAATATTATCAGATAAATAGAACAATGATTATTATACATAATTTTGTTACATTATCAAAATATTTAATGAATTATTTTTATAGAAGTAAAAATACTTTTCATATTGAGTATGAATATTTAGAAGAAGATGAAATGGATGATGAAAGTGTATGTTATTGTTCACCATGTGTTATTTGTAGAAGTATTTTAGCCTTTCCAATAAGATATTTAAAATTAAAAAAAATGTAGTTTTAAATAACAATAATTTTTAACAACTATTTATAAAAAATACTAAAAAGAAACCTATATTTTCTAGATTATATAAGGATTTAGCTATGAATAATATTTTAATATTGTATTAAATCATTTTCTTAATTCTAATTATTTTTTTTGAAATATCATTTTTAGATATATCCTCTATATAATCAACATCATTAATAAAATCTAAAATAGATAATTTTACAATATTATGATAATGCTCTTTTAATATACTATTAATTTTACGATATGCATCGTTAATTTGTGCAACTAAACGCCCACCAGTTATAATAATAGAACCACTTTTAAAAATAGAAATAGTAATTTTTTTACATTGTCCATCTCCTGTACCAATACCTTTACCATTACATTTTGAATTACATATACATTTACCATCCTGAATAATTTTATCAGTATTCCAATAATATCCAATAATTAATCCTCGATATTTTTCAGGATTAAATTTTGTAAATAAATCTTTTTCATTTTCGTTTAATATATCAAGCAACTTCAATAAATCTATTTTAAAATTTGTATCAAAATCACTATTTATCATTGTTATTTTATAATTTATAATATTTAATTTATCAACCTCTTCTTCAGTATTATTTAAAAATATATGTTTGTTTTTTTTCATTTCTTCTAATAATACATTACAAGAATGAAATCCATCATGTTCATATTTTGAACCAGTTAAAGTTATTTTACCATTATTAAATAATTTAATATTTACACATTTCATAGTTGGCGATCCTTTTACAATAATAGAACAACTATTATAAAAATTTTCATTTTCTTTTTTCTTTTGCCTACCATGTTTTTTTAATGAATTATTTTCTAATTGTTCAATATTATTAAGTATAAATAAAATATCTTGAATATTATCATATTCATATATAATTCCTAAATATTTAATAAATGGTTTTTTGTGTTTTTTTAAATAACTTTCATCAAAACGAATAATAATACTATCTACTACAATTCCTCTAATTAAATAATTTTCATTTTGTTTTAAAATAATATTATTAATAATTTTTTTTGCAATATAAACCACTATTTTTGATAATTCTATAGATTGTACATTATTTATATTACACATAGCAGATTGTGTAGAAATAATAAAATTTGTTGGTTCTGGTATCTTTTCTGTTTCTTTATTATTAATCATTTTTATAAAATTAATAATTTTTAAATCCATTTTTTCATAGTTATTTTGTTCATCTTCAATATTATCATACATAATTATTTTTAATAGAAATAATATATCTTTAAATCTATTTAAATATAAAAATCAATATTTTTTAATTTATTATAAAATTCAATATTTTTTTATTTAGAAAAGTATATATATGGATTCTTTAGACCCACAAAATATTACGAATAAAGCTTCATATGTTTATTTATTATTATCTACAAATAACAGTACTTATATAGGTGCAACGATTGATCTTAATCATCGTTTAAGACAGCATAATAAAGAAATTAAGGGTGGTGCACGTGCAACGAGTGTAAAAGTTGCAAAAGGTGAGATTTGGAAAAGAGTTGTTCACATAGAAGGCTTTCCTGAATGGAAAGCAGCATTACAATTTGAATGGCGATGGAAAAAACTTAGTAAAAAAATTAAAAAAACATCTTATCCAATTGAAAAACGTTTGATTGCATTAAAAGAATTATTTGCACTTGAAAGACCAACAAAAAATGCAATGAAATATAGTGAATGGAATAATGAACCTAAAATTGTATTTGAAGATGATGTTATTCGTACAATGTATGAATCAATAAATATATAAAATATTATAAAAAATTTGATTTATTTTTTATAATAAAAACTATTTATAATATTTTTTATTTAATATAATATGAATATAGATTTAAGTATTGCATTATTATATAATCAACAACGATTAACAAAAAAGCCTGAATCAAGTTATGATAATAATAATTATTATATATTAAAAAACGAACCATTAGAAGAAGGTATTATACCAAATTTTGTTACGCATCTTATATTTGGAGATTTTTTTAATCAACCTTTGAAAGAAGGTATTATACCAAATTCAGTTACTCATCTTACTTTTGGATTTCATTTTAATCAACTATTAAAAAAAGGTGTTATACCGAATTCTGTTACTCATCTTAATTTTGAAAGCGAAACGAATTCACTATTAAAAGAAGGTATTATACCGAATTCTGTTACTCATCTTCATTTTGGTTCAGGATCTAATCAACCCTTAAAAGAAGGTATTATACCAAATTCTGTTACACATCTTACACTTGGATATAAGTTTAATCAACCACTTAAAAAAGGAATTATACCAAATTCTGTTACACATCTTATATTTGGAGGTTGTTTTAATAAACCATTAAAAGAGGGCGATATACCAAATTCAGTTACACATTTAACATTTGGAGATTGTTTTAATCAATGTTTATACAAAGGTATGATACCAAATTCTGTTACTCATCTTACTTTTGGTTCATGTTTTAATCAATCTATAAAAAATGGAACTATACCTAACAATGTTAGAATTCTTACTTTTGGATATTGTTTTAATCAACCATTAAGAAACAAACTAAATTTTATGAATATATTTTTTGGAAATATATGTAATTCATATATACCAAATTCTGTTACTCATCTTACATTCGGAAATAAGTTTAATCAAGTTTTAAAAAAAGGAGATATACCTGATTCTGTTATTGAACTTAAGTTTGGATATTCTTTTAATCGAGAATTAAAAGAAGGTGATATACCAAATTCTGTAACATATCTTAGATTAGGAGAATATCAAAATATAAAAAAAAAAATGATACCAAACTCAGTTACTCGTCTTATTATTGGAAACGATTTTAATAAACCATTAAAAAAAGGTATGATACCAAAATCTGTTACTCATCTTCATTTTGGATATTCTTTTAATCAATCTTTAACAAAAGGTGTTATACCAAAATCTGTTACTCATCTTTATTTTGGAAGTCAATTTAATCAACCTTTAACAAAAGGAGTTATACCAAAATCTGTCATGGATATTGTTTTTGGAAATGAATTTAATCAACCTTTAACAAAAGGAGTTATTCCAAAATTTGTTACTACACTTATTTTTGGTCGCGAATTTAATCAAGAATTAAAAGATGGAGATATACCGAAATCAGTGAATCGTATTATTTTTGGTTATTATTTTAATAAAAAAATTGATTATTATATAACAAATAATTTAATTGAATTAGTATTATATAAACATTATACAATGTCATTATTAAAATTAAATAAAAATATTTTAATTGGATATTATGATTTTTATTGTCATAATATAACATATAATCAATTTAATTTACAAATAGAGTATAGTGATTTTAAAAATATAAATATAAATATAAATTTAATTGGAAAAATTATTTTCAAAGAATTAGTTGAGAAAATTTTTCATCCAAAGCGAATAAAAAATATGTGCGATACATATAATATTACATTTATTGATTTAGTTGAAATTTATTCTTAGATAAAAAAAAAATGATAGCTAAAATAATTAAAGATTATATAATGTTATATAATTTATATAAATTATATAATGCAACCTAAAACTATAGTACAAAAAAGCATGATACAAAGAAGTATATTAGATAAAACAGACCATGATAAAAAAGTTAAAATAAAAAAATTATATAAAAATGAAAAATACTTAATGTTACAATTAAATATTATAGATGCTATTTTTACGAGTAAAGAAATAAATAATTCTATTCGAAGTAATATAGAAAAACGATTAAAAGATGTTAGAAGACAAATTTTAATGTATAAATAAAATATATTTTATTCATCACTTTTATTTACATTTATCAGCACATTGAACATTTAGATCTGTATGTGTAGTAGAATATTCTTGATCATAATATTTATTAAAAAAATCATTGTCATAATCTTGTTGATCAACTGAAAGTAAACATTTTGCTCTTACATATCCAGGATTACAATCGTAACCCATTATTTGTGTTACATAAACAGGTTGATCATTTAATAATTTATTACATACAGGTATAAATTCAGTTGTCTCTGGAAGACATTCTGTATAAACATTATAATTTATTCTTTTATTTGCAGGTTCTAAACGCGTGATTTCATCCATATGATTGTAATCGCAAACCGCCCTTGCATTATTATTATCTGATTTACCATCATTTGTAAAACATCCTCCTAATTCACCAACTAAAATTTTATTAGCACCTATACTATTTATATTATAACCCTTTGGAATTTTAGTAACATCATTATAATATCGACACCAAGTATCAAAATCATCACTTTTATTTAAACATGGTGTTATTATATTACTGCCGTAATCTATACCATTAATGTAATTAGAATCACAAGTAACTTTTGAATAACCTGGATATCCCGTACATTCAGTTAATGTTTTAAGACCTTTTGTTGGGTCTAGATCTCTACATTTTTTTTCAAAGTTAGTAGTTTTATTTGGATAACAACCATCGGGAATATTAGTAGTAGTACTAACAGTATTACTAACAATGGGACTAACAGTAGTACCAGTAGTACTATCAGTTGTTTCACGATTAGTTTTATCAGTTATTGGATTATTAGGGGGAACGATACATTTACATACATTATTATAGGTGCCAAAAATTAAATCACTATTAACACAAAAAGTTCCCGGAGTACAACTTTCAAAATTTTCATTTTGCTGATTATAGGATTATTATACCAATAAGGTAGAAAACTAGATATACTTTTAGTATAACCATTAGTATTTTGATAAAAATAAAATATTCCAATAAAAAGTATAATTGAGAAAAATAAAATTATTAATATCATAAACTAATAAATACAAATATTTTTAATATAATAAATTAAAAATTATATTAATATAATTCTATTATTTTTAAAAAATTTTAGAGATATATCTTTATATACGAAGTGATATTTTTAAATATTTTCACTCCATTGATCATTATTAAATCCAACAATTTCATCTGTATCTAGTTTATGAGATGCTTCAAAATTTGATTCCAATTTACAGAAATTCATCGGAGGACAGTATGGTTTTTTTTGTTTATTAAGTTCTCCTTCTGGTTTTACACCAAAACAATTTACACCAAATTTTAAGTTCGGATTTGCAAAATAACCACCATTAATACCTGGTAAACCACAGTATACTTGTCTTTTCTTAGGTAATCTTTTATTTGTTGCATCTATTTTATCCCAATCACATTGTTGAACAGGATAATATGCAGATTGTTTTTCAGTCCAACCATATGTACACCAATTTGCACCTTTATTATAAGCATCAATTAATTCTGATTTTGTTGCTAATCGTCCTCCATAAGATTCGCATTTACATTTACTTTGGTCATAAGTATAATCTTGATTTGCAATATGATATACTTCTTTTTTTTTTTGAAAGGAAGGAATGATATTTATATTTTTTTTTTCAGGAGGTAATTCTTTTGGTTTAACAGGAATAGGTTTATGTTCTAATATACATACTTCATTATTTGTAAAATCAGTCATATATTGTGTAAATGTTTTTTTTTCATAACATGTTATTTGAGAATAATGTATACCGCATATTATTAAATAAATAATTAATCCCAATATTAATATAATTACAAGTATTATAAATATATTTTTAATATTTATTCTTTTATCAAGTTGTAGTAATGGTTGTTTTGTTTCGAGTGGTTGTATTTGTGGTATATTTCGAGAATTATTGTTTTTAGGCGTAAATATATTTTTATATGTTTTATCCATACTCTTATATTTATAAAATATTTTATTTTATACTAAATATAAAAATATTGTCATTGTAAAAAAATTTTTACAACCCTAATTTTATATTAAAAATAAAAAATCAATAATTAAATTATTTTATTATATCTATTGAGGCTGTAAATTTATTTATAAATATAAGATTTTAGTATAATTTATCTTTAAATATTAAATTTAATGATAAATTTATAGTTTTTGTTCTAAATCGATTGATTCAGAATGTATATTTTTTTTATTTAAAAAATATAGTCATCGTAATTTATAATTCTACTAAATTTATTTTTATAAAAACAAATTTAAATGAGAATTTTTAAATAATTATCAGCGTATATCTACATCATTTTTTATATCCTTGTAATTTTGATTTACATTTGAATTATTATTATTAAATAATTTTACAATATTAATAATCTGATTATCACTTAATTCATGTTTTTGCATAAAATCATCATTATTAAAAATAAATTCTAATATACTATTTTTTTTATTTTTATTTCTATTTAATAAATTTTTTATTTTATTTTTATTACCAGCTAATTCATTTAATAAAATATATGAATCTTCTGTTTTTCTACTTTCAAAAAGTATATATAATATTTTTATTAATTTTTTTATTAATTTATCATAATATAATGGATCAAAATTATTATTATTTGATTTTATATATAATAATTTTGCAAAAGTATCATCTCTAACATCATCTTTTATACTAAACTGATAAAGAAATTTTTTTACAATTACAACAAATGCTTTTAATATATCATTAAGTGTAATTTCATCATTTGTATTAAATTTTATATTATTGTAAATTTTTGTAATATTTTTTTCATTCTTAATTTTTAAAATATAAAAATCTACAAACTTACATAATTGTAATAATCTATTATTAAAATTATTTGGTACACTATTAAAAAAAAAATTAAAAATATAACTAGTTTCTTTTAAATCTTTATTTGCTATATTATTCATATATATATTTAATAAGAAAAAAATTTGAGCAAAATATTTTTATAAATTATTTTGTAAATATATTTTTATAAAAATATTAATTAGGAAATCTATGTTTCCTCACTCTATTCATCCATTTTTTCATATATAAGTATATATCCATATTTAAATAATATATTTTTATCTGTATGAATATTAAATTCAGATACAGAATCATCATCGTATTTATACCAGTTTTCATTTTTATGTCTACATATTGAAAAATAATGTCCACCATTTAATCCTCCAATATGACATCCAATAGATATCAATTTTAAAATGCAATTTATTTTATCATAACCATCGCAGTAATAAGACATATCTAAATCATCAATAGGATATGATATAATATTATGTGTTTTGGCGTGATATGTATTATATCTTTTAAGAATAATAATTAAATATTTAGGTACTCTCATCATTTTTATTTGACGATAAGTATCAATATATTTATTATTTTTTTCATCTAAATATTTTGATTCTAATATCTCTTTTTCAAAATATTTTGATAATGAATCATATAATGTATTACCATGTATAGGTAGACTTAAAGAACTAAAAATTTCAAAATTTTTAGATATAAGTTTATCTTTACTATCCGCTTCAAGTGAATTTATTTTATTAATAAATTGACCAAAAAATAATTCTGCAATAATTGAATATTTATTATTGTGTTCTTTCTTCCAATTTTGGATAGATTCTACAACTATTTCATCTAATTTATTTTTAATAGTACCTGTATAATTTAATTCCACATCATATTTTAAACCTTCATGTAAACAATCTAAAATTAATGCGAGTACTTCATGTGAGTCATGTTGATTATATCCTGAAAAATTATTATCATATTTTTGTAATAATTGATGAAATGATTTAGGTTCGACGGATGTAGTACTTGTCCATATTGCTTTTATTAATTTTGCATATTCCTTTGCTAATAGTATTTCATTTATTTTTTTATCTTTTAATTCGTTAAAACGATTATTTAAATCAGAAACATAAGAATTTGATAAAAAATAATCTGTTAATAATGTTAAATTACTTAAACATTGTAATGATGTATTTAAATAACACGTATTGCCTCTATTTTTTAATCCAATAATACCATTATTCATAATTATATATTTAAAATAATATTAATTTTAAATAAAAAAAAATGACAGTTAATTCTATTTAAATTATTATTTATATAATTATTGAAAAAAAAAATATTTCATAAAATGGATCAAAAACCAATATTTATTGAAACATCTAAGAAAAATCCAAAAACTAAATTTCATCCCTATTTAGGATTCCCAATAGGTATATCAAATAGTACTATAAGAACAGATAATAATATAATGAAAAAAAGTGGTTTGTTATACAACCCAAAAAAAAAATAATTATATTAATCACTAAGTGTTACACATTAGATCAGATGATGTAAATCAAAAGAGATAAAGTTGATTATTAAATAATCAATAGAAAAGTTGATTATTAAATAATCAATAGAAAGATAGATATATTATTATATAATACATTTGTTGTATAATTTTAGAAAATATTTTTTATAAAAATAAAAAAAAATGATTATTTTATTAAATATATTTTTAATTTAAAAGGGTATGAATAAATCTATATATGATTCGTAATTTATTACCGGAAAATTTTAATTATAAAACGAATGATATAAATTTTCAAATTATTGAGTGGAAGTCATATGATATTGTAAAAGAAGATGAAGATGAAGATGAAGATGAGGATGAAAACGAAGCTAATAAATATAAAAAAAAGAATAAAAATTTAATTATTAGAGGATATGGAGTTACAGATAATGGTAATTCAATATGTATTCATATTGAAGGATTTCAACCATATTTTTTCTTTAAAATTCCTGATAAATGGGGAAATAAAGAATTTGATGAATTCAAAAACAATGTATTAAAAATGATTAATAAAAAAGATCGTGACGGATTAATACATGGAGGTATTGTAAAAAAAAAAGAGTTTTATGGATTTACTAATAATGAATTATTTAATTATGGTATATTTGTATTAAAAAATCAATCTTCTTATTATACTTATCTTAAATTTTTTAAAGAGAATAAAATAAATGTTAAAAAATGGAATGAAGAATTTGATATTAGTAATAAATTATATGAAACGAAAGTAAGTTCACTTTTAAGATTTTTTCATGTAAAAAATGTGGATCCTTCTGGTTGGTTAAAAATAGTTGCAGGTAAATATAAGAAAAATGTTCCAAGTTTAAGTCGTACACAAATAGATATTACAGTAAATTATAATGATATTATAAAAATAGAAAGTAATAATATTGCTAAAATAATTATTGCATCTTTTGATATAGAATGTTGTAGTGAAGATGGTACTTTTCCAAAATTTGATCGTAAAAATGATCCTATTATTCAAATAGGTACAACTGTGTATATATTTGGAGAGAATGATTGTAAATTACAATATATAGCAACATTAAATAAATGTGATCCGATTGAGGGTGCGATGGTTGAATCATTTGATAATGAGAAAGATTTAATATTAGGATGGGCGAAATTTATTGAGAGATTAGATCCAGATATAATAACAGGATATAATATTTGGGGGTTTGATTGGGAATATATTTACAAACGTGCGGAATCTGGAAATGGTAATATTGTATCACCATATCATGATATATTATTTAGAAAATTACAAAGAATAAAACCAGCATATGCAAATACGTGTAAAGTAGCATTAACTATTCAAGATTTATCATCAAGTGCACTTGGAGTCAATATATTAAAATATATTGATATAGAAGGTATTGTACAGATAGATTTGCTTAAGGTTGTTCAACGTGATTATAAATTAGATTCATATAAATTAGATAATGTTGCAAAACATTTTATGAAACAACAAAAAGTGGATCTTTCACCAAAGGAATTATTTAAAAATTTTAAGGAAGGTACTCCGGATAAAATAAAAACGATTGCAGTATATTGTATTATGGATTGTAAGCTTGTTAATGATTTAATTAATAAATTACAGGTTATAACGAATAATTTAGGTATGTCGAATGTATGTGTAGTTCCATTTTCATATTTATTTTTAAGAGGTCAAGGTATTAAAATATTTTCACTTGTTGCAAAATTTTGTAGAGAAGAAAATTTTTTAATCAAAGATTTATCCATTAATGATATTGATAAAAATTCATATGAAGGAGCTATTGTATTTGTTCCAACACCAGATATATATTTAGAACCTGTTGTAGTAATGGATTATAATTCATTATATCCATCATCTATGATTGCAGAAAATATATCACATGATTCCATTGTAGGATATAAAGAATATGTATTAAAATCAAATAAATATGAATTAAAGAAAAATACAATTAATGAAAAATATGATAATTTACAAGGATATCATTATATAGATATTGAATATGATATATTTGAAGGGTTAGATGATGATAAAAAAAAGATAGGATATAAAGTATGTAGATTTGCAGAAGCGGATAATGGAGATAAATCCGTTTTACCGCGTATTTTAAGAAAATTATTAAAAGCGCGTAAAGATACTCGTAAAATAATGGAATATAAAACTTTTGAATTAAATGATGGAACGAGTGTGGATGGGATACCGACGGAAAAAGAAGATAATTATGAATTATTTAATGTGATTAAAGGTAAAATAATTGTGAATAAGAATGACGTATTATCTATAAAACAGACAAATAATGAATTTCAATTATCCGTTTTGGATGGATTACAACTTGCATATAAAGTTACATGTAATTCATTGTATGGACAGGTTGGAGCAACAACGAGTCCAATATGCTATAAAGAATTAGCAGCATGTACAACAGCAACAGGTAGAAAGATGGTTATAACCGCGCGTGATTTGACGTTAAATACTTTTGTTGGTGCAAAATTAACGTATGGAGATTCGGTTACAGGTGATACACCATTATTAATAAAGATAAATAATTATGTAGATGTTATTACGATTGAAGAATTAAATAATAATTGGATACCTTATAATGAATTTAAACCATATGATACAAATAGAAAAGATAAAGAACAAACAGAATGTGATTATGAAATATGGACGAATGAAGGTTGGTCAAAGATAAATAGAGTAATTCGTCATAAAACAATAAAAAAAATATATAGAATTACAACACATATAGGAACTATTGATGTTACAGAGGATCATTCATTATTAGATATAAATAAAAATATTATTAAACCAACGGAATGTAAAATTGGAATGGAGTTATTACATCATTTTCCAAGAGAATTTCCATTTAATAAATTTATAGATAAAACGGATAGTGAGATGAATAATATTATAAATGCGTTGTATGATGGTATGATAGGAAAAATACCATTTGATATATTAAATACAAGGAAAGAATATAGAATAAAATTTATAAAATTATTTTTTGGTATGATTAAAACAAAGAGATTAAATCAGCATCATAAGTTATTTTATCAATCACTTTATTATTTGCTAAAATCTGTTGAAGATGAACTAAATATAAAGAATGAGTTTCATATTTATATAGATAATTTTAAACATATATCTTTAAATGGTAGTAAAAGCATTAAGCATATAGATTTTCTGTATAAAATAGATAATAATGAATATGTATATGATATAGAAACGACACATGGTAATTTTCATGGAGGTATTGGACAATTAATAGTTAAAAATACGGATTCTATATTTGTGAATTTTACAGATGAAATTAAAAGGAGAAATCCTGGAAAAGAATTTACGGAAAAAGAATTATTGGCGGAATCGATTAAAATAGGCGAAGAAGCAGCTGCAAATATTAATAAAAATATGAAAGCGCCACAAAATATTGAATATGAAAAAACGTTTTGGCCATTTTGTATATTTTCTAAGAAAAGGTATTTTGGTAATAAATATGTACATAGTACAGAGAAATATACACAAACAAGTATGGGAATTGTATTAAAAAGACGTGATAATGCTCCTATCGTAAAAACAATATATGGAGGTGTTATTGATATTATATTAAATAAAAGAAATATTGAAGATTCCAAAAAGTTTTTTTATAATTCAATTAAGGATCTATTAAATGGTAATGTAGATATATCACAATTAGTTATCAGTAAAACAGTTAAAACCGATTATTCAAATCCAACACAAATAGCACATAAAGTTTTAGCGGATAGAATGGGAGAAAGAGATCCGGGTAATAAACCACAATCTAACGATAGAATACCATACTGTTATATAGATACATCTAATATATTATGTAAAATATGTAATATTAAAGTAAATCCGGAAAAATGTAAATGTATTACATGTATGAATATATATTGTTATTATCATTTAGGTAATCATAGAGAGTCATGTAATAAAATATGTAGATTTTGTAAATTAAACGCGAATCAAACATCATTGGTAAATTGTTTAACATGTACTGCATGGTATTGTAATAAATGTAATGAAAAACATAATTTAAGAAAAGATAAATATAAACAAATTCATCATGATAAATGTAAAAAACAACTAACTTGTAAATTATTACAAGGTGATACGATAGAACATCCACAATATATTATGGAAAAGAAATTAAAGATAGATTATAATTATTATTTATCTCATCAAATTGAAAAACCAGTTTATCAAATATTTGATTTGGTGATGAAAAATCCACAATCCATCATATCTGATTTAGTGCGTAATATGAATAATATTAAAAGTAAAAATCATACTATTAAAGATTGGTTAAAAGTAATGAATAAAAAGTCTGAAGAAGAAAAGAATATTTTAAAAGATCAAATTATAGATTTAGTTGTTGATAATGAAGATGAAAATATGTTAGCAGATAAGTTTGAAGAGGATATTATTGAAAACTTAGATGAAATGATTATGGATGATATTGATATAATATAGCCATCTTAAAAATATATTTAGTAGAATTTAATGCTAGAAGATTATAATTTCTCAGAATCACTAAAAATTTATTTATATAATTGGTAATTAGGAGATAATAATTAGACAATATCAATGCTAGAAACTGAATAATATTTTTAATTAAAGTTTCTAGCATTTTCTAAGAATTACTAAATATTATTTAATTAATCTATTATAAATAGATATAATGAAATAATATTATTTTTATTTTTCATATAAAATTAGTAAATGTAAATTTTCATAAATCTTATGTGTAATAAAAAATGATAGCTTAATAACTCTTAATACAAAAGATGATAATAAATTATAATTTAAAAATGGGTAATACAACAAATACATGCACATTAACTAATTTAATTAATGAAATTCCAGATGAGTTATTTATACATATAATGGAATATTATGATATTCGTATTATTTATTTTATATATAAAGAAGAATTATTAAGAAAAACACTGGATCTATCAAGACTTACACGATGTATTTTTAGTCATCCTGATTTAAAAGATAAAGATCTTAATTATATTCTTGATAATTGTGTTTAAATTATTATTTTAAAATGTATAAATGAAATAGATTTGTATTTATTGTTATCACAAAAAAATATTTAAGAAAATATTTATTTAAAATATTAATAGCATTGTAACTATTTATAAATAAATCCAAATGTAATACATCTTTTAGAAAATAATCATGATAAACAAAAATCCAAATATCAAGAAAAATGTATATAAAATAAGATTTATGAGAATTTACACTCCTAATTTTATATTAAAAATTTTCATAAATCTTAGGCGTAATAGGTTTTTAGTATCGTATTTATATTTTAAATAAAAAATGATAGCTTAATAACTCTCAATACAAAAGATGATAATAAATTATAATTTAAAAATGGGTAATACAACAAATACACGCACATTAACTAATTTAATTAATGATATTCCATATGAATTATTTATACATATAATGGAATATTATGATAATATTCTTATTATTTATTCAATAGGTAATCTCGGGAAAATAGATCCTACTATTTTATCTTATATGAGATCTCGAGTAAAATCTTATATGAATAGTAAAGAACTTGAATATATTATTGATCATTGTGTTTAAATTATTATTTTAAAATGTATAAATGAAATAGATTTGTATTTATTGTTATCACAAAAAAATATTTAAGAAAATATTTATTTAAAATATTAATATTAGTTATTTTTTAATTAAAGTTTCTAGCATTGTAACTATTTATAAATATGAAACATCATGAATAAATCCAAATGTAATACATCTTTTAGAAAATAATCATGATAAACAAAAATCCAAATATCAAGAAAAATGTATATACAACAAGATTTATGAAAATTTACAATCCTAATTTTATATTAAAAATTTTCATAAATCTAATGCGTAATAGGTTTTTTAGTATGGTATTTATATTTTTAAAATAAAAAATGACAGATTAACAACTCTCAATACAAAAGATCATAATAAATTATAATTTAAAAATGGGTAATACAACAAATACACACACATTAACTAATTTAAATAATGATAATCCATATGAGTCATTTATACATATAATGGAATATTATGAATTAGGAGATATTTACACACACATGTGTATAATATTTAGAAGCTTTTTTAGAAAAGAACCTAATAGAAGAATTAAAATGATAGATTTAAGAAAGATAAATGTATGTAAATTTAATTCAGAATTCAATATTAAAGAAGATATAGATTTAATTTTAGAAAATATAGATGTATGTAAATTAAATTAAAAAAATGACAGTTTAACAACTCTCACTACAAAAGATAATAATAAATTATAATTTAAAAATGGGTAATACAACAAATACACGCACATTAACTAATTTAATTGATGAAATTCCATATGAGTTATTTATACATATAATGGAATATTATGATATTCGTATTATTTATTTAATAGGTAATATTGGTAAAATAAATCCTATTATTTTATCTTATATGAAAAATAAATATAATGATAATTATGATTATATACCTAATCATATATACAGAAGTATTGATAATCGTAGATATGAATTAGCGGGTATTTTTACACGTGTATATATAATGATATTTAGAAGATTTTTTAAAAAAGAATCGTATAAAAGATTGCAACCGAGACATTGTAAAAATATAGATATATCTAGGTTAGATTGTTCTATTAGAAGATACACTGGGGATTTATGAAAATTTACACCGAATGGTAGATATTTAATATTATAAAATTAAGTATCAATAAATATATCAATAAAATAATAATATTATTTTATAAAAAACAATGAAAAATAACAGTTTTATTTTATAAAAATATTGTTTACTATATATACATTTTTATTTATTTAAATTTTCATCATTTTAATCAAAATTTAAATATAATAATTTATTAAATTTAAGTTTTATTAATAAATTATTATATTTTTTATATTTATTACAAATATAGTCATCGTAAAAAGAAATTCTACTAAATATAATTATTTTTTAAAAATAATTATAAAAGTAGAGTTATATGAGATTTAAAATTATTTGTTATAAAGTTTATTCTTTATAACAAATAATATCCATTATTTAAAAATATGTATAGAAATAAATTTAAAATATTTTTTAATCTAATTTTATAAAATTAATTTTTAGTATAGTCATCACAATTTATAATTCTATTATTTTTTATAATTATTTTTTTACTATAATTATAATATTAAATAAATCTTCATATTTTAGAAAATATAGTAGTAGAATTCTTAATTCTGATAACTATATACTCATCGCAAAATAAAATTATACTATATTTATTTTTATAAAAATAAATATAGTATAATTTTTATATAGTAGAATTATAAATTACGATGACTATAAAGCTATAAAACCAAAAAAATAATATATATTTTAATTTTATCAATAATTTACTGATATTGAATTATGAAACAACTTAATATAATAAATTATTTTGTCAATACTTTTATATTAAAAAATAATATTAATATATTATAGTAAATCTATTTTAAAATATAAATTTATATTAAATTTTATTTTAATAATTTAATATAAATTTATATTTTAAAATATATTAAATTAAGATAAAAGTACACTTCGTAATTTTTTTTCTCTTCGTTATATCATTACCCTTATTTATAGAAGAAGTTAAAATATTTATTTAAAATATTTCCCCCAAAAAGTGTTTTTTTAAATTTGTCTGTAAACATTCTTAAAGATTGTTATAAAACAGATAGACTCGAAAGAGTTATTTAAATCAGACTTGATTAAAACTATTTTTTTTAAAATTTACCACAATTTTAAACTGGATTGACTATAATATTATTAAAAATTAAGCATATTAATTTACACCTCTATATCTATTTAGTGGTATAAATTTTAGTAATTCTTATGGAAAAATCTAGAGTTCCTTGCTATATATATGAATATATATAAAAATTTATAATAACATGAATTATTAAAAATAATGATTGAATACGTAATAAAAATTTAATCCAACTTTGCGTACATATACAATTTTCATCTATATTTTGATATAGTTTGCTAACATTATTTGAATAATAAATATATAATAATATTAAAAATATATTATATATAATTATATAATAATTATATTTTTCTTGAATTTTTCTAATTTTATTGTCATTACTATAATATAAATATACTATAGAAAGTATATATAATAGTAATACAAATAATTCAATTCCAATTAAGTAATCAAGATTAATCGTATTTTTATTTTTAAAGCTACATATACAATTTTTTAATTGATATAAATAATATATTATTAAACTTATATACAATAATCCTCCTATAAAAAACATTAATAATATATTATTAACACTATATATATTATATGAATAATTCATATTATTATTACTTTAGATAAAAAATTTTATAAGTTTTGTTAAAATATTAAATAAATTGCTTAAGTAGAATATTGTTATTTAATATTTTTTATAAATTATACGATATATGTTAATTATCCAAATTAAAAAGATAAAGATCTTGAATATATTATTTAAAATTTTTTATTTTAAATATATTAAAATGTATAAATTAAGAAGTTGGGTAGATATAAATAAATTAGATTGATAATTATTATCAAATAATCTAAATGCGATACAACTTTTAGAAAAGAATGTGGATAAAATAGATTGGACTTGTTAGAGAAAAATAAGAATAAAATAGAATGGTATATGTATATATAGTCATCGCAATTTAGAATTCTACTAAAAAATAATTTTATAAAAATAATTTTATAAAATTAGATTAAAAAATATTTTAAATTTATATCTAAATGTTAGATGTTTGATAATAAAATAAAAGAATTATCTATAAATATATATAATTATTTAAAAACAATTGGTATTATTGGACAAGAAAGAATAAACTTTATAATAAATAATTTTAAATGTCATATAACTACTTTTTATAATTGGAATAAAGAATATAATGATAATTTTAATAATATTTATCAAAATAAAAATATTAATCCATTAATAGTTAATGATATACTTATATATAGTCATCGCAATTTAAAATTCTACTAGATATATTTTTATAAAAATATATCTATTATTTTTTGTATGCATATTATTTAATTTTATAATTATTTTTTAAAAATAATTATAAAAATTATAAAAATTTGGTAGAATTATAAAATATGATGACTATATTTATACTTAAAAAATATTTTTTAAATATAAAATATATGTATAAATTAAGGAATTGGATTGATATAAATAAAATATATTGGCAACAATTATCAAAAAATCCAAATGCGATATATCTTTTAGAAAAGAATATGGATAAAATAAATTGGAGTGGATTATCAGAAAATCCAAATGCAATACATCTTTTAGAAAAGAATATGGATAAAATAGACTGGAAAAGATTATCAAGTAATCCAAATACAATACATCTTATATTTAAGTATATAGAACAAATAGAATGGTCTGAGAAAAGATTATCAAGTAATCCAGATGCAATACATCTTATATCTAAGCATATACAACAAATAGAATGGACTGAATTATCAGGTAATCCAAATGCTATAGTTCTTTTAGAAAAGAATGTACATCAAATAAATTGGCATTGGTTATCACATAATCCAAATGCTATAGATCTTTTAGAAAAAAATGTTGATAAAATAGATTGGCATGGATTATCAAGTAATCCGAATGCTATTCATATTTTAGAAAAAAATATTGATAAAATACAATGGCCGTGGTTATCGCAAAATCCAAATGCAATACATCTTTTAGAAAAAAATATGGATAAAATAGATTGGAATGTATTATCATTAAATTGTAATGCTATGATGCTTTTAGAAAAGAATAAGGATAAAATAAATTGGAATTTATTATCACGGAATCCAAATGCTATAACACTTTTAGAAAAAAATATGGATAAAATAGATTGGAATGAATTGTCAAGCAATCCAAATGCTATGATGCTTTTAGAAAAAAATATGGATAAAATAAATTGGTATTATTTTTCATTAAATCCATCTATTTTTGAGTATGAGTATGAATCTTTAACAAAGATGTAATATAGTTAGGAAACATAGATTTCCTATTATTAAGTATTTTTTATAAATAATTATGTTAAAATCAATGCGATCTTAAATATTTTTTACACTTTTTGCACACAATTTTTAAAAATAAAATTTTTAATTACATTTTTACGATAAAATAACTAATATTAATATTTTAAATAAATATTTTTATATTTATTAAATATATTATCTTATAACAATAATTTATTATAAATAAAATATTATTTATAATAAATTATTAATAAGTTTCTAGCATTTCTTTTTGACACATAAAATATTATTTGTTTATAAATTATATTGTTAAGATAATATATTTAATAAATATAAATATATTTATTTAAAATTAAAAAAATCTTGTTAATTTATTATATTATTTCTATCCATTGCTTTTGCACATTTAAAATGCCGATTATATTTGTTTAAAAAATAAATTATTTATGTTTTATTATATAAATGAATTATATATATGCTTCAATATATGTAGTTATATCTGTTATATTATTTTTTATTATATTTATTCGTAATAAAACATTTAATTTTTTATTTGAAACAAAAATCAATAATATAACAGATTATAATCATCCAGAATTTACCGGTGGTATAACATATGAGTTTAATCCATATCGGCATTTTAAATGTGTAAAGGCAATACTAGAAACTTTAATATAATAAATGAACAAGATAAATTTTTAAATAAAATTTTATTTTATTTATAATTAATTTATTATCTTATTCTATTATATAGTTATATAAAATTAATAAGCTGTTTCATAATTCAATATCAGTAAATTATTGATAAAATTAAAATATTTTTTTTATAAAATACAATTAAAAATACATATTATTTTTTTGGTTTTATAGCTTTATTTGTAATAAATATAAATTATAACAATAAATATAAAAAAATATAATAATTTATTAATAAAACTTATATTTAATAAAATATTATATTTAAATTTTGATTAAAATAATGAAAATATATAAGTTCTTATATTATCAATTAAAAATATAAATAAATAAAAATGTACATATAGTAAACAATATTTTTATAATATAAACAATATTTATAT
>Ga0214921_10004418_pt1 | contig 20713 bp, 17 predicted proteins | sample LL1505_MetaG_FD_177992 | JGI IMG/M metagenome (GOLD analysis project Ga0214921, IMG submission 177992) | Freshwater microbial communities from Lake Lanier, Atlanta, Georgia, United States - LL-1505 | ecosystem: Environmental > Aquatic > Freshwater > Lake | place: USA: Georgia | collected...
TTTTTTATAAAAATATTTTTACAGCATATTTTAATCTTATTTAATACAATTCAATTAAATCAATAAAATTAATATTGTATTTATTACAAATATTTAATAATCGTGTTGGATGAAATACTTTTTCAACATTTAATTTATTTAGATCTTTGTTTTTGATTCTAAATCTTCTTTATAATTTGAACAAATACTATTTATAAAATCATAAAGAATAAGTTAACTGTTTATTATAGTCAATCTAATTTAGAATTCTAAATTACGTTGACTATAATATGAGTAACAGAATATGGTATAATAATACCTTTTGTAAATTCTTGAATAAAATGATGACCAAAAGTAAGATGAGTAACAGAATCTGGTATGTCACCTTTTTTTAATGGTTGAATAAATAAAAATCCAAATGTTAGATGTGTAACTGAATTTGGTATATCTCCTTCTTTTAAGGATTGATTAAATCTATGTCCAAAAGTAAGATGTGTAACTGAATTTGGTATCATTCCTTGATTTAAACTTTGATTAAAACAATGTCCAAATGTTAGATGTGTAACTGAATTTGGTATATCTCCTTCTTTTAAAGATTGATTAAAATAATCTTGAAATACAAGATTTGTAACTGAATTTGGTATGTCTCCTTCTTTTAAGGATTGATTAAATCTATATCCAAAAGTAAGATGTGTAACTGAATTTGGTATCATTCCTTGATTTAAACTTTTATCAAAACAATGTCCAAATGTTAGATGTGTAACTGAATTTGGTATAATACCTTCTTTTAAGGCTTCATTAAAATGATCTCCTAATGTAAGATGTGTAACAGAATTTGGTATGATACCTTTTTTAAATTTTTTAATATAATCTCCTAATATAAGGTGAGTAACTGATTTTGATATAATTGTATGATTTGAATGAATTTTGAATATTAAATCATTAAATATTTTTACTATATAATTTTCTTTGATGTAAAAATCATTTATAGCTTCAAAACTAAGATGAGTAACAGAATCTGGTATGTCTCCCTCTTTTAAAACTTGATTAAAAGATGTTCCAAATCTTAGATGTGTAACTGAATTTGGTATATCATCTCTTTTTAACGGTTTATTAAAATCTTTTCCAAATATAAGATGAGTAACAGAATTCGGTATAATACCTTTTTCTAGTTTTTTATTAAAAAAATATCCCAATGTAAGATGAGTAACCGAATCAGGTATGTCACCTTTTTTTAATATATAATTGCTATTATAGTTAAATTCAAATATAAGATGAGTAACATCATTTGGTATATCACGATTATTTATCAAATCATTTTCAGAATATAAATAAGATTTTTCTATAGTTATATTATTTTTATTAAAATTATATAAATAAGATTTTTCTATAGTTATATTATTTTTATTAAAATTATATAAATAATTAACATACAGATCTTTATCTTTATTCATATTGATTCATATATTAAACATTCATTTGTTTTTATTATAAAAATAAAATCAATTTTTTTATAAAAATATTTTTACAGCATATTTTAATCTTATTTAATACAATTCAATTAAATCAATAAAATTAATATTGTATTTATTACAAATATTTAATAATCGTGTTGGATGAAATACTTTTTCAACTAATTCTTTCATAATTAATTTTCCTTTTAATTTATGTAAATCTAAATTTAAAAAATAATTATTAAATATTTGTTTTTGATTCCGTATTATTTTTATATTAAAATCGTTATATGTAATAATTGAATTATTGAAATCATAATATCCAATTAAAATATTTTTATTTAAATAGATATTAGTATTAATATAATTTTTATTCAAAATTAATTCAATTAAATTATCTGTAACATAATAATTTAAATTTTGATTAAACTCATTACCAAAAATAAGATGAGTAACAGAAGATGGTATGTCTCCTTCTTTTAAATCCATATTAAAATGATCTCCAAAAATAAGGTGAGTTACAGAATCTGGTATGTCTCCTTTTTTTAAGGATTGATTAAATCTATATCCAAAAGTAAGATGTATAACAGAATTTGGTATCATTCCTTCTTTTAAAGATTGATTAAAACAATATCCAAAAGTAAGATTAGTAACAGAGTTAGGTATTATTCCTTCTTTTAATGGTTCATTAAATCTAGATCCAAAAGTAAGATGAGTAACAGAATTTGGTATAACTTTTTTTTCTAGAGAAATACTAAAAAAATTTCCAAATGTTAGATGTGTAACTGAATTTGGTATGTCTCCTTCTTTTAAGGATTTATTAAAACCATGTCCAAATGTTAGATGTGTAACTGAATTTGGTATCATATCTTTGTTTAAACTTTGATTAAAATAATCTCCAAATATTAGATGTGTAACTGAATTTGGTATCATATCTTTGTTTAAACTTTGATTAAAACAATATCCAAATGTTAGATGTGTAACTGAATTTGGTATCATATCTTTGTTTAAACTTTGATTAAAACAATATCCAAATGTTAGATGTATAACTGAATTTGGTATTACTCCTTCTTTTAAAACTTGATTAAAACAATAACCAAAAGTAAGATGAGTAACAGAATTTGGTATATCCCCTTCTTTTAGAACCTGATTAAAACATGTTCCGAAAGTAAAATGAGTAACAGAATTTGGTATATCATCTCTTTTTAACGGTTTATTAAAGTATTCTCCAAATATAAGATGATTAACAGAATTTGGTATCATTCCTTGATTTAAACTTTGATTAAAACAATGTCCAAATGTTAGATGTGTAACTGAATTTGGTATGTCGTCTTTTTTTAAGACTTCATTAAAATGATGTCCTAATGTAAGATGAGTAACAGAATTTGGTATGATACCTTTTTTTAATCTTTTAATATAATCTCCTAATATAAGGTGAGTAACTGATTTTGATATAATTGTATGATTTGAATGAATTTTGAATATTAAATCATTAAATATATTTACTATATAATTTTTTTTGTAAAAATAATTTGTAGCTTCAAAACTAAGATGAGTAACAGAATCTGGTATGTCTCCTTCTTTTAAAACTTGATTAAAAGATGTTCCAAATATAAGATGAGTAACTGAATTTGGTATATCATCTCTTTTTAACGGTTTATTAAAGTCTTCTCCAAATATAAGATGAGTAACAGAATTCGGTATATCATCTCTTTTCAATGGTTGATTAAAATATTTTCCAAATATAAGATGAGTAACAGAATTCGGTATCATACCTTTTTCTAGTTTTTTATTAAAAAAATATCCTAATTTAAGATGAGTAACAACATTCGGTATATCACTATTATTTATGACATCATTTTCATAATAAAAATAAGATTTTTCTATAGTTATATTATTTTTAATAAAATTATATAAATAAGTAATATACAGATCTTTATTCATATTGATTCATATATTAAACATTCATTTGTTTTTATTATAAAAATAAAATCATTTTTTTTATAAAAAGATTTTTACAGCATATTTTAATCTTATTTAATACATCTCAATTAAATCAATAAAATTAATATTGTATTTATTACAAATATTTAATAATCGTGTTGGATGAAATACTTTTTCAACTAATTCTTTGATAATTAATTTTCCTTTTAATTTATGTAAATCTAAATTTAAAAAATAATTATCAAACTTTTTTTTTTCATTCCATATTATTTTTATATTAAAATCGTTATATGTAATAGTTGAATATAAATCATAATATCCAATTAAAATATTTTTATTTAATTGATTATTCGTTTTAGTATAATTTTTATTCAAAATTAATTCAATTAAATTATTAGTAATATAATAATCTAATTTTTTATTAAATGTATATCCAAAAGTAAGGTAATCAACCGAAGTTGGTATCATTCCTTCTTTTAGTTCTTGATTAAAACAATGACCAAAAGTAAGATGAGTAACAGAGTTAGGTATTATTCCTTCTTCTAATGGTTGATTAAAACAATATCCAAAAGTAAGATGAGTAACAGAGTTAGGTATCATTCCTTCTTTTAAGGATTGATTAAAACACCATCCAAAAGTAAGATGAGTAACAGAGTTAGGTATTATTCCTTCTTTTAATGGTTCATTAAATCTAGTTCCAAAAGTAAGATGAGTAACAGAATTTGGTATAACTTTTTTTTCTAGAGGAATACTAAAAAAATCTCCAAATGTAAGATGTGTAACTGAATTTGGTATGTCACCTTCTTTTAGAGATTGATAAAAATTATGTCCAAATGTAAGATGAGTAACAAAATCTGGTATATCACCTTTTTTTAATGGTTGATTAAAGCTATTTTTAAAAGTAAGATGAGTAACAGAATTTGGTATGTCACCTTTTTTTAATGGTTGATTAAATCTAAGTCCGAAAGTAAGATGAGTAACAGAATTTGGTATCATTCCTTCTTTTAAAACCTGATTAAAATAATCTCCAAAAGTAAGATGAGTAACAGAATTTGGTATGTCACCTTTTTTTAAAAAATTAAAAAAAGATCCTAATTCAAGATGAGTAATATGAACGGATATAATTTTCATATTTGAATAAAATCCAAATGTTAAATAATTAAATAAATTTGTGATAATATTTTCGTCATAGTAATCATCATTAAAAATAATATGAGTTACAGAATCCGGTATATTTTCTTTAATTAAACTATGACTATATTCTGAAGAGTGAAATATAAGATGAGTAACAGAATTCGGTATCATACCTTTTTTTAATGGTTGATTAAAATTATTTCCAAATGTAACATGAGTAACAGAATCTGGTATTGCACCTTTTTTAAATGATTGATTAAATAATGATCCAAAAGTAAGATGAGTAACAGAATTTGGTATGACACCTTTTTCTAATGATTGATTAAAACATGTTCCAAATATTAGATGTGTAACAGAATTTGGTATAATACCTTTTTTTAAAGGTTTATTAAAATGATATTCAAAAGTAAGATGAGTAACAGAGTTTGGTATAATACCTTTTTTTAATAATTGATTAAAATGATATGGTAATCTAAGATGAGTAACTGAATTGGGTATATCTCCTTCTTTTAATAGTTGATTAAAACTAAATCTAAAATCAAGATGAGTAATATAATTTGGTATATTTATTTGTCCATGAATAGATCCTTCAAAAGTAAAATAATAATAAGGATTTTGTATAATTTTATTATTATATTTAATAAAATTATCTAAATGAGTAATATACAGATCTTTATTCATATTGAAATATATATATTATATAATATTATATAATATTTTTTTATAATAAAAAAAATTTATAAAAAAAAAAATCAATTTTTTTGGAATAAATGGTTAGTAAATATCTCGAATGCCTTTTCCAGTAAGACATCTCGGAATACCATCCGCACTATATTCTTGAAATTTAACAGTTAATAATTTACCAATATATTTAGATCCATTTTGAAATAATATTTTTCTTGATTCAAATGTTCCATTCGGTCTAACTTTAAATGGTTTACCATCTTTTGTTTCACATTCCCAAATAATACAACCTTTTTCATCTCCACTACCTTCATTAAAACCAATAATTTTAAATTCTTCTTCCATAAATTCTTTATATTTTTGTAAATATTTACTCCTCTTATTAATTTGATAAAGACCATCCATATCACGTATCATTATACCTTCAAATCCAGATTGAATAAATTCATCATGATATTTTTTAATATCACTTACATTATCCACTTTTATTGTTTCTACATCTTTACATAAAGGAGCTTTTTTAGCATTATTTTTAAGAAAAGTATGTAAAAATACATATCTGTCTTTATATATTATATTTAAATTATTTAAATCAATAAAATCATAAATATGATATTGAATTTTATTTATTATTAATGTATCTTCCTCAGTACATTTTTTTTCACTTAAACGAATTAATCCATTTAGAACTTCAAAATCTAAATCTTCTGTATATAATTCACCATCAAAATAAAAATCGGGAGATAATAAACTAAATAATATTTTTAATTGATCTTTTAAAATATTAAAATTTTGAAAAGGAATTCCTTTTCTAGACTCTAATATTACTTCACCATTTTTAATATATGAAATACAACGTATTCCATCATATTTTCTTTGAATATATGCTGGAAATGGTATCTTATATCCGCGACTTTTCTTTTCATATAAATCAAAAGAAAATGTATTCGCTAACATCGGTCTAACAACAATCTTTTTTTCAGGTATAGGTTCTCCAGAAGTAGAATTAATATCAATATGTTCTACATATAATTCTTTATCTTTCTTATTTTCCCATTTTTTAGTTGCTTCTTGGATTGTTTGTTCTAACACAGTTTTTTTAGCTTTACCTTCATGAATATTTCTAGTATGAATTACTTTTTTACCATTTATATCACCATGTGATGTAATAATACTAAATGTATTATCATCCACGGGCTCAATTTTAATAGACCATTCATAAATTTTTTTATTTGTAATTTTATATAAAGTTTTAAAAGATGGAATAGAGAAGGACATATATAACTAAATTTATAATTATCACTTTATATAATAATTTATTTATATAAAAATAATAATCATTTTTTTTATTTAAAGATTAAATATATTAAATATATTAAATATATAAAATAAATATGATTTCTTTTCAAGAAATATTACAGTATACTTTTGGTACATTTTTAATATGTAATTTATATATATATCGATATTATTATATAAATACGATTTTAGATATATATTCAACAATGAAATATAATTATAATAGTTTATATCGTAAAAAAAAAATATTTTATATAAAGAAAGTATTGTTATATATAAATTTAGAAGATAATTATGATGTTACACAATTATTTAATAGAGATATTGTAAAAACAAATAAAATAAATATGAATTTAATATTAAATTTATATTCAGCCTTAAATATTTCATTCAGATATAATGATAATATAAGATTAAAAATCTATTTTAATTATAATAATATTGATTCTATAATATATTATCCATTTTATAATAATTACAATGTTCCATATCCTCCATATACAGATGAAATAATGAATAATTATAGGAATGATATTATTATTCCTAATTATCAAACAATAACAAAAAAAAAATATTTTTATTCTTTATTTAATATGGAATCAAAAGATATAGAAAAAATTGAAATAAATAATCAAATAAATAATGATTTATTAAAATATTTTGCAATGATTAAAACACCTTTTAATGACTATGGTATTTTATATAATATGAAAGTTAAATTATGTTGGGTTTTAATAGAAAATAATATTAACATGGATAATTTTGATAGATTTTATTTAAAATTTGAAAATATGTATATAAATAAAGATTTTGAATTAGTAGAACATTTTATAGATATGAATAAAAAAGATTTAAATAATGTAATTATATCGGATAGAATGAAAGAAATTATGAAAATAAAAAAGGAAGATATATATTAAAATAAATATCTTTTAATAATATATAATGAATAATAATATTAATAATGTAAATGGATATATAAATAAAAATACTTATAATTATGCTGCGCCAGTAAATTTCAATGTTGGAAATGGAGTATTAGGATCATATGATAATATAAAATTTGATACTCAATGTGATCAAACATGGAAAAATCCACCATGTAATCCTCCAATGAAAAGTAATTTAATGTTTCTACCGCAGGGAACACCTTTACCATTAAAAAATGAAATGATATATTCAGAATTACCAAAAGATAGTATGTTTATTTTTGCAAATTCGTATGCTTCACCAGATTGTTGTCCATCTACATTTTCAACAGATAGAGGTTGCGTTTGTACAACAGATTTTCAACGAAAATATATTGGTGAACAAAGAGGATTAAATAAAAGTTATGAAAATTATAATTTTTAATATGAAATTTTTTATATGATATTATAATATATAATGAAATTTTTTTTTTTAAAATCAAAATTTAAAAAAGATAAAATTGAACTTTATAAATTTAATAAAAGTAAAAAAATAATGATATTAAAATCTTAAATTTTATCTGAAGTGATAATATATATATTATGAAGAATATAAATAATGATATATTAGAAAAATTAGATTTGAAAATAAAGAAATCGGAATGTTCTTATTTTATTAAAAAAAATGGTAAAATAAAATTTATAAATACAATAAATAAGCAATATTTATGTATGATAAATAATTTAAATGTATTAAGTATAAGAAGTATGTTTCCATATTTATATGATAAAAATGAAGACTTAATTATTAAAAAATTATTAATATTATATATTTTACAAAAAAAAGATTTTAAATATTTTAAAATTATTCATTCTACAAATAAAAATAAAAATTATGAAATAATAATTTTTAATCCATCATCTATAAATAATGTATCAGAATTAATGTTTCATCATTACATGATAGAAACATCTGAAAAAAATAAAAATTTTTATTATGGAACAATAATAAAAAAATTATCAACATTATTTATGCTCAATAAATTATCGAATAATTATAATAATAAAGATATATTAATATTAATATTTTATGAACATTATATTTATTTAATTGAAAGTGAAATGTATAAAAAATATAAAAAAAATTTATCTGATTTTAAAAATTATATGGATATTTATATATTTTTAAAAAGTAAAGGATATGTAGAAAAATATTATAATAATTATGCTAAAAAAATGATAAAAAACTATGATATATATTATAAAAAAATTAAAGAAAATGATGAATTAGAAATATTTAAAAAAACTGTTATAAAAGAAATAAAAAATTTTAAAAATATTAATTTAATAAAACTAATAGATAAATATATCAATAATAGTTTTAATAAAGATTATATTAAAAATAAATTTACTGAAATCAAAGAAAAATATAATATTTAATAATTATATGGATATTAATTATTTAATTGGAATGTTAATAATAATAGCATTTTGTTTATTAGGATATACACATTTAGAACATTTAAGTAATGAAGTAACATATGTAAAATCTAATGTTGATAATAATGAATATTTAGTAAGAAATTTAGAAGATAAAGAAAAAGCTGCAAATACATTAGCAACATTAAGATTAAAATTAGAAAAATTATGTAATATTATGAAAAATAAATATCCAAATGATGAAAGTGTAATTCGTATGAATGAGAAATTTAATCCAGATAATATAACAGAATCCGGTAAAAATAATCAATATACATCTTATTCAGTAAATAAAGGCGAAAAACTTGTTTTTTGTATAAGACAAAAAGATGAAAAAGAAACGATTGTAGATGAAAATACATTATCATTCGTTTCAATTCATGAATTAGCGCATATTATGACAAAATCGGTTGGTCATACACCTGAATTTTGGAGTAATTTTAAAAGATTGTTAAAAGAGGCAATTAATAATAATTTATATACAAAAGAAAATTATTCAACTAATCCAAAAGAATATTGTGGAATCAAAGTAACCGATTCACCTCTTGATTAATATATTAATATATTAATAAATAATATATATATTTTATTTATTATAAAATATATATTTATAATATAATCATGACTTGTAATATAAATTATGATAATATTATATTTTCTATTCAAAAAATTTCAAGATTTAATAATATAGAAAATTATGTTTTTATTGGAACTACGAATGATATTATCTCAAATATTTTATTAAAATTAGAAGATAGAAAAAGTATAAGTGGCGATGAGGTTAAAATATTAAGGAAAATGTATCCAGATGATTACAATGATTGGATCAATATGGTTAAAAATAAAATTAAGATTAAATTTATTAAAAATAAAATTAGAATAGATGATACTATAGGTGAAATTCGTAAAAAAATATTTGTATATCTAAGTAAACCAGATGAATATATATTACCGGAAAATCAAGAATTATGGTTAAATAAAAATAATGGAGAATCAGAGATTATTGGTTATTATTATGAAAATAATATAACGAAAGAAAAAGATATTAAACATCCACATATACAAGATAATCAGAAGTTTGATAAAAATATGATAAAAAATTTTGATATTCATCATTTAAAGAAAAATACAGTTGAAAATAATATGTTAATATATGATTTATTAGAAAATAATTTTATAAAAAAAATAATATATGTATCTGATGCAAAAGATGAAGAAAAATATTTAAAAAATAATAAAATAAATATAACAGATTCTATAATAAATAATTATTTTAAAAAATATTGGCCATATGTTCATTTAAATTATAATTTAGAAGATATTAAAAATAATTATTTATTATCCAAAGATTATTATTTGAAAGAAAATTATGTATTTGATTTAATAAATAATATTTCCATTGATAATGATAAAGTTGGTACATGTAATATTATTACAATGAAATTAAATGTAAATGATGATTATAATTATGATAATAATAATAATGATATAAATGGAGAATATATTGATTTATTTCAAATATTTGATTATATTAAAAATGAAAAAATAGATGAAAAAACACCATTTATCAGATATTCAGAAGATATTTTAGATGCACCTTTTTCAATTATATCCAAAAAAGCAATTGATAATAATTTAATAGAACAAGATTTATTAAAAAAATGGTTAGGAGTAAATCAACAAGTACGAAGAATAAATAGTATTGTATTAAAAAGATATATAAAAGATTATAATAATATACCTAGATACTGTTCATTAACTATTTATAAATCTGGTAAATTAACAATAAATGTTAGTTTTAAAGATGAATTTAATGCAAATTTTTATGATGTTGAAGATGTTATTAAAAATTCTAAAAAAATAATTGAGGATATAAATAAAAATAGAATTATTAAAAAAATAGATGAAAAAGGAAAAATAGATGTTCCAGATATGACGTATATTAATAATACAGTCTCTTTTAAAAAAAATACAAAAATTATTTATATGAATATTACAATACCAATTTATTTTAATGTAAATTTTGATTTTAAAAAAATGTTAGAATTTTCTAAAAAATTTCCGTATTTTCTAGCAGAATTTCCTAAAAATTTATTAAAAATAGAAGAACAAAATTCAGAAAATAGTATTAAATTTAAATATAAAAGAATTAGTAATTTTGCAAATATGAATGATATATTAGCCGAAATTGATATATTAAAACAAAAATATGAAAAAGATTCGGCTATTATAATTAAAATATTAGAAAAAAAATATCAAAAAACAGTAGATGAGATTAAAAAATATTTAATAGAATGGGAAAAAAAATATTCATCATCAAAAAGTTTGAAAATTTCATCTGAATTTAGAACCGGAATATTAGTTACTATAAGTAATAATAATATTCTTATTCATGGTATTACAAAAATATATCATATACCATTGTTATATAATTTTTTTGTAAAATTTTTAATATTATTTATCAATTATGACGAATATGCAAAAAATAAAAATTTTAAAAAGTTTTTAGTTACTAAAAATTTAAATGCAAATGCTTTAAATTATGATAATAGTTATGAATATAATAATAATATTATTATCAACATAGATAAAATCTATGATACAAATTATAATTTTGAAGATGATTTATTATTAGAAGATGAACTAGATAATATAAAAAAAGAAGCAAATAGTGAAATGTTTGATGAAGAAGAGAAATATATAAAAAGTAGTAATATTCCTGGTTTAGCAACAGAAGATCAATTAGGTAAAGATATAAAATTAGTTTGTGAGGATGCTATTCCTGAAAAAGGAACATGTGAAGATTTTTGTAATGATAAAAATTATTTTATAAGACGATTGCAAACATATGATAATCCATTATTTAAATTTGATATAAATAAAAAAGAAAAAGAAAAACAATATTCTAAATGTTGTCAAAAATCTTATGTACAACCTATTATTCTACATTATGATCCTTCAACAAATAAATCAATAAAAAAAGATTCATATACATATTCTATTAAATATAGTTCTGATCCACTTATAAGACAAAGATGGTATATATGTCCTAAAATATGGTGTCCATATTGTGAAATTCCTATATCAGAATCTGATATTGATAAAAAAACAATTCAAGAACGATATACAAAAGAAATGGGTGGAACATGTAAAACTGCAATGTGTCCATTTGGAAGTCATCAAGTTTTTATAAGAGAAAAAGATAACAAAAGTTATTTAAATCCAGGATTTCTTACAAAATCTTTTCATCCAAAAGGTTTATGTTTACCATGTTGTTATATAAAATCACATCAAGACCCAAAATCTACATTTTATCAAAAATATAAAAAATGTATAGGAGATGATGTAGAAAATGAAACAATAAAAAATAGTAAAATATATATTTTAAGTAAAGGATTTCCATTAGATAAAGATAGATATGCAAAATTAAATTTACAAATAGAAAGATTATTAAATACAAATTTAGAAAAAGGATATTTAGATTATAATTCCGGATATTTAAGGAAAGGTATTAAACATACTAAAAATAATTCATTTTTAAGTGCAATATGTGATATTTTAAGTTGTGATAAATTAAATTCTATTATTGATGTTCACAAAATTAAAAGTATATTGATTGAAAAATTAAATGAAAATATTTTTAAAAGTTTACATTCTGGAAATTTACAAAACATTTTTCAAAATCCAAAAAGTAATTTATCTCCATTAGAAAATTATAAAAATTATTTATTAAATAATAAAATAAATATTGATCATAAATATTTATGGGATTTTTTACAAAGAGAAAATATAATATTTGAAAATGGAATTAATATTTTTATATTTGAAGATAATAATTTATTATGTCCAAAAGGCGAAAATATTAATTATTTTTACAATTCAAATAGAAAAAATATATTATTATATAAATCAAAAGATTATTATGAACCTATTTATCATTTAGAAGGTGATGGAAAAAGTGCAAAAACAACATGTATTTTAGATTATAATGATATTGAGATTAAAAAAATTTTTGATATAAGTTACGATGGATGTAATTCGTATAGTGATATTAATTGGATTAATGTATTAAAAGATAATATTTCTCAATATCATTTTCATATAGATAATATAAAATTAAAAAATGGAATCCTTTTACAAGATTTATTAAATAATCTTCTAATAAATATTAAAAATAATAAATTAAATTCCAAATATATACCTGTATTACAATATGTGGATTCATATAATAAAGTATTTGGCATTGAACTTAAAAATGGTTTATATTTACCAGTAGAACCATCTAAATTAATAGAACAAATTAAATATAAAACAATTATTGATATGAATGATATTAATAAATTAGATATGAAAGATGTTATTAAATATACAAATGAAATAAATAATGTTACAAATATTGAATGTAAAATTACTCATAAAATTTTAGATATACAATCTAAAAAATATATTATTGCATTAGTAAATGAATATAACCGATTTATACCAATTAAAAAAATATTAAATACAAATGATCATCTAAAAATATCAAATTTTAATTATTATTCTGATATTGATGAATCATTGGAAAATAAAATTCAAAAACCTGATAATAGAATAGAAGAAATAAATAAAAAAAATTTTGAAGATGAATCGTATATAAGAATGAAATTTGAATTATCAAAATTTTTACAAATTAAAAATAATAAAAAATATATGAATGATATTTTAGATATAATTAATAGTGAGAATAAAGATATAAATAAAAATAGAGAAGAAATGTATAAATTACTAAATAATATATATGATTTGTTAATAATAAAAAGTGAAAAAAATATTAATTACTACGATTATAAAGTACAAAATAAAAGAGTACCATGTTTTTTAAGAAAAAATGATTCTAATATTAAATTAAATTGTGAAGATGATCCTCACTGCATAAAAACTAAAAATAGTTGTAAATTATATTTAAATATTCATGAAAAAAGAAATAATTATGGTTATTTTTTATCAAAAATAGTAGATGAATTATTAAGATACAAAATGAAAAGAAATGAAATTTTATATGATCATATACCAACAATTATAAATAAAGAATTAATTGAAACAAATCCTGAAAAATATATTATAATACATACAAATAATTATAACGAAATTAATAATATAATAGATAAAATATATTTAGATAATAAAGGATTATATATTGATAATAGAAATTTATATGAAGAAATAACTACAAAAGATATTTCATTTAAAAGGGAAAAATATGTTATCTCAGATATATGTCTTATTAAAAATGATAAAACAGAAGATTTATCAATTTATTGGAATAAAATATTGGGATATAATTATAAAATTAATAAATGTGAAAATACTGGATTATTTTCTTTAATAATAGATATATTTCATTTAGAAGAATTTAAAAATAATAATGAAAAAATAGATATTTATATTTTGAAAAATAAAATAATTGAACATATTAAAAAATTAATTTCTAAAAAAAATAAAAATATATCATTAAATGAATCAGATATTATTGACCTTTATAAAAAAAGTGATAATAAAAATTTTAAATACATAATTTCAATAGAGTCATTAATTGAAAATATTATTAATAATTCTTATCAAGGCTGTGATATAGATTTAAAATTTATATCTGAAATATATAATTTAAATATTATCATATTAGACAAAAGAATTAAGAAAAATCAAATTAGTCATCAATTTATAAAATCAAAAAATAATGGATTATATTATATATTAATTTATAAATCTGTTATTTTTGAAAGTGTAATATACAATATTATACAAAATAAAACTAAAATGATATTTAAAATAAATGAATTACCTAAAAAATTTGTAGATTTTATTATGAAAAATATAAATGAAAAATAATTTAAATATTTATAAAATATTATAATATTATATATTAGTAAGTTATGAATAGATTTTTTCCTAATGTTCCAAAAAATCCTATTATTATAAATAGAAAAATGCCAAGTGTTCCACCAACACATAATGTTATACTATTTCCGGAAGAACCAATAAGTAAATTAAAAGATTTTTTAAAGTTTCTTATTTCAGAATTAAATAATTTTATAAGATTATTAATAATATATTCTGAACAATTATTTTATTCATTTGAAAATAATGGTAAAACCATTCGAAAAAAAAATTTATATGATAATATCATTATTCTAATTAATGAATTAAAAAACTATACAAATAAATTTATATCTAAAAATCAAAATAAGGTTTATAAAAGAAATAATCAAGATCAATATTTACTATCTAATTTTCTTCATATTAGAAATGAATATCTTTTACTAAATATAGATAAAAACAATAATATAATAAATAATAATAAGAATAAAGAATTAGTAATAAAATTAGACAATTTAATATGTATTATGATTGGAAAACTTCGTTAAACTATCAATACATAAAATGATTGAAATTCTTCGTAAACAATTCAATATTTAATATGATTGAAATTCTTCGTAAAAAATTAGTTATAAATAAAAGGTTTAACAATTGAAATAAATTTATTAATACCATCTTTTATATATAGATTAAAGGATGGTTTTATTTCAATCTCTTCAATTATTTTTTTACAATCTTTATTTTTATTTTTAGTAAATATAATATAATCTAAATTAAAATCAAATGTTTCTAATACTTTTTCCATTTTATTTGGTACTGATACTTCAAATTCTTCAAAAATTATTTTTTTAATATTATAAATATCATAAAATTCATGTAATATTAATTTATTATGTACAGTATTATATTGTAACATATCACTATTGGCCTGATTTTCAAGTGGATATATATAAATATTTGTTTTAACATTATCAAAAAATATACTTGATATTCGAATATTGTTATTATTAAAAAATATTTCAAAACCATCTTTTTTAATTTCATCCTCTAATTTTTTTAATTTAAAAAAATTAATATCTGATGTACAAATTTCAAGAAGAGAATTAAATATATTAATACCTTTAAATATATATATTCCAAGTAATGATTCTCCCACAAAACAATATTCTATTGAATGATAATCCATTAGATCATTGATATATTTTACCATATATTTATTTGATACAAGAATTTTATCATTTAATGGTGCTTTATCAATTTTAATGGAATTATTTAATATTATTTCATGTTCTATACCATTTAATGTATAGTTATATTTATCTGATAACATGTTTTTATATTTAAATATATTATTTAATTATATTTAAATGTAGATTAATAAACTTAAAAATAATATTTATAAGATATATAATATGTTATCACCTTATCCGGAACATACAAAACAAACAAAAACAAATAATAATTTAGATTTAAGACCAAGTATATCTAATCCATCCGTTCCTTTAAGATACAATCATGAACATTATATTTTAAATAATGATAGTAGTATAAATTTTGATATGGAAAGAAATTCAATATGTTCAAGGAATAAACCTGTTCAAACTAATTTTCAAAATAATTATTATACAATGAATTTTGATGATTTAAATCATCAAAATAATCAAGAAATAAATAGATATTTAAATAGAAATCCAGTAAATAGTCGTAGAGATACAATTGAAAAGACAAGAAATGAAGATAGACAAGATTTTCTAAAATCTCAAGGAGGTATATTATCCAATTTTAATGATATTAAAATTGAAAATACACGAAAAGATAGAAATACAATTAATAGTTCAAATTATATTCCAATGCCACGGACAATGGCTATTCCAAAAGATCAAATTTAATTATATCTTATTTAAAAAAAAAAAATAATATCTATAAATGTTAGATAATATGAATTGTTGTAAGTTTAAAGAGATTGATCATATTATAAATAATATTCATTTATTTGATGATAATATTTTAAATAATAAAAGTATAAAAAATCAATTATTTTCAAAAGAACCTCCACCCTTTGATTTAGTAAGTAAAATTTTTTATTTTTTAATTAATAAAGAATTAAATGACAATATTTATTATGAATTTTCAAAGAAAAATTTAAGTATTAAAAATATAATAGAAAAAATTGATGAATATATTGTATTATTAAAAAAATATTATTTGAAATGCAAACATAAAAAATATTTAGAAAATTTAAATGAAAAAAAATTAATTACATTATTTAGACAAATATTACGTCCATATGATTATACAATCACATCTGTTGAAAAATATGATAATAATAAAAAATATTTATTATATATATTAGAAAAAAATAAATTGAATACTATAAAAAAAATTGATTCTGTAATTAATTTTGATTAATCTTATAAAAAATATAGTATTTAATAGTAATATACATGCAAGATAAACATCATTTTTATATTGGTAATATTTTTAGTAATGAAGAACAAATAAAAGTATTAAAAAACATACAAAGAAAACTTATTAAAAAATATAAGTTAAGGAATTATCATTGGAATAATAAATATGCAACTAATTTAATATACTTGGGATATTTAGATGAAAAGGTTGCGTATAAATATATGGAAAATATTATATCTTATTTATTAACTGCAATATCAGAGAAATTTAATCATTTGGAATGTGTATACACCGGATATAAATTAGAATATGATAAATCTTATTATAAGTTTTCCTTAAAATTTAACGATGTTAATAATTATTTAGAAAAAATCATTGTACCTTACTTGCATAATAATGCAATTTCACCAGTATATGAAAAAAGAAAAAATATTTTAAAACCATCCATTGATCTAATTTATTATAAAGATTCACCTAAAATAGATGGTAAAAAAGATGATATAAAAATATTATTACCGGATGATAAATTTATTATTGATCATATATCCTTAATTAAAGGAAGTCCTATACGTATTAGAAGTGGAACACCATCTATACATAATCAAATGAATATAGAAGAAGTTTATAAATATTCATTTCCATTAAACGGAACTTTTTAGTTAATTTATCTATAAAAAAGAATGTTGACTAATTTTTATAATATAAGTAAACTTAAGTTTCCTATACATACATTCCTATTTTTAAAAAATATTTAAAAATAGGAAGGTATGTTACATCACATATTATTTAAAAATAAATTGAATTATGTTATTTTAAGATTATCTAAATCTTTACATAAAGATTTTTTACTATTCCAACTTAATACTTTTTTTTTTAAAACAATATTAAGATCTGTATTTTTTGATAATGTATATTTATATTGATTACCTTCATGTTTTAATTCAGTTGCATTAAATTCTCCATAAATTATATTAACATTAAATTGAGTTTCTATTTTATGAATCATTAATTTAATATCTTTTTCAAATTGATAATAATAATATTTTGAATCTTGGCATAAACTTATATATATTTTTGAATCTAATAAATATATATAAAAATTTATATCACATATACTTGTTATTAAATCATCTAAGGCTTTATTTGAATTATCAATATTATTTTTATTATATTCTAAAAAACCATTCCATAACGTTGCATAGTTTTTATCAAGATCCGTATCATCATAATAATATCTTTTCATTAATATTATTAAATAGTATTATTTTATACTACTTAATTTTTAATAATAATTTATATTTTCAATTTTTTTATTGAATGTTTATTACAATTACAACAATTTCCACATTTTTTATTTTCACATTTTCTTTTATAAAAATATAAATTACATGATTTACATAAATATTTTTTCTTTTTTTCCATTATTTTTTTATTTTTTATAATATTATATACATCATTTATTACATCTTCAATAATTTCTTTCGCACAATATTTAATTTCTCTTTTAGTATATATTTCATTATATAAAACACATTTATTTGACATTGAACAATGACCGAAATTAGCACATTTTTCACAAAATACATTTAATAATTTATTATAAATAGCATTTTCGTATATACTTTGCATTTTATCATATATTAAGTAATATATATTTTCATCTAATTCTAGATGAAATATACATTCATCCTTTGTAATATTTAAAACAATATTTTCACTGTTAATAATTTCTAAAAAAGCCTTTACAGCAATATAATAACAATTATTATATATGAACTGGATTTCATGTTTATCATCATCATTATATAATAAAAAATTATGATGTTTAAAATATAAACTATAATACATATCATTGCATAATTTATAAAAACACTCACCACAAATATAATACAGATCATTAAAATCTTTTTGATTATATTTTTTATTAAAAATATCCATATTTTTTATTAAATTTTTATTTATAAGTTTACTGATTACAATTTTATCATCTAAGTTTAAAAAAACTGTAAAATATCTAAAAATATCATTTATATATAAAATTTTATGTATAATATCGCTCATATTTTAATAATAATATTTTTTTTCAATTTAATAATCTATCACATTAATATTATCATCTTCAGATGTGATTTTTATAAATTTTTGAATTGCATCTTCTTTTTTATTGTCTATGATAGATGATAAACATTTATTTACATCATTTGAAATAATTAAACTATTTATATATTTATCATATTTTTTATCTACTTCTTTTATTTCATTGTCTAAAATATTCATTCGAATATCATTTTTATTATCTTTTATAATTTCTTCAAAAAAATCTTTTAAATGTTTGTATAATTTATACATTGTTTCTTCAAATATTTCTTTAACAGACATTGCTTCATATTCATTATTTTTAATTTTATAAACTAATCCTGTCATTTTATCTTTCAATATAATATTTAAATTTTCATCATTTTTAAATATATTCTCTAAAGTATTTGTAAATTTTTTATCACTTAAAAGAATTTTTTCTCTCATATCTTTTGTTATACTTGATATATTCCAATCTTCATCGAATCCCCTTAAAGAATTTATATTTATATTTATTATATTATTTTGAACTCCAATGTTTTGAATATTATTTATTTGCTGTATTATTGGTTTATCTGTACATAATTTTTTTTTTATATGTTTATTTAGATTTGATTTATTATGATAAATTTTATTACATATATTACATTTATATTCAATATTTTCATCATTTTTTACAAAATTATTTTTAATTATATAGTTTAATTCATCTTTTATATAATGTTTTATTAATGATTGTTTCTCTAAATCCATATCATTTTTATTATCATTTTTATTATCATCATTTATAATACATTTTTTTTTCCTTTCTAAATGTCTTTTCATATCAATTTTTTGTTTAGAAATATAGTTACACCTTTTACATTGATAATAAAACATTTTATATTATAATATTATTTTTTTTTTTAAATATTCCATTTTCCTTAAAGATGAATTTATAAAAATATTAAAGTAAATTGATTTTAAAATTGTAATTATTTTTAATATATATATTTTTAAATAATTGAGTTGTTCCATAATTCAGTATCAGTAGATTATTGATAAAATAAAAATACATATTATTTTTTGGTTTTTATAGCTTTATTTATGATAAATAAAACTTATTAATTAAAATTATGAAAATATATAAATAAAAATATGTAGATTTATTAAACAATATTTATGTTATAAAATAATATTATTATTTTATTGATATTCAATTATAAATGCCAGATTATTCATAATCATTACATGCAAAGCTTTTAGGGTTAATTTTTAAAATATTATAGTTATCACAATTTAGAATTCTACTAATATATTTTCTAAAATTTGAAGATTTATTTACTTTTATAATTATTGTAAAAAATAATTATAAAAAATAATAGAATTATAAATTGCGATGAATATAATTTTAAAATTATTTCTTTTATATAATATTCCTTTTTCCTTTAAGGACTAAAAGGAAAAAGGAATTTATGGAAATATATAGATTCCGAGGACTACAAAGAA
>Ga0214921_10004419_pt1 | contig 20706 bp, 15 predicted proteins | sample LL1505_MetaG_FD_177992 | JGI IMG/M metagenome (GOLD analysis project Ga0214921, IMG submission 177992) | Freshwater microbial communities from Lake Lanier, Atlanta, Georgia, United States - LL-1505 | ecosystem: Environmental > Aquatic > Freshwater > Lake | place: USA: Georgia | collected...
GGAAAAGTCGCTCGATTTTTACCAGAAAGTCCTGGGTTTAAGAAAAGTCTCCGAAACCACATCCCCAAGGGGAAGTCGGCTGGTCTTCCTTCAGCCTGAGGCAGGAGGCGAAATGCTTGAGCTTTGTTTCTATCCCCAATCCGGGCCTGTGCGGGTACCCCAGGATTTGACCCATATTGCCTTTGAGGTGGAGAATTTGGAGTCTTTCGGTCAGCACGCATCCCAACAGGGATATCCTTGGTCGGATGGTCCGCATGAAGGTGGCAACGGATCGAAGTTTGCATTTTTGGATGCCCCTGAGGGGTACGAAGTGGAGATCATTCAAAAAGGAAAACCATCATGACCACTCGCCCCTTGATCATTGCACCTTCGATTTTAGGTGCCGACCTTGGCCGGATTGAGGCGGAAGCGGAAAGGATCAAGGCAAGCGGTGCGGAATGGGTTCACGTGGACATCATGGATGGGCACTTTGTGCCGAATATCTCGTTTGGGGCCAATATGGTGCGGACTTTGCGCAGATTGATGGGGGATGCGACCCTCGATGTGCATTTGATGATCGAACAACCTGATCGGTATGCTGGAGATTTTATTGAAGCTGGCGCCGATTGTTTGAATGTCCATCTTGAGGCTCGGCACCAAGTTGCCAGAACCCTTGCATCGATTCGGGAAGCCGGATGTCGTGCCGGATTGGCGATTAATCCAGCCACCCTTCTAAAGCACGCGGTCCCCTTGTTTCCGCTTTGTGATCAACTTCTATGTATGACCGTCAATCCGGGTTTTGGCGGTCAGGCGTTCATGCCAGAAGTATTGCCCAAGATTCGTGAGGCCCGTGAGACCATTCTCCGGCAGAACTACAAGATCGACATCACGGTGGATGGGGGTGTGAGTGATGCCACCGCTCCGGGTTGTGTCGCAGCCGGTGCCAATGTGATGGTTGCCGGCACCCATCTTTTTCGGCAACCGGATCTGACCCAAGCTGTCAGCAAACTTCGAACAGCTGCAGCTTCTGGAAATATTTCCGGCTGATCATTGCCTCATCTTTTTGAATTCCATGGAACCGATCCTCACCAGAAACTTTTGTATTATCGCCCACGTCGATCACGGAAAGACCACCCTTTCAGATCGTCTACTGCAAGCGACGGGTTTGATCGCAGAGCGTGATATGCAGGCTCAATTATTGGATTCCATGGATCTTGAGCGTGAGAGGGGAATTACCATCAAGGCTCATCCGGTCACCCTCAGCTATCAGGCAAAAAACGGAAAAACCTACCGCCTCAACCTGATCGATACTCCGGGACATGTTGATTTTTCGTACGAGGTCTCACGGTCCCTGGCCGCCTGTGAAGGGGCGCTTCTTGTGGTCGATGCAGCTCAAGGAGTTGAGGCTCAAACCGTCGCGAACGTCCACTTAGCAAACAAGGAGGGTCTGACCCTGATTCCAATCATAAATAAGATTGATCTGCCGAGTTCCGATATTCCTGGAGTAAAAAAACAGTTGGAAGAGATTTTGGCCATTCCGGGAGAAGAGGCGATTTTGGTCAGCGCCAAAACAGGGCAGGGGATCGGGGATGTGCTGGAGGCGATTATTGAGAGGCTTCCCGCGCCGAAAGGTGCGGAAGCGGAGGAACTGAAGGCCCTCGTTTTTGACAGTGTTTTCGACACCTTCCGTGGCGTCATTGCCTATGTTCGGGTCATTTCGGGTGAAATCACCGCCGGAACACCAATCATGCTGATGCAGAGCGGTCGGAAGTATGAGACCAAGGAAGTGGGGACATTTAGTCCCAAGATGACCATTGGGAAGAAGTTGGGACCCGGAGATTCCGGTTATCTTGTCGCCAATCTCAAAACCACGGCCGAAATCGATATTGGGGATACCATCACGAATGCCATCCGGCCCGCGAAGGAGCCGCTGACAGGATTCCGAAAAGTTCAACCCATGGTTTTTTCGGGACTTTATCCAATCAACACGGACGATTTTGAGAAACTCAAAATCGCTCTTGGCAAACTGCAGGTCAACGACTCCTCACTCGTTTTTATCCCGGAAAGTTCGCCGGCTCTCGGCTTTGGTTTTCGATGCGGCTTCCTTGGTCTTTTGCATATGGAAATTGTTCAGGAGAGATTGTCCCGCGAATTCGGTATGGAGGTTCTTTCGACCTATCCGAGCGTAATCTACGAGGTCCGTCTCACGAGCGGCAAGGTTCTCTCGGTTGAAAATCCCGTTCAGTTGCCGGATCCGAGCGTGATCGAGGAGATTCGCGAACCGATGGTCACGGTCTTTTTGCTTTGTCCGAATGAAAATATCGGGGACCTGGTCGCCATGGTCCGGGAAAAAAGAGGGGAAGTGACAAAAACCGATTCTCTCGACGCCAAGAGGGTCATGCTCACCACGGTGATTCCGCTGAGCGAAATTCTGGTCGATTTCAGCGACCGCATCAAAAGCATCACCCGTGGGTATGGTTCGATGGATTACGAGCACGGGCCCTACCGGGCCGACGATTTGGTGAAGTTGGAGATTCTTGTGAATGGGGAACCGATGGATGCCTTTTCCTGTATTGTTCATCGCGAGAAGGCTCCGGCCCGGGGTCGTGCTCTGACGGCTAAACTCAAGGAAGTGATTCCACCCCAGCTCTTCAAGGTGTCCCTTCAGGCGGCCATTGGGGGAAAAATCGTTGCTCGGGAGGATGTGAAAAGTTTCGGAAAAAATGTGACGGCGAAGTGCTATGGTGGAGATATCACGCGAAAGCGGAAACTTTTGGAAAAACAGAAGGAGGGAAAGAAGCGAATGAAGCAGTTCGGGAAGGTGAACATTCCGCAGGAAGCCTTTTTGCAGGTTCTTAAGGCATTCGGAGATTAGTCGAATGCTGGATTTTCTTTATTTCGGCAAAGCCAAGGAGGAAAGAAAGCAGCTCCAAGCGATCGGCCACTTTTTAGATAAACGCGTCCGTTACGGTCGCGATGTTCTGCCGGAAAAGATTCTTGGGCGCCTGAGTGAAGCCAGAAATCTCTGTCGCGAGGCGTTACGCTTTCGAACCCAATCTGATCAGCGGCGATTGCTTTTGGCGGAGTTGGAGGGCCAGTACGGGGACCTTTTAAAGACCGACCGGCACCATGGGCGACGGGAAAATGCCGAAGTGGCTCTGGTAGCGATTGCTCTGGCCCTTGGGGTAAGGGCTTATTTCCTTCAACCATTTAAAATCCCCACCCATTCGATGCGTCCGACATTGTTGGGGATCCTCAATCAACCCGAATCAAATCAGCCGCCCGGAATCTTTCCTCGGTTGCTGGACTTTGCTCTGGAGGGAAAAACCTATCATCGGGCAGTTGCGCCGCGGGATGGGCAGATTTTATCCGTTCGGGAGGCTCGTCTCGGTGGAATTATTCCATGGACTACCACGGAAGTTATTTCGGATGGATGGAAACAGGTTTTATGGACATCTCTTCAGGAGGCAAGAGAAGGCGGCCTCAAAACTCGATCGGGTGATTCGGTTAGAGAAGGGGAAATTCTCGCTAATTTTAGTTCAGCCACTGGGGACCATTTGTTTGTAAACAAGATGATTTATCACTTCCGTAAGCCCGAAAGGGCGGAAACCTTTGTTTTCACGACCGAGCATATTGATGGCATCGAATCAGGCCTGCGTTTACGCGGGATTGAAGGATCCCAGTATTACATCAAACGTTGTGTAGCTCTGGGGGGCGATCTTCTTCAGGTCAAACCTCCCGAACTCTGGATCAACGGCGCTCCGGCTGAGGCCATGGCATGTCGACGCGTTGCAGGCCAAAAAGATGGTTATCCGGGTTACACATTTGGGCAGACCTATTTAAACAATCCGAACGATCAATTTCGGGTTCCTGGAAAGGATTATTGGGCGATGGGGGACAACAGTCCTAACAGCTTTGATAGCCGGGGTTGGGGCCCGGTACCGGCTGCAAATCTCATTGGCAAAGGGGCTTTTGTCTATTGGCCGATCACCAAACGTTGGGGTCTAATCAGATAAACAACTCAGCACCTTGAAGGCATATTTGTCGCACAATAAATATTGTATCAAATATTGCTTTTAGCCATCAGTAGAGCATTTTGCCTGCTCAATAAGCTTCGTATTCCCCTCGCGGCCTTGGCTCGGTGGCTGATCCGGTCCTTCGTCTTCTCAGAGAGTTGTCCGAATGTCTTGCGGTATCCAACTGGTTGGAAAATCGGATCATAGCCAAACCCTCCGCTGCCAAGTTCGGATTCTGTGATCCGACCCCATACCCGCCCTGATTGGACCCCTAAAACCTGACCAGATCGGGCGAGGACCAAGGTGACCTGAAAAAAGGCCTTTCGTTGGCCCTTGGGTGTCTTTTTCATCATTTTTAAAAGCTTCATTCGATTGCTCTCGTTGGTGGCTCGGGGACCTGAAAAGCGGGCGGACCGTACCCCCGGCTTTCCACCCAAGGCTGGGACGACCAATCCACTGTCATCTGCTAAAACCAAGCGCTCGGGAAGAGCCCGACTGACGGCCATGGCCTTGATCTTGGCGTTGCATAGAAATGTTCTGCCCGTTTCTCGAATCTCCTTCATTCGCGGCAAGGCATGGAGATCACAAACTTTCCATCGATTTCCCAGAAGACTTTGAAATTCGCGGGTTTTGCCACGGTTACGCGTCGCAATCCATAAAACGGGACGCTGAAGGGAGGTTCGACTTGGCATAGTGCTTTGCGTTTAATATCCCCTCTTGATCCATATGCCAACTCGCGCGCCCTATCCCTTTGCACAAATTGAGCCCTCCTGGCAGAAAGCGTGGGCTCAGGCGGATTGCTTTCGGGCAGCTCAACCGGGCGAAGCCGGATCGGAGAAACCAAAAAAATACATCCTCGATATGTTTCCCTACCCGTCGGGTGCCGGCCTCCATGTCGGGCATCTCGAGGGTTATACCGCGACTGATATTATATCCCGTTACTGGCGAATGCGGGGCCACAATGTTCTGCATCCCATGGGATGGGACGCCTTCGGGCTTCCTGCGGAACAGCATGCCGTGCAGACCGGCACCCACCCTCGCCTCACGACCAAAAAGAACATCGATAACTTCCGCCGTCAGATTCAGGCCATGGGATTCAGTTACGACTGGTCCCGCGAAATCGACACCACCGATCCCAAGTATTTTCGTTGGACCCAATGGATTTTTCTTAAACTTTACAACAAGGGTCTCGCTTATGTGGCCGAAGCCCCTGTCTGGTACTGCCCTGCCCTTGGAACCGTCCTCGCAAATGAAGAGGTCCTGACCACCCCCGAGGGTCCCCGTTCCGAAAGAGGTAACCACCCCGTCGAACGTCGCCCCATGCGTCAGTGGATGCTGAAAATCACGGCCTACGCCGAAAGACTCCTTCAGGATCTGGACCTCCTGGAATGGCCTGAATCGCTGAAAGAAATGCAGCGGAACTGGATCGGTAAAAGTGAAGGAGCCGAAGTCGATTTTGGTGTCGTTGATTCAATTCAAAAAATCACTGTCTACACCACACGCCCCGATACTCTTTTCGGTGCGACCTACGTCGTTCTGGCTCCCGAACACCCGCTGGTTTCTGCCCTGACTTCCCCTGCCCAACTGGAATCGGTCGAAAAATATCGTCAGGAGAGTGCTTCCAAGTCCGACCTTGAGCGCACGGAACTTGCCAAAACCAAAACCGGCACCCCCCTCGGTTCTTTCGTGGTGAATCCGGTCAACGGGGATAAAATCCCCGTCTGGGTGGCGGACTATGTTCTCGCCTCCTATGGGACGGGCGCCGTCATGGCTGTTCCTGCTCATGACGAGCGTGACTTTGAATTCGCCAAAAAATTCAACCTACCTATCCGGCACGTCATCCGCCCCGAATCCGAAAAAGCTGACCCCGGTTGTTTCGCGGATGAAGGGACAAATTTTAATTCCGACTTTCTCGATGGACTAAAAACTCCGGATGCCAAACTTCGAATGTCAGAATGGCTTGTGAAAAAGGGCAAAGGTCGGGGTCAGGTCCGCTATAAGTTGCGCGACTGGCTTTTTTCGCGCCAACGATACTGGGGGGAACCTTTCCCGATTGTTTGGCGAGGGGAAGCCCATGAGCCCCTTTCGGATGGGGATTTGCCCCTCACCCTTCCCGAGCTGAGTGATTATCAACCATCCCCTTCCGGCGAACCGCCCCTCGCCAAGGCAAATTCATGGAGAATCCTGCCCGACGGACGAACTCGGGAAACCAACACCATGCCCCAGTGGGCCGGTTCCTGTTGGTACTACCTCCGATTCTGTGACCCACGGAACGACCAGGCCTCTTGGGGGGGCAAGGCCGAGAAATATTGGATGGGAGGCGGCGGAGTGGATCTTTATGTGGGGGGAGCTGAGCACGCCGTGCTTCATCTCTTATACGCACGATTCTGGCATAAGGTTCTTTTTGATCTTCAGCTCGTTTCACAGCCCGAACCATTCCGGAGATTGGTGAATCAAGGGATCATTCTTGGAGAAGACAATCGCAAGATGTCCAAGTCGGTCGGGAATGTCGTCAATCCCGACGAGGTGATCGCCGAGCACGGTGCCGACGCACTTCGAGTTTTCGAAATGTTCATGGGGCCCCTTGAGCAGATGAAGCCTTGGAGTTCGAAAGGCATGGAAGGTGCCGTTCGTTTCCTGTCAAGAATCTGGCGTCTTGTCTACGAGGAGACGGATACGGGTGACTGGATTCCATCTCCCCATCTCACCGAAGACGCCCCTGACAAGGAAACAACCCGTGCCTTGGCTAAGGCCACCGCCAAAGTCACTACGGACATTGAAGGACTTCAATTGAACACGGCCATTTCAGCCCTAATGATCCTCGTGAATCATTTGACCTCGCTGTCCAAGCGACCGAAATCGGCTCTCCTGCATCTTGCCCGTCTACTCTCTCCCTTTGCCCCGCACCTCGCGGAGGAGGTCCACCAGAGCTTGGGGGGCAAGGGTCTGGTGAGCCTCGCGGAATGGCCGTCCTACCGAGCGGAAGATCTTCAGGATGATATCTTGGAACTTCCAGTCCAGGTGAACAGCCGTCTTAAGGGAAAGATTCATAGTCATCCCCAGGCGACACGGGAGGAAATCGAATCCATGATCCGTGGCCATTCCGATTTGGAGGCCTGGACTGGCGGGAAAAGCATCCAGAAGATCATTGTTGTGCCCGGACGGATCGTGAATCTGATTTGCCCGTGAAAATTTGGGCCCTGAGAAAACGGGAAAGAAAGGTCCTCCTGATTCTTGGGTGGGGAATCCTCTTGATTGCAGGATGGTTTTGGTGGCGGCATGGCGCGTAACCCATAGACAAAAAGCACTCTTTCCATCATGATTTCAGGGTGACTCAGTTTTCCTTTGAACAGGCAGTCGGGAAGATCCGGGAATCCGATGCGAGATTTTCCCCTGCCTCGTACGATTTTATCCGGCGTTGCCTAGATCACTCCATCCAAAGACTAGGGCGAAAGGACGAAAAAACCCCTTCGCACGTCAAGGGTAAGGAGCTTCTGGAAGGATTTCGACATCTTGCCCTTCAGGAATTTGGTCCCATGGCCAAAACAGTCCTGAATGAATGGGGGATTCAAAACTGCTCGCAGGTTGGGGACATTGTTTTTCAATTGGTTCAATATGGAATTCTGGGAAAAAGTGAAACCGATCAACCGGATGATTTTCAGGAAATATGGACATTTACCGAGGCTTTCGAGAGCCCCTTTCAGCCTAAAATCATGGTTCTTCGTCGTCGCTCCCCTCAGCGCAAAATCTCGCCGCGCCCAAAAGGCGCTCGTGATCGCAAGCCCAGGTCCTCCTCGAAATATAAAAAGGCTTAACCATGGCTGAAATCCAAAAAAACAATCCAGCGTTAAGCTCTGAAATGACCAAACGCTTTGTTCAGTTCGTCATGGTTCAGGCCCAGAATATTCTCTACGTCCTTGGCCGCCTCCCGACCCCGGAAGGAGACCGTCTTCCCCCCAACTTGCAGGCCGCCAAGATGATGATTGATCATCTTGAACTCATTCGGATCAAGACGGAGGGCAATTTGTCTGCCCAGGAAACAAAGATCATCACGGAGGCCCTTCAGCAGGTCCAACTCGCTTTTGTCGAAGCCAGCGGGGGTACCCCTGTTGGGATGATGCCGGACAGGGGACCTCAGGTGGATTTATCAGAACTCGAGGAAGAACTACCGAATGAAGAGCCCCAAGCCCCTTCGAAACCCTCTGCAGGGCACGCGATTTCCTCTCCCACCCCTTCCCCGACTCCAGAGGAAGAAAAGAAAAAGTATTTCAAGAGTTACGGATAAAACTTCTACTTGGCTGGGCCAAATAGCGTTTTCAGCACATTGACGGCTTGTCCTGCCGCATCCCCGCCGGAACCTCCCTGAGCCCCTGCGGCTTTTTCAAAAATCTGGGCTCCTGTGCGAATGGCGGTGCGAGTCAAGGCCATGGTCAGGCGGGGTTGGAGATCATTTTTAGGCTGATTTAACGTTCCTGAAATCTGAATGGATTGATAAAGATAGCCCCCCTCCAACCGGGTGAAGCATTCCCCTCCGGTCAGCGCATTCACCTTTTGTCCGAGATTCTGTTCCAATCCGAGTTGAATCTGGCCATTTAGATTTTGGCCGTCTACCCGCACCCTGCCGACGGCCCGAAGAAGTCCGGGGGCTTCCGCCAAGATTTCCCTCACATCATAAACCCCGGGTTGCAAATCCCATGTCGCTTGGGCTGTTGTTAGCGGGCATCCACGGAGACGGGCCTCCCCGGTCAATGCTGCGAGTAGTCCAAGAATGGTTTCCGATCCTTTGCCTGGTTCGAGCCGGGCATCCACAAGGCGAACCTGCCCGCTACCCACGGGTCCACTCGGGCGCCACTCGCGGAGCGAAAACTCCCCCGACATGGTTGCCGGCACATCGAAAAGTCCCACCCCAATCCGCCCACCGGGAACCGGCCAATTTTCCCAAGAGATCCTCCCTTGGGCAGTGGGGGGTGACGTTGGGGCGCCTTCACCGGAGATCTGTATTGTCCCCCCATTTTTCCCCTTTATTTCCATTTCTGTGAGAAAAATCGTTGGATCGACATACCTTCCCTTCGCCATTAGCAAGTCCAGACGTCCAATGGAGGGGAAAGGATTGAGAATTTCACCGTTCTGGAGTGTAAACTCGGTTTTTTGTTTTCCGGGCTTCACAACAACCCGGGTGCCTTGGATTCCCCATCCACTTGTCGTTACACCAGGGCGAAGGCGAAAATCGAGGACTTCTATCTTTCCAATCTGCACATCGCGAAACAGATCCCCACCGGAACCGGACGAACTGGTAGCCCGGGAATTCACTTCCGACGGCAGAGCGATCGAGCTCCCTGGTTTTATCTCCAGGCTTCCCATGGTGATTTCGGGGAAACGGAGGATCCGGTCAAAAAGGAGTCGAGGGGAAATCTCTGTTCGAATTTCACGAATATTCCACAGCCAAGGACCGGATGCACCGGGTCGACTACTAAAACCCGGGGAATAGACAGAGAAGGAAGACCACTCGAGCGGTTCAAACTCCCCTTCAGTTTTGAGAATGGAGGAAACCTGCTGGGAGACCAACCGCTGAAAATCTTTCCCCCCAAGCCACCGGACAACCCAGATCGGTAGCAGTGCGCCAACGCCCACTGCTAAAACAAGAAGAAGGGCAGCAAGCCCGCCCAGAATCCACCACCGACTCCCCTTTGATTGCCCCTGTTTTGCCGGATGCATCTCCTTGATGTAGCAGAATCATCAGGATGCGGGAGAATTTTCCGCGTTGCCTTTCGACTATGAAGAGGATTCTCTAGGAGGGTGCTGGTTCTTGATTCCATTGAACTTAACCTAAATACAGAGCAGCCTCCCCTGCTGTCCGGGGTATCGGCTTGGTACCCAGCATCCCATTTTGGAGCAATTATTGGCCCCTCAGGATGCGGGAAGAGCACTCTTTTGAAGGTCATCGCAGGGATTATTCCGCATACCTCAGGCTCCATCTCATGGCAGGGAGACAATTTAGAGGAAACGGATCTTCCTCCGCATGAGCTCGGTTACGTCCCCCAATTCAGCTGCACCCAGTCCCTTCTTACAGTTCGTGAAAATCTCATCTATTCGGCCCGCCTTCGCCGAAAAGCTTCGGCTTCGGAAATTGAAGCCATTGTGGAGAGTGTCGAAGAGGAAACCGGATTAACCGAACTACAGGATCGTCGTGCTGGGGTTCTTTCTGGAGGACAACTTCGGCGCCTGGCCCTTGCCATGGAACTCACGACTCAACCAAGCCTCCTTCTTGCGGACGAGGTAACCAGCGGACTGGACCCAAAATCCGAGGAAGAAATCACCGCCCTTCTATCTTCCTTAGCCCAAGACCATGGAAGACTGGTCCTTTTAGTGACTCACAGTATGCGTTTTCTCGAGACGTATGACTCCATCACAGTTCTTTCGGGGGGAAGACTTGCCTATTCCGCAAGCCCAGAGGATTTGACGGGTTATTTCAACGTCCCGACACCCGAGGATATCTATCCTGCCCTGAGTCGACGGGATCCTGCCATTTGGGCTCAAGAATGGGTAACCTTACCTCAACCTTCGGGGATCACTCCGCAAAATCTTTTGGGAGAATTGGAATCCAGAATCACATCCAAAGAAAAGGAGGAAGCCCTTTGTCTTCCTGGCCTGTTTTCCCAAGCATGCACCTGGTTTTCGCGACGATTAAAAATCTTCCTGAGAGATCCTGCCCAGGTTTTTCTCCAGCTTTCCCTGCTTCTTGTTTTTCCGGTGGTCGTCACAATTTTTGCTTACCGGGGCCTTCCCTCCGTTCGCAACATGGCCCTCTCCTCGGATACCGGCATCGTAGACCAACTGCGCGAAACCCTGGCCTTCACTATTCAATCCAGTCGGATTGGGACTTTGGTGAGTGGATTGGCCATGTTTCAGGTCATCCTTCTTGCGTTGATGGGATCCAATAACTCCGCTCGGGAAGTGGTGGGGGACCGCCCGATTCTCGAGAAGGAGAAATTAGCCGGCCTCCGCCCAGGAGCGACACTTCTTGGAATGGGTTTTTTTCTATCAATCCTCGTGACCTTTCAGTCCCTCTGGATGACTCTCTTTGTCCGGGCTGTTTGCCAATTTCCAGGAAATCTCTTGAGCCAGTTTTTGCCTTTTTTTCTCGTGACTGCCGCGGTGACAACCCTGTGTCTGGCCATTTCCAGTTGGACCTCCTCGTCAGAACAAGCCTCCTTGGGAAGCCTCTATCTTGTCGGGTTCCAGCTTCCCCTTTCCGGCGCCATCTTGGCTTTGCCTGATCTTTTAGGCGGAGCCATACGACCTCTCATCAGTGCCTACTGGGCATGGTCCGGATACCTACAAACCCTGCGAGACACCCGGTTTTACGATCTAGTCCGGGCGATTTCTGAAACGCCGATTGCCAGTTATTCTATATCCCTCTGGATCCTTTTGATTCATTTTGGGCTGGGTCTTGTTTTTGCCTACTTCGGGATTCGTCGCAGTCTTTGGCGATAGATTGTCCTGTCGCGTTTTTTGCGATAACTTATCACGCATGTCACGCCGAGCTCATTCCTCCACACCCCCCGGATTAGTCATCGGGTTGGTGGCCGCTTTTTTGGCTCTCGCGGGCGTCGGAGCCTATTTCTTTCAAAAAGATGCCGAACCCTACCGAACGGTGGAAAAACTCAGGCCTGCGGATTACTTCGAGAATGCAAACAGCCTTCGGGGAAATGCCTACCAGGTGGAAGGCACGATTCTCAACTCCTTGGCGTGGAACCCGGAAAAAGGGCGGCTATTCAGTATCCGGGTCACCAGTGAATCCAAAAGCTGGCCTCTTCCGATCTTGATTCCGGCAACCTTACAGAAGATCAATATTCAAAAGAACCAGTCCTATCGGGCCAAGGTCCATGTGAACGATTCCGGCGTTCTTGTTGCAGACGAGATCCAGAAATCATGAAATCTCTATTCAAGATCTACCTGACTATCGCCGTTTTCGCCGGGTATTCTGCCGTCGCGCAGGACGGAAACTCCAAAGCCGCCACCGGAGGAGCGCGCCCGCCGCAAATGAATCAGGGATTCCTAGGTCGAGATGTTCCGGTGATGGATCCGGGCTCTGATAACTCCACTTTCGACGGGAAACTTTGGAACATGAACAACAACCGGCTTTTCCGTGCGCGATTCGAGAAATACCTCAATGCCCCCGAGGAAACATCGGAAGCGGATCAGCAGTATGAAAGCACCATTAACCAGATATTAACACTTCTATCACCCGGAAAGGTCAACCCGGCCAATGTGGATGCCGCTTGGAAACTCCTCCCCAAGGCTTCGGAATATAAGAGCGATGCCAATCTCTGCAGTTCAATGGCCGACGTGGTCTACAGTGTTTGGCTAGCCAAGAACGAAGTGGATCGTCTCGAAATGGCCAATCGAACCCTGCAAAAGGAGAAATCTTCCCTCGAGTGGAACTATCGGATGAATATGGGACCATCTACCCTGACCCAACCCGGGGCAACCGGAAGTAATGCCCCCACCTCCACAACTACTTTAAGTCCGCAGGACGAAGCGCGGATTGAACCGATCAAGGAAGCTCTCTCGGATGTCCGCCAGACCATGGCCAATAATAAGCTAAAGAAAGAGGCTTCCATCGTTCAGGCGAAAATCGATTTTCAGAGCCTGATTGTTCAATATTTCGCCCAGCGCCGCTTTCGACATGTCTTGATCGGTACCCGGTTCTATCGTGCCCTTTTTGGCGACGGGGACAATCGCTTGTCGGCCTTGGATCAGATCGCATCCAATCTGCCCGTGGATAAGGACGCTGGTCAGGTTAAGGTGAAGGCCAAGCTGGATCCCAAGGTTTCCGGTCGTGGGGGTTCCGGGGCCTATGCCGGCGGCGGAACAGGCACAAACGGAAGAAATGTTTCGGGAGGAACGGATACCTCATCTTCAGGCGGAGGCTTCAGCGCCGAGGGAATGCAGTTTGGAGTGGATAATCTCGGGGTCGAAAGCCTGATCAGCGCGGGAGCGAGCGGGTTGAAAGCTTTGGGCAAAATGATCAATTCTTTGGGCCAGCTAGACTCATTGGCCAACGAGGCTATTCGGGATGTGGATGAAGGCATCGAGTCCTATAAATTTCTTTTGGAGAAAAATGAGCTCAAAAGCGCGACAGAGCGTCTCTTTGAAACATTCATGATGGGCGAATACATGCCTTCCGTTCGCAAACTTTCCCGCGATGACAAGCGCCGCGCCCTCGAATTCACCCGCAAGACCAACGAGCTCTTGGCGGCCCTCGAGGTGAACGACCTGACTCGGGCTGAGGAACTGATCAAAGAATTGAGCCAAACGGCAAAAGATTTTGATACCTCCAAACCCCTAGCCGTGGTGGAAACCGCCAAGACTGTAAGTGCAATGCATTTGGCGAAAGCAAAAGCCGCTGCCACTTCGGGAGATCGTGCGACTCTGGAAACAGAACTTAGGGCTGCCACCGAAATCTGGCCAAGGAATCCCGCCTTGGCGCAAGTTTCAGGCGCCATCTTTAGTCAAACCGATGTTCAACAACAGGCCTTGAATGATTTCGACCGACTCATCGCACAAAAGAACTACCGACAGATTTTTGAAGACAAGGTCCGCTTTATTGCCGCCACCGCGATGTATCCCGAACGACAAGAGAAACTGAAGACGATTCTGGATCGTGTTCAGAGCGCAGAAGCCGCACTCATGCGATCGACAGAACTTGCCAAGCGGGGCGACCCAGCCGGGGCATGGGAAAGCGTGGAACGAGGGTTTTCAGATTATCCCGATGACCCCAAACTCAATCAGGCTCGTGCCGACTTCACCACGCAAGCCGCCGAATTTGTCCGCTCAATCCGGACGGCACAGGAAATGGAGCGGAAACAGCAAGTTGGATCTAGTCTCGCATGGTATCTACGTGCCTTGCAGGACTACCCCAACAGTGAAATCGCCCGAGAAGGAATTGATCGTATTTCCAACTTGATTCTCAAATAGACCTTACTTCTCGTTTTTCTTGTCCCTTCCCCTCCAGCGCCAACGGAGCGGACACCCGCCCAATTGAAAATGCTCACGGACCCGGTTGCTTAGATATCGCTCGTAAGCCTCGGACATGACCGCCGGGTGATTCACGAAACCCACCAAAGTGGGCAACGGTCCCTCCACTTGGGTTGCATAATAAAGACGAAGCTTTTTCCCGGCCTTCACGGGAGTGCTACGGGATTCAGTGGCCCGGGAAAGAACCCGATTCAACTCCCCTGTGCCGATCTTGATGGAGCGCGCCTTCAGCATCACAACAACAGCCTCCTCCAGTTCCTTGAGCCCCGTCTTTTCGACCGAACTCAAAAAAACGATCGGTACGTCAGGAAGAAAGAAAAGGGCGCGGCGCAAGGCTTCTTCATATTCTTTTTGAAATCCCGCACCCTGTGTCTTTTCTCCGGCTTTCCTGGCCAGATCCCATTTCGTAACGGCAACAACACAGGGTCGCTGAGCTTTTTGGATAAGACCCGCAATCTTTTTTTCGACCAGACCCACCCCCAAAACGGCATCGACTGCCAGAATGGCTAGATGACAACGGTCAATCGCATGGGCGGTCCTGCCTCCCATAATCTTCTCGAGAGGGTCCTCCACACGTCGCTTTTGTCTCAAACCGGCAGTATCAATAAACAGAACATCATGCCCTCCCACCACGGCAGGAACGTCCACAGCATCCCGGGTAGTTCCGGCGATGGGTGCGACCATGGTCCGGTCAATCCCTACCCAGGCATTGACCAGGGATGACTTCCCGGCATTCGGTCGTCCAACCACCGCTAAACGCGTTCTCTCATCCTTGATGCGATCTGCTTCCGGCCAAGCTTTCCCAATGCTTTCCATTAAGTCGCCGAATCCAAGACCATGCTCAGCTGAAACCTGCATCCCATCGCCAAAGCCCAGGCGACTGAATTCCCTGAACTTTCCGCTAGAATAACCTGGATCCATCTTGTTGATGACCAGGGTTACCTTCTGTCCCGCTTTTCTGAGCCGTTTCGCCACTTCGGTATCCAAGACATGCAACCCTTCCTTCCCATCCACCACCAGGAGAACCCGCTGAGCCGAAGCAATGGCCAAATCCGCCTCCCGTTCAACGGCATCCTGCAGTCCGGAACCGTCCTCTAGCCCAAGTCCTCCTGTGTCGATGAGAACAAAAGGACGCCCTTCCCAGTCGGCATCAGCCACCAACCGATCGCGAGTGACACCCGGACGATCAAAGACCAAGGCAATCCTCCTACCGCAAATCCGGTTAAAGAGGGCGCTCTTTCCCACATTGGGACGTCCCACGATGGCCACTACCGGGCGAATGGAATCAGTTTCGGGTCGGTTCGCCATAACTGCTCGTGTGCAGGAGTTGCCAGCCTCGCATCAGGTAAACCGTCATGGAAATCAAAGTCATCAATCCCGAGGCCCAAAGGATAGGACGAGTGGCGGGATTCCCAGGCATAAGTAGGCCGAGTAAAACGACGGCAATCTGAAAGAATGTCGAAACTTTGCCTGTCCAGTGTGGTTTCACAAAATGGTAATGATGGAGGAACGTCCCGATCAAAAGCGTCCCTGCCACGAGAATGAGGTCCCGGCTTACAACTAGAACGGGATACCAAAGGGGTAACCTTCCCTTCCCGGCCACTCCCACCGTACCCAGAAGAACAATCCCTGTAACCAAGAGGAGCTTGTCTGCAACAGGATCAAGAATCCTTCCTAAGTGACTTCTTTGATTGAAATGCCTCGCAATCCATCCATCGATCCCATCTGAAAAGGCGGCCAAGGCGAATAAAACTACCGCTGCGTAATACCACTCATTTCCCTGATAGCCCTCGGAATGATATTCCTGATGATACAGGAGAGCCGCGGCAAAAAGAGGCACCAACAGGATTCGAAGTAGGGTGATACTGGTGGCAAAGGTCACGCCGTCACTCCCAGTTTCCCTGCCTCCAAAAGTTGTCTGGTCCGCACCAACCTGGACTTAACCCGATCCTTCCCCAATACGACCAGCAGTGCAAAGAGTGAGGGCCCAACCGTGCGACCCGAAACTGCCGCCCGTAAAAGATGAATCACCTTTGCGGGTTTGGGTAAACCCGACGCCTCCGCAACCTGTTTGCAGACCGCTTCGGCAGAAGCCTCATCCATCGCGTCCGATATCTCGCTAAAACCTTTTTCTAGGGCTGCGAGAAGTTGTGGAGCCTCTGGATTGGAAAACTGCTTTTTTCGGGATTCTTCGGAGTACTCGTATTCCTCCGTCAGGTAGGGGTCAAACCATTCCACCAGTTCCTTCCCGGTTCTGACTTTTTCTCGAATGATCTTGAGTAATCCATCACGCAGAGCCTGCGGGAGATTCGCCGCCGCAGGTCGATATTTGGCAAGGGTGTCAGAAGAAAACTTGGAAAAGTCCTCATCCTTCATGGATCTCCAGTATTCCCCGTTCATCCAAAACAGCTTCAGTCCGTCAAAACGCGCATTACTCCGATTCAAATCCTTCAGTTCAAAGCGACGGACAATCTCAACGATCGGCAGGATCTCCTCCTTGGCCCCTGGAGACCAACCCAACAGACAGAGGTAATTCCTCACCGCCTGAGGAAGGTACCCTGCGTCCTCATAAAATCCTAAAGCTGCTCCTTCATCTCTCTTGCTCATTTTGGATCCGCCTTGATTCAGGATCAGGGGAATATGCGCAAATTGAGGCAAGGGTGCGCCCAAGGCCTCGTAAAGGGCGATGTGTTTGTGAGTATTGGTGAGGTGATCCTCTCCACGGATTACATGGGTAATCCCCATTTCCAGGTCATCCACCACATTGACGAAGTGAAATACCGGGCTTCCGTCCTTCCTGCGAATCACCAGGTCCGGTTCCGTCGTCCGGTCGAAAGTAACCTCTCCACAGACCAAGTCTTTCACGATCCCGGGCGTCTTGGGCATCCGGAATTTTAATGCCCCACCATCCTCGTAAGTCTTGCCGGTGGACTGCAGTTTTTCCAGATACTTGGCGTAGATGGAGGCGCGTTGACTTTGGAAATAAGGTCCCTTGTCCCCCATGATGCCGCCCTTTCCGTCCGGACCCTCATCCCAATCCAGCCCCAACCAACGCATCCCGCGGAAAATCACGTCCACTGCCTCCTGTGTATTGCGGGACTGGTCTGTGTCTTCGATCCGCAAAACGAACGTTCCGCCCGTATGCCGAGCATAGAGCCAGTTGAATAAAGCTGTTCTCGCTCCCCCAATGTGCAACAGCCCCGTAGGAGAAGGAGCAAAACGAACTCGAACCTTGTTCATCCTCTATTTCTGCACGTTTCCTGCCTCCGCTTCAATCGCGTAAGAAGAGAAAACGATTAAACCATATCCAACGGAATTCTGCCGTTGCTGGCAACCAGATGAATCTTTCCCTCGGGCTCTCCGGGACTCATGCGTACTTGGCCCCCTGCTTCCTCCACAATCAAGGCCCCCGCTGCCACGTCCCAAATGCTGACCCCTTGTTCTATGTAGGCATCCAACCGTCCGGAAGCCACATAGGCCAGATCCAAGGCAGCCGAACCCATTGCCCTTAACTTCCGCACCTTGTCACCGTAGTGCTGGTAGAGCTCGAGGCATTTCAAGATGGTCGCCTTCCCTTTGGAAAATCCCAAAGCCAGAACTGCCTCTTCCAGTTTCAGTCGATGGGCAACATGAATACTTTTCCCGTTGCAGGTCGATCCTCCCCCGGCATGACTCGAGAACATTTCGTCTCGGTTGGGATCATGAATTGCGCCTGCCAATGTCCGACCATCCAGCCGGCAGGCGATGGAAACTGCATAATGAGGAATCCCATAGAATAAATTCACTGTTCCATCGATCGGATCCACCACCCACTCATATTGACCAGCCTTGGCGGCTTCCCCGCCTTCCTCACCAAGAAATCCATGATGCGAATATTCTGCGAGGATTTCTTTCCGGATCTGCTCTTGAATCCTCCGGTCGAGCTCCAATTTAATATCGTGTTGTTCCGCGGAATCAACCTGCAGGGATCCTGCTTTGGCCTGACGAAGAGTCGCCCCTGCGTTGCGGGCAATACGCTCCGCCGTGGCACGGAGCCCTTCAGGACTCGGCTTCACTTACGCTTCCGCCTGCGCAAACAAAGGGGTCTCATCCTCCCTCGTCAGCTTGACCGACATCATTCGCGAGACACCGGGCTCGGTCGCGGTTACCCCATAAAGAAGGTCGGCTGCCGACATGGTTCTTTTGTTATGGGTGATCACCAGAAACTGCGACTTCTCAACAAAACGCTCGATGATTTGCACAAAACGAACGGTATTCGACTCATCCAATGGGGCATCCATTTCGTCCAAGACACAAAAAGGACTCGGCTTCACGGAATAGATCGCAAGAAGCAAGGCCAAAGCGGTCATGGCTTTTTCTCCTCCGGAAAGCTGGGAAATGTTCTTGGGCTGTTTTCCCGGAGGTTGAGCCTCGATATCGATTCCGCCGTCCATGGCATCCTCGCCTTCGGTCATTTTGACCGTGGCTCGACCACCCCCGAAGAGCTCCCCGAAGAGGGTTCCAAAGTTGACCCTTACTTTGTCGAAGGTTTCTTCGAAAAGCAGTCTAGTCGTCTGATTGATTTTGCGAATCGCCTCTTCCAATTGAGCTTTGGCGGTAGTCAGGTCCTTCTCTTCTGTTTCCAGAAATTTGAGCCTTCCTTCCAGCTCTTCATATTCGGAAATTGCCTCGGTATTGACCGGTCCCATCTCGTCCATCTTCTCCTTCAACCCCTTCGCCTCCTCCTCCAGTTTGTTCCAATCTTCGTCGGTTTGTGGCATTCCCTCGCCTTCAATTTTGGCCTCCATCAGCGGGGTGGCGTATTCCCTTTGCAAGCGATCCGCCAAGGCCTGCCTCTGAAAATCCAATTGGGAGCTTTTTATCGCCAGTTCGGCCAGTCGATCCTTTGCCTTTTCACCTTCCTGACGCCAGCGAACGACCTCCTCCTCTTTTTGACTCAATAATCCCGCTTCCGTTTCCTTGGCTTGTTTTAGGCCGGATGTGGAGGCTTCGATCTCTTGAGCCCGTTTTCCTGCGGCCATCTGGGCTTCTGTGGAGGTCCGAGCTTCCGTGCGAGCACTTTCCATTCGGGCAGTGTCGGCTCCTATCTCCTCCCGGCGTTTGCTGACAAGTTCCGACAATTCTTTTCTGCGAGCTTCAGCGGGTTGCAGTTGGGCGGCGCAAGAGTCTCTTCTTTGTTGCTGGACTGACTGCTGAACCCTCCGTTCGGTCAGTAAATCGCTGAGCTTGGTTTCCTCGATTTCTGCGGCCTGCCGTAGCTCTTCCGACTCACGAGCCTCCAATTCCAGGCCCTGTTCTGTTGCCAAATGACGTTCCGCTTCGGAAGTCTTTTCAGCCGCAATTCTTTGGTGAACGACAATTTCCTGCTCAAGACGCCCCATCTCGTCCCGCCTTCTAGCCGCTTCAGAGCTCAAGCCGCGTACCAAGGCATCCCGCCGATCATGCTCCCGTCTCGCCTCGTCGAGGGACTGGCGAATCTTCTGCTCGTGGCCTCTCGCCGCCTCCAGTTCAACCCGGCCTTGCTGGATTTTTTCCCTGAACCGGCCCACTTGACCTGAAAGCTCAAGACTGAGTGCTTCTGCTTTCGTGAGAAGTTCCCGCGCACCTTCCAATTCCTGCCGACCCGGACGTGGGGCGCGGGTCTTCCCTCGTCGCTGCCATCCCCGCGGGCTGATCATCCTGCCATCCCGACAGATGATGGTCGCCTCAGGCCGTGTCGATTTTAATGCCTTGGCCTCTTCCCAGGATTCCACAATACAGATTCCCCCCAACAGCTTGGGCAGGAGAATTTCCCATCCTGCCCCACCTTCCACAAAGTTCCATGCCCCTTCAGCCCATTCGGCGACAGGCGCCCCCTCATTCTCACGGGACAAAAGAATTGCCGAAGGAGCGTCCTCCCCCGACTCCAGTACTTCCGCCATTTTCTCTAAATCGTCGACCAACACCCCGTCCAAAACGGGCCCCAAGGCCAAGGACACAGCCGCTTCATAGCCCGGACGAATCCGCAAGGCCGGCCAAACGGCCTCGGCCCCGGATTGCCCCTTTTCCATCCAAGCCTTTAGGCAAACTTCCGCCTCACCGGCGGAACGCTCGCGAACGGCTTCCTCCCGCGAGCGTGCCAACATTTTTTCTGCATCGGCTTCAGAAAGTCTTTTTTCAGCATCCGCAAGTTCCGTTTCCGCCCGCCTCAGTTCCTCCTCTGCTTTTTGAAGTCTTTCCCTTGCCCCCGGGAACCAACTTTCTGCTTCTTGTAGGCGACGGAACAATTCCTCCAGCCCAGCCTTCTCTCTTTGTTCTTCAGCTTCCTTGGTTGCCACTTCTTCTCGAATTCTTTCGAGGGATTCGCTCCTCTGGCGTGTCGTGAGTTCTTCGGCACTCGCTCGGGCCCGCGCCCCTTCGGCCTCCCGCCGGGCCGTTTCCCTTCTGGAGCGGATCGACTCCATCCGCGCCACAGCCTCTTCGCGTTTCCTTCGGGCTTGGGTGACCTGCTCTTGGGCTTCCCGGCAAACTTGTTCTGCCTGCTGAAAATCAATGGAAACCTTCTCCATCTCGGCCGTCAGGGAGCGGATCAGATCTTCCTGCGCCGAATTCTGTCTCTCGGCCAAGGCGATTTCTCCCCTAGCCCGCTCAATCGCGGCTCCCAATTCGTCCGCACGTTGTGTCTGCATGC
>Ga0214921_10004420_pt1 | contig 20698 bp, 20 predicted proteins | sample LL1505_MetaG_FD_177992 | JGI IMG/M metagenome (GOLD analysis project Ga0214921, IMG submission 177992) | Freshwater microbial communities from Lake Lanier, Atlanta, Georgia, United States - LL-1505 | ecosystem: Environmental > Aquatic > Freshwater > Lake | place: USA: Georgia | collected...
CCGATTCAATTACTTTCATAATAATCTCTTATTTTGGTATTGTTGCTTAACTGCATACTCATAAGGATTGCCATATCGGGAATGAATCAATTGTTTGTATTCTGCTTTCAAATAGTCATAATCAAACAATACTTTTCTTCTATCAGCAGGGTCATTTATGGCTACCCATTCTTTGCTTTTTCTTGCTTTACCAGCTCTCAAAGTATTGCCACTAATTCCCAAATCAGCCAGCTCAGCAAATTCTATATACAAAACCCAATCAATTATTTTCATAGCCTATTTCCTTCCTACATTATACACACATGGCTTGCATTTCTTGGTAGCACCCTCTGGTACCAGTTTTTTTACTTCTTCTAGAAGTATTTTTTCCCCCTCTTTTAAGTCCATAATAGAGGCTAAAATGGCTTCATTGTTTCGTTCTCCATTTCGTACCATAGTTACATACCTCGGAGAAACCCCATACATTAAAGCCACTTTTTTGCAGATATTATCATTTTTTCTTACCATTTTTTGTACTTAAGTGCCTTTTCAATTACCTTTACTTTTGTTCTATCTTTATGAACACAAAGTAAAGGTAAAAAATTGACATTGCCAAGTATTTACGTAATAATTTAACTAAGATGACACATTTTGCACAAAACTTACAGGTATTAAGAAAAAATAAAGGCTTAAAACAATCTGATTTTGAAGATATTGGAATAAAAAGAACAACGTGGAATAATTATGAATTAAATAAGTCAGAACCTGACATTGCCACAATATTACGCATATCTTCCTTTTTTAATATTAATACTGATAGGCTTTTAGGGGAGGATTTAAGTAAAGATGTACTGCTATCAAACAATATTGATTATTTAAAAACTTATGTAAAAAGTACTGATAATAGTACTGCTAACAGTACTGCTATTGATGAAATAAATTTGATTTTCGAAGATGAAAACGATAGAAATAAAACAAGAGAACTAGCACAAAAACGAATTGATCTTTTACTTAATAAATTAATAAGTAACGAATCTGAATCACATAATAATACCTTGATTTCTGAATTAAATAACTATAAATCAGACCTTGAAAATAAAAAAGAAAGCATCCCTTTAGTAGAGCTAAGGGCAGCCGCTGGCTTTGGTTCTGGTGCTTTTTCCCTTTCCAATACCGATATCAAAGACAATTATGTGATCCCTAAATTTCGCAACAAAAAAGTAGATTTTATGATAGAAATAGAAGGCTCAAGCATGTATCCCAAATACAACTCTGGCGATGTAGTAGCCTGCACCATCATAAGGGAAAACACTTATATTCAATGGAATAAAACCCATGTTATAGCCACCAAAGACCAAGGGCTTATGGTAAAACGCATCAAAAAAGGCAACACAGATCTATCTCTCCTCATGGTATCAGACAACCCCAGCTATGATCCATTTGAGGTACCAAAAGATGAAATTACAGGCATAGCAATGGTGGTTGGGGTCATTCGTTTGGAGTAAATTAACCAGGTCACTCACATATCGCTCAAAGCATGCTAAAAAATTAACCATAAATTAACCTTAATTTACCCACTATGTACGTTTCGTTTTATTTTACCCTTAGCAAAATCACAGCTAAGTATTTAAAAATGTTATACTTGTGCAATTTTCGCACTATTTATATTATGTACGTTTTGTTTTAACCCCCTTACAATAGAAATGCAAAGAGTTTTAGATTATTGTTATAATTCAATGAAATACAATTATTTAAAAATAAATAACAGTAATCCCTTACCGTTTCAAAGCTTTTAAACATGGGATTAAATTGAATATTTACACAATCATTTGCCGAATAATGAACATCTGAAACCTCATCCAAAATGAATAAAATTTCTCTTAAATTCTTCTTGTTTTGATCATCTTTAGTAACGTTGAGCAACAGCTTACTTACCTGTTTTACAATGCGATTAAACTTATTGTCAATCACAAATGAATCGTATGTACAGTTTACTTTATGCCAGCGACCTTTTGCTAAATTTTCATTGATATAAGCGTTTGTATTTAGTCTGCCTTTTATATTACTATGCTCATTATCAACCTCTTCGTATTGTTGAAATACAGCATTTGCTAAAAGCTCTTTGGTGTATTTTGAAAACAAATAGATAAGTACTTCTAAAAAATCACCTTTATTCGAAGATAATGAAGTTTGATAATTTGGAAACTTTAACTTTCGGCAATAACTCAGCCACCAAAGTGCATGATTATGAATACATTGAACTTTGAAATCATTTACTTCTTCACCTTTTTTGTAAAATATTTTTGGTAATAAATTGATTGTTTGTCCTTCAAAATGAATAACACCAACATATTTGTTTGATTTTAACTCATTGGATTTATGCAAAAACTGAATAAATCGTTGAGATTCAACCTTTTCAATTTCTTCTTGTTCATTGTAATAAGAAACCTTTTCTCTTTTCGACCAAATATCATCTAAGAAGCTCTCCAATTCATGGAAATTCTCTTCAAAAATTTCTTTATTTTGATATTCAAACAGATTAATTGGCTTCATTTAAACTCACTTTTAATGGCCAATTTTCAACATCAACAGTAAAACCTGCTTTTTGTAAAATCTCTTTCACTTCTTTCTCGTCGTTCATGAAATACTCAAGTAAAAGTGGAATTACTTTTTTATTCATTGTAGAAATTAAATCAAAATTATCACCCATAAAGTAGGCATGACCAATTTGAAAATCAGCACCTTTTCTAGCTTTTATGTTTGAATTTATATTTCTTAAAATATTTGCTGAATTGATTTCAACACCATTAATTTCATACAATGGATACATGGCTTCAAACTCAAAACGTCTGCGTAAGGCTATGTCTAACAATGAAATAGATTTATCAGCGGTATTCATTGCACCAAGTATATACAAATTAGATGGCACTATAAAATCATCACCAGAAGGCAGTTTGCAACGCAAAGGAATGGCTCCATGTGAACGTTTGTCAGGTTCAATTAAAGTAATCAACTCACCAAAAACTCTTGATATATTTGCTCTGTTGATTTCGTCAATGATGATTACGTAGTTTTGCTTTTTGACTCTATCAAAACCTCCATTTGCCTTTCCTTTTTCAAGAAGTATATTCAAAAGTGGAGAATAATATGGTTGTAAACCACCAACAATAAGCTCATTAGAACCATTCAAATACATTTTTCTCAATGATTCGATACTTAATGAATGTTTTGAATCACCTTCATTTTTTCTGAATTCTATAGATTTCGTTGTTATTGAATTAATATAAAATGAAGCTTTTTTCATTGGGATTTCAATTTCATCAACTTCACCTAAACTTAAAGGCTTTATTAACTCATTGAATACTAAATCAAAATCTTTTTTAATACTTCCTGGCTTTTCACTTTCCAATAAATTCTTTAATGCTCTATCTGCTATTTGCTTAAAAACACCATCTCTTTTTTCAAAACTCAAATTACCTTCATTTAAAACATCAGGTCTTAAACCTTGAATAAAATCTTCGTAGCTATAATTTTGATGAAATGTGATAAATTCAATTCGGTCACCAAGATGTGTATTAAAAATCTGTTGAGCTTCTGAATAAGTTTCAATTTTTCTATTTTCGACAATTTCGGATGCTCGTAATAATGTTAAATGTGTTTTTCCAGTTCCTGGAGGACCGTAAAGAATCGTGTTTAATGGATGATTACTGGTGTTTGAGTTACTTTAATTTCATTATTATTTTCCATACCAAATACATATTTTTCAAAATCAGTATTGTTATTTTTCAAATAACCTGATTTTTTAGTTTTACTTAATTCGTTTTCAATTGCTTGATATACTTTTTCTAATTGATTTTGTGATAAATCAAGATTGACTAATGTATTTAAAACAGCAATTGGATTGCCATCAAAATTCACTACATTTTCAGAAATGGCTGAAGTAGAAATCACTCTAAAATGGGTTATAGAATTAACCTTTTTTAGCCCCAAACAATATCTCTGACCAATTGTGAAATTCAATTGATTGTCAACCACACTAAAAACTACCCTTTCGTCTCCTTTTTGAATGTCATATTTTGAAATGACACTTTTAAGGAATGTGAAAAAACTATCTAGATTTTCTTTTTCAAATTTGGGAAATAATGCATTAAAAGAATTTTCTCGTAGTTTCAATAAGGCACTAAACTCTTCTTTTGTAGCCGTAAAATTTGTGCCCTGACTACCAACTTTTAATCCTTGTAATTGTGTAATTGATTCAATTTCAGTTTTAGAAATAGGTTTTTCTGAAAAATCATGAGTTAATTTAATCCTAACCCTAGTTCCAATTGTATTTGACTTATCTTGAATATAGTATTGAATTTGATTTTCATCATCTTCGCCTTCGTAAACATCAGAAATGATTTCGCCTAAGCCATAACAGCCCTGTCCATTTCCTGTAATCCAAAGTATAAACTTGTCGCCATTTTTAATCTTGTCTTTATGAGCTTTTACACTCCAAGTATCTAAAGCATTATCTTTTATGGCTTTAGCTACATCAAAAAAATTAACATTACCTTGAAATACCCAATAATTCACTTTAAATATATTTTAGTTATAAATTTCATTACATATTTATAAATATATTTTAAATTATTTATAATTAAAATAACTTCACAAAAAAAGCCCCGAATTGCTTCGAGGCTTTTGTAAAAAAAAATATTTTAATTAAAACTATTTCACAGTCAATTTTCTAGTGATTTTGCCTTTGCTAGAATTTATTGATAATAAATATAAGCCACTTTTAATATCTGAAATATTGTATTCTGATTGGTAAATACCTGCACTTAAATTGGTGTTATTTACTAAAGTTTTTACCACTTTGCCTTGTAAGTCTGTAATTACAATTTCAGTATTGGCGGCACTTAAAAGTGAGAAATTGATTAAAATTACATCGCTAGCAGGGTTTGGATACAAAGTGAAAATAGAACCAAATTCTTTGTCATCTACCGAAACTGGTCCGCTGTGAATAGGGCTCAACGGAGCTGGAATTTGCTGAACTGATTTTGGTGCAGATGCACTAGCAAGCTTATTTTTAGAAATATTAGTTACATTGTCTTTCACTATCATGGCTTTTGCAAACGATTCTGTACTTGTGGTGCTTAAAATACTGCTTTGGAAAAAATAATCAGCCTGAGCAGAATCTGATTTTAAATCAAGTATAAAATAACCATGATTTTTTAAATCAACGTATTCTAAATGAGGGTTATAGTTTACATTTCCTACACCAGGAATTGGTATTGGATTGTTCATTGAATATTCAAATTGATATACAGTATTTATTGGGAAAATCTCGTCAAAATTTTGAGAAGAAATAGATGGTGTACCAAACTCTACTGCATAAGAACCTTGTTTGTTTGCATTGTCATAACCTTCACCAGTGCTTGAATTGTAGGCGTTAGGGAAAGGTAAGTTGTATAGTGAAGGGTAATTTACAGGGTTTTTAGTTACATCAAATGCCCATGAACAATGTGAATCGCCTGAAACAATAATCGTATTTTTGATATTGTTCTTTTTCAACGTATCAATAATTGAGTTTCTTTGTGTTGGGTATGATTCCCAGTTATCGATAAAACTATTTTCTGCCACTCTTATTGAGTCAATATTGGTAATGTCCGGTTTTCCATCGCCTGCACCTGCACCAAAACCAACATTAAAAGTAGAGAATAATACTTGATTACCAATTACTTTCCATTTTGCTGTTGAGCTTTTTAAGCCTTTAGTTAACCAATCAAATTGAGTGTTGCTAATGATGTTTCTTGCAGGTACATCAGCATCGTCAAAATTTACTGGAGGTTTTACACGACCTTCTAAACGGGTATCTAACATGAAAATTTCTGCTAAGTTGCCTAATTTTAAGCTTCTGTAAGTTTTAAAAGTAGCTTCTTCTCTTATTGGCATCCATTCAAAATATACTTTTTTAGAAATTGCTTTTCTTGTTTGCCAGTCACCTTCGGTGTTACTGTCGTGGTTTTCAGCACCATCCATGTAAGAATCGTTGGCAGATTCATGATCATCCCAAATAGTTATAAATGGATGTTGTTGATGTGCTTTGCGTAAGTTTTCGTCTAATCTGTATAAGCCATATCTGGTTCTGTAGTCAGCTTCTGAAAGAATTTCATTGGCTGGTAATAAATTTTGAGGGTTGCTCAATGCTGCATTTTTGTATTTTCCTGGCGCATATTCATAAATATAATCTCCCAAATGAAGTATAGCATCTAAATCATTTCTTTGCGACAAAGAGTTATAAGCATTAAAAAGACCACCTTCATAATTTGCACATGAAATTACTGCAAGTTTTACATTAGGAGAAATAAGTTTAACATTATTGCCACTGTTTTCAGAAGGCAAGGTTTTAGTACGACCCATGATAGAGTTTTTGCTAAATGCACTAAAATAGTAATAGTAAGTGGTATTGGCTTGTAAACCAGTAACATCAATTTTTACTGTGTAATCTTTGTTGATATCAGTAGTAGTATTTCCAGTTTTTACAATATTAGTAAAACTAGTATCTGTAGCTACTTTCCAATCTACTGCAATTGTTTGGTCGGTTTCAGGGGTAACTCTGGTCCAGATAATTACTTTGTCTTCAAGTGGGTCGCCAGAAGCAACACCATGATAAAATGGTTTCAATGCTGCATCGTAGGGCATTGTACTTGATTGCGAAACAGCGTTTCGACTTACTTTGGTAGGGGTTTGAGCACAAAGCATCCCTGAAATAAGGCATGAAATGGCTAGTAAGTAATGAGTTTTCATAAGTTTTAAATAATTTTAGCCAAAGGTAAATTATCTAAAATGTATTTGTATTTAAACAAGATTATTAATTTGTTAAGTTTATGTTATGGATATGTTAACAAAAATGGTTTTATGCTTTAAAATTATTAGAATTAATTGCATTATATGATTTTGTAGTGCTATTTGATATGAAGAATTATCCTTTAATTGTATTGTTTGATTGATTTTAAAATAAATTTAGAGTTTTAAAAATGTGATTATTTTAATTTTTGTAAAAAGAATTGAATTAAGTAAAGTTAAGAAATATGCATTAACTTTACTTAGTGTTTTTTGTATTGAAAGTTGAAAGAAAGGTACTCACGAATTTAAATTAAATTCGAAATTGAACAGTATTATTTGTGATTATCTAACCTTTTAATTTAGAATTTTGATTTAGACTTATTTCTCTTTACCCATTTTTCTATTTCTACAGCCCAAAATACTATACTAGAAAACCCTATACAAATCATTAATTCAACCAATGAAAGTGCTTGTGTTTTGAATATATCTTGCAAAAATGGCACATAAATTACCGCAAATTGTAAGAATACAGTAAGAAATACAGCTCCAATTAATTGTTTGTTTTCAAAAACACCTTGTTTAAATATTGATTTTATATTGCTTCTTACTGCCAAAGCCTGCCCCATTTGCGAAAAACTAAGTATGGTAAATACCATTGTCATCCATTTTTCATTGCCTGTATGCAAAGCCCAGCTTTGAGCTGCAATGCTTACGCCTCCCATTAACAAACCTACCCATAGTACATGAAAACCAATGCCATTGGCAAAAATACTTTTGTTTGGTTTTCTTGGGGGGCGTTGAAGTATATTTTCTTCTGCGGGTTCGGCAACAAAGGCAAGCCCTGGTAGGCCATCAGTAACTAAGTTGAGCCATAAAATTTGTATTGGAAGCAAAGGCATAGGTAAACCAATAAGTGGAGCTAAGAAAAGTGTCCATATTTTGCCGCAATTGCCTGTAATGCTGTATTTTATAAATTTCAGAATATTGTCATAAATTCTTCTGCCTTCGCCAACTGCACCAATTATTGAAGCAAAATTATCATCAAGCAAAATCATGTGAGCCGCTTCTTTAGATACATCGCTGCCAGTAATGCCCATTGCAACGCCAATATTGGCTCTTTTTAGTGCAGGGGCATCGTTTACGCCATCGCCTGTCATGGCCACAAAATGATTTTTGTTTTGTAAGGCTTTTACAATATTCAATTTTTGCTCTGGCGAAACACGGGCATATACTTTGATGTATTCTATTTCTTTTTCGAGAGCTTCGTCTGATAATTTTAAAAGTTCTGTACCAGTGATTACTCTGTCAGTTTGGTGCTTTAATATGCCTGTAGCTGAGGCTATTGCTTTAGCTGTAATAGGATGGTCGCCAGTAATCATAACAGGTGTAATACCCGCCGTGTGGCAATCTGCAATTGCCTTAATTACCTCTGGACGAGGAGGGTCTATCATGGCAACTAAACCTACAAATTGCATCTCTTTTTCTATATTTTGTATAGAAATTTCTTGAGGTAAGGTCTCTAATATTTTTATTGAGTAAGCAAGTACTCTTTTTCCATTTTGTGCAAATTTTTCTGTTTGGTTGTTTATTTCGTGTACTTGATTCGTTTCGCAGGTTTGAATAATAGATTCAACAGCTCCTTTTGATATAACCAACCAATTATTTTCATAAGGAACAATCACGGTCATTCTCTTGCGAACAGAATCAAAAGGTAATTCATACTTACGAACAAAATCAGTGAGCCATTGTGGGAGATATTTTTTGTTTTTTCTGGCATAATCAACCAAGGCAGTTTCAGTAGGGTCGCCTGTTAGTTCCTGATTTTCAGTTGTAATTACATCATGATTCAGTGCCATGCACAACACCAAAAGTTGCTCGTCAGTAAGCGGAAGCAAAGTATTTTCATTACTTGATAAATGAATATCTACAACCGTCATTTTGTTTTGAGTAATGGTACCTGTTTTGTCGGAACAAATATAAGTTACAGCACCAAGGGTTTCTACCGCAGGTAATTTTCTAATCAACACATTTTTACGCACCATTTTACTGGCTCCCAGTGCCAACGAAATAGTAATTACAGCTGGCAAAGCTTCGGGTATAGCAGCTACTGCTACAGAAATAGCTGTAAGTAACATTCTTACAGGGTCTTCGCCACGTAACAAGCCTGTAAAATAAATAATTACGCAAATAAATATTACTATAAAGGAAAGTTTTGTTCCAAAATCTGCGAGTTTTTTCTGAAGTGGTGTTTTTACTTCTGTTTCTTGTAATAATTGAGCAATTCTGCCAATTTCTGTATTCATTCCTGTAGCCACCACTATTCCTTGGGCTCTGCCATGGGTTACATTGGTAGATTTATAGGCCATATTGAGGCGGTCACCTATAGCTAGATTTTCTGTGTTGATTTTCTCTGTGTGTTTTTCAACAGCATTTGATTCTCCTGTGAGCGAAGACTCTTCTATTTTAAGGCTATGCGTTTCTATTAATCGTAAGTCGGCTGGTACCGACATGCCTGCTTCTAGCAATACAATATCTCCTGGAACTAATTCATTGGCAGGTATTTGCACTATTTCTCCAGCTCTTTTTACGGTAGCATTAAATGATGCAAGTTTTTTTAATGCTTCTAGTGCTTTTTCGGCTCTGTATTCTTGGTAAAAACCAATAATTGCATTTAGCAATACCACTATTAATATTACAATAGTATCTTGAATATCACCAATTACAAGAGAAATTAAGGCTGCAAATAGTAATATAAAAATCATTACATCCTTAAATTGGTGAAGTAATAATAACCAAATAGAGGATTTCTTTTTTTCGATTAATTCATTTTTGCCATATTGTTTGAGCCTTTCTTCAGCATCTGCAATGTGTAAGCCTTGTTTGTTGGTGTTTAAAAGCTCTAAAATGGCTGAAATGGACAATAAATGAAAATTCATATTAAAGTTTATTTAGCTTGGTTGCTTACGTTTTGTTTCAAATCTATTGCGTATTTCACTATGAAATATACCAAAATGGCAGTAATGCTTGAAATAATTGTTGAGCCTATGAGCATACTATAACCTAATTGAGAAAAATTTTGTAGCCAGTTTTCTGTATCAAATTGAATATTTGTTTCAATAAAAAGTGTACCTAGTTTATAACTTATCAATAAAAAAAAGGACTGGTGATAGGATTAGAGATAAAAGCAGCCGCTAATGCTACCGGAAAATTAAATCGTAATACTTTGTATAATAAAAACGACAAAACTGTACTTAAGCCAAAAGTAGGAAACACACCCCAAAAAGCACCAATGGCAGCTCCCAAGGCTATTTCTTGAGAGCTGCCTCTGGCATTGTAAATTTTCAGAAAATTAATTCTTAATCTTCTGAAAATATTTACTAAACAGCTTCTTTTTTTGACCATTATTTTGAAATAATCAAAACGGGCACTTTGGTAGAATAGGTTAGTTCTGCTGATTTGCTTGGCAAAAATATACTTTCAAAAAAGCCTTTTTCTCTTTTAGTAAACATAATTAAAAGCGATGGCCTGTTTTTATTTACATAAGTTGTTACGTTTTCTAACAATGAATTTTCTAAATTATTTTCCTTAATTTTTAATTTAACATTTTCATTATCAGTTGATTTTAGTAAAGCTTTGTTTTTTTCAACTACTTTTTCATTGCTTAATACCGATGCATAATGCAATACTTCTAATTGAGCTTCTAACTCATTGGTAAGTTTATGCACTTTATTTAATTCTGTTTTAAAGTTTTCAAAATCAGATAAATAAGTAGCTTTTTTAATAGGTTTTGCTTTGTAATGACTTGGAATTACTAAAACAGGCACTTCTGAATTATTTACTATGTAAGAAGTGTGAGTTCCCATTACTTTTCTTAACATGCCTGCACCTTGTGTAGCGATGCAAATAAAATCAACTTTGTTTTTTTCAGCGTATTTGATGATGTCTTTTTCAATAGAAATACTACTTTCAATTACAAATTGAATATTTACAAATGAATCATCTTTTTTGCCTATTACACCATATACAAACTTTTTTAAAGCTTGCATAAAACGTTCTGTTTCATCTTCTTGATACGTTTCATAAAAAGAATCACTCCACATATTGGGTTTAAGAAAGTGAATAGCATGGTAGCAAACTAGATCTACGTTTTTTGATTGTTTTGCCAATGTTTGTGCAAATCTAAGTGCACCTTTTGAATTAGCAGAAAAATCGGTGGTAACAAGTAATTTCATTTTTATTGGTTTTAAAAGGATTTTTTTTAAATATTATTCTTTACAAATATGGTTAGTAATAACTTATGAAGCTTTTACTTTTTTATAAAAGTTTATTTTATAGGTACAAATGTAATTAAATACAGCAAATGATAGTATGACTATTATCATAAAAAATGTGCTGTTTTTTTATTTTATTTTGAACTAATCTTGTGATTTAATTCATTTTCCGTGAGTTATTTTTTTAATTTGGCTATTTCGGGAGTCAATAATGATTAAAAATGTACCGCCTTTGTAACCTTTTGGTAAACTTCCTTTAATTACCCAAAAATTGTCTAAAAAGTATGCTTCATAGGGTCGTTGTTTGATGATGTTGTTTTTGCCATAAATACTAAAAAGTATTGGTTCTGCAATATTTATGGCTGTCAAACTGTCTTTAATTAGCACAGTTTTATTATCAATTATATTATGTTGGTTTTTATCATTTAATACTGATATTAATTCTTGTTTTGCATATTCTTTGCCAAGTACTATTCTGTCTTTGTTAGATTGTCCGCAAGCAGAAAAGGAAATGGTTAAAACAAATAGTAGTAAAATATTATTTAATTCTTTCATTTTAAGGTATTTATAGTTATTAATAAGATTCTACTTAGTGATTACAAATTATAAATTTCTTTTTTGCCATAAATAACAAATGGTTGATATTGAATTTATCATTATCAACCATTTGTTATTTTTCTAAAAAGGAAATCTTTCGTCTTTCGTCTTATATATTATTTCAACAACTTTGCTCTTTGCTCTTTTACTTTGTCGTCAAGTAAATATTCGTCGTAGGTCATTACTTTTTCTACGCAGCCTTTAGGGAACAATTCTACAACTCTTGTTGCTACAGTATTCACAATTTCTAAATCGTGTGAGGCAAATAGAATGGCGCCTTTAAATTCGTTCATGCCATTGTTAAGTGCTGTAATTGCCTCCAAATCAAGGTGATTGGTTGGTTCTTCCATCAACAATACATTGGCACTTTGCAACATCATTCTAGAAAGCATACAACGCACTTTTTCTCCTCCCGAAAGTACATTACATTTTTTCAAAGCTTCTTCTCCCGAAAACAGCATTCTGCCTAAGAAACCTCTGATAAATGTTTCGTCTTTTTCTTTAGAATATTGTCTGAGCCAATCTACTAAGTTCAAATCCGATTTGAAATATTCATTGTTTTCGTTGGGTAAATAGGCTTGATTGGTGGTTACTCCCCATTTGTATTCGCCAGAAGTAGCTTCAATTTCACCAGCTAAAATTTTAAATATGGCTGTAATTGCCATAGGGTCGCCAATGAAAACCGTTTTTTCGTTAGGTTCTAATTTAAAACTTACATTGCTAAAAAGTGTATCTCCTTCTGAATTTACGTACGATAAGTTGCTCACTTCCAACATTAAATCGCCAATTTCTCTTTCAGGTTTGAAATTAATATGCGGATAACGACGGTTGGAAGGTTTGATTTCTTCTATCGTAATTTTATCTAATAATTTCTTTCTTGAAGTTGCTTGTTTCGATTTTGAAGCATTGGCAGAGAATCTACGAACAAAATCTTCTAATTCCTTGCGTTTTTCTTCAGTTTTCTTGTTTTGGTCGCCTCTTTGTCTCAATGCCAACTGGCTACTTTCGTACCAGAAAGAGTAGTTACCGCTGTAAAAATTAATTTTACCAAAGTCAATATCAGCAATATGCGTACAAACTTGGTCTAAAAAGTGTCTATCATGCGATACCACAATTACTGTGTTTTTAAAATCGGCCAAGTAGTTTTCAAGCCAAAGAATAGAATCCACATCCAAATCATTGGTAGGTTCATCTAGTAACAAAATATCTGGGCTACCAAAAAGTGCTTGCGCCAGCAATATTCTTACTTTTTCTTTACCACTCAAATCACTCATCAAGGTGTAATGCATATCCACGCCAATGCCCAAACCTGCCAACAATTCGCCCGCTTCAGCTTCTGCATTCCAGCCATTTAAGTCGGCAAAATCAGCTTCCAATTCCGAAGCACGTTCGCCATCTGCATCAGAAAAATCTTCTTTTGCATAAATGGCGTCTTTCTCTTTCATAATGGAATACAAGCGTTTGTTGCCCATGATCACGGTTTCCAACACAGGAAATTCGTCGTATTCAAAGTGATTTTGTTTTAAAACCGACAATCTTTCACCTGAAGAAATATCTACACTGCCTGTTTGGGGCTCAATTTCTCCTGATAAGATTTTTAAAAATGTAGATTTACCAGCACCGTTGGCACCAATTAAGCCATAGCAGTTGCCAGGGGTAAATTTTATGTTAACTTCTTCAAATAAAACTCTTTTGCCGTATCTGAGCGATACATTACTAGCTCCAATCATTGTATAAATTTGTATTTTCTATTCTGCCTGCAAGTTAATATATTTTGATTGAAATTAGATATTAGATACTAGATTTTAGATGATAGATTTTTGATTTTAGATTGAAGACGGAAGTCAGAAGACAAATGAGTTTAGAATGTAAATCATATTTGATTACATTTGTTGAAACTAAATTCATTTTATAATGGCAACTAAAATTACAATTAACAACAACGGGTCTGTAAGAATTGAAGGCGATTTTGAAATCGTAGATAAAAATGGAAACAATTACGATTTGGGTGGAAGAGAAATTGTATCACTTTGCAGATGTGGATTATCAAAAAATAAACCCTTTTGCGATGGTTCACACGGAGGTGGAAATTTTGAACACGAAGCCACTGCTTTTGCATTACCCCCTAAAAAGTAAATAACTCCCTGCAAAAAAAACTCCCTGCAAGTTTTTAATTTACAGGGAGTTTTTTTAGTTGAAAGTTGAAAGTTGAAAGTTTAAGGTTTAAAGTTTAATCTCATTTAACTTATCACATAATCTTAGAACAGATGTAACTTAAGTCCCTTTCTTTTGGAAAGGGATTTAGGGATAGGCCTCTACATATAAATCGCATCATTATTTTTCTTCAGTTTTACTATTCCTAATGCGTTGAATAATAAAATGATAGGGTAAGATGGGTCGAATTCATGCCAACGGAAACCTCCAAAGTTGGCTCTGCCGCCCCATTTGTGGTGATTGTTGTGATACGATTCGCCAAGCATTAAGAAATCAAACGGTAATAAATTTTTAGCAGTATCATCTACTTTAAAGTTTACATAACCGTATTTATGTGCAAACCAGTTAATTACAGCACCATGCACAGGACCCATTAAGAAATGGATTGGCAATAAAAGGTACAAATACCACATGCCCGCAGGCACAAAATAAATGTAAAACAAGGCATAAGCTGTGCCCCAAACAACACGCGAAATCCATTGATCACCAAGCCATTCTATAAAATTCCAGTTGGGAATGTTTTTTAAGAATTTTGGTTCTAATTTCAAGCGTCCATTCAATACATCGTTGTAGATATTTTTGGTTTTCCACATCATATCCCACAGGTTATCAGAGTATTTTGGCGAGTGAGGGTCGTTTTCTGTATCTGCATAAGCGTGATGTAATCTGTGTAAAATTCCATAAGCTCGTGGACTTAAAAATGATGAACCTTGAAACAAATAGGTAAGCACGTAAAATACTTTTTCCCAAAATTTATTCATGGTAAACATTTGATGAGCAGCATATCTATGCAAAAAGAATGTTTGCATAAACAAAGACAAATACCAATGGGCGACGAAGAAAACTAAAATGGTAACCATAATTGTGAACTATTTAAATTAATTATTATACAAATTTAATGGGTAACAAAACCTTAAAATATGATACAGGTCATACTTTTGCTTACTTTAATAAGCCTAATTTTGCCTGAAAGGTAAGTGCAATATTATTGGCAGTTTTTATAGCATCTTCTGCAACAGGGCCTTGGAAGTTTTCTTTTATAGTTTCACTAAAAAGCCCTAGCCAAGCCTGAAAATGCTCCTTTGCAATTGGCAATTTTTCATGCACTTTATAAGCCGATCCCTTATATGACATTTCGTTCAGTAGCATTGTTTCCCAAAATCTATACATTTTTTCTAAATGATGTTCCCAATCTACTTTTGCTACCTCGTTAAATATGATAGATAGTTGATTATCAGTATTTACCTTGTCGTAAAATAAATCAACTAATTTTTTTATGTCATCTTTGTTTTTTATGTCGTTCATTTTAGGGGAGGAGTAGGGCTACAATGTAAATTTACTTCAGTATTGCTTTTTATTGCTGTTGGTACTGCAGGGCTAAGATACGGAATATTTAGGTTTAAACCTCTGAGAATGATAAATATACTTATGGTAATGGTGTAGTAAGGAATGTATTTGTTAAACGAAATTTTACCTGCAATTTGATTTTTAAAATAACCAAGTAAAAGCATTAATGGCATAGTGCCCAATCCAAATAAACCCATGTAAATCATTCCTTTATAAATATCTGCTGTGGCTACTGCCCCTGCAAAAGCAGCATATACCAGTCCGCATGGTAAAAAACCATTTAGCATGCCCACTACTACTTTTGAAAAAGGATTTTTTGATTTAATTACAAAACCAATTTTGTGAAATAGGTAAGAATTAAAGATACCCACTTGCCAATTTTTGCCCAAAATATGAGCAATTGAAAAAAAAATAATAAGCAAACCCATGCCAATACTTAAAAATTGTTGCCAACCAGCAAACACAAACACACTTCCTAAAGCACCAAGTAAAAGCCCTAAAATTGAGTAAGTAAAAGTTCTTCCAATGTGGTATAAAAGCCAAGTAAACAGGCTTTTATTGTTGGGAGCAAGCACCAACATTATGGGACCACACATGCCCACGCAGTGCAAACTTCCTATTAATCCGGTGATAAAAGCGAGTAAGTACATTTTTAGTTGAGAGTTGAGAGTTGAAAGTTAAAAGTTGAAAGTTTTGAATGCTGAATTAATATTTATAGTTATTCTTAGTAACACTTTAAACCTTAAACTTTAAACCTTAAACCTTCTATCTATTTCACAAACGAAAACTCTTTAAAACACAAATCATTGCCTATTTTGTATTGGCATTTGGCTTTCCAAAGTCCGTTTTGCCAATTGGCGATATTGATTTCTTGATTTTGGTTTTGTTGTATGTTGACTTTGATTTTTTTGTCAAATTTGGCATTTGCTGGGTAGTAAAATTCTATTTTTACTTCAGAAACAGCACCTTTTTCACTGCTGATATTTATTTTTTGCTCTTGAGATAAATAATTGAAATTTAATTGGTTGCTTACTTTTTCGGCGTTGGTAAGTTTGGCTTGTTGTTGGTCGTAATTTATTTCACGTTCGTAATAATCAGGAGCTACCAAATCAATTCTTTCTTTCATGGCTTTAGTCACAATTACTGCAATAAAACTTACAAAAAGCACCATGGCTATTACCAAACTTTTTCCCCAATTAAGTGTCATCTTTTTATTTCTTTAATTTCAGATACAAATTTCGACCGAAAATGAGGTTTAAAATATGACAAAAGTCAATAAAATAGCTGTTTTTGGAGCAAAGAATTGGAGCAATAAGGATTTTAAAAATTTGTCTTTTAAGATTTAAGCTTGGTTTGGAAATTTCTTAGATTTGTAGGGGATTGTGGTTTGGGTGAAACGATTTTTAAAATCTTGAAAAACTTGATTGTAAAAAGAATATGTAATAATGAAAAATATTAATCTAGATAATAGCGAATATATTAAAATAAATGGCAAAGGAGAGGCTTATGGTATGTTAATTTTAACTCCAATTGTTTTTTGCTTTGTTTTCATGTTTCTTGTTGATAAAGTAACTATTTATATTCCAATATTAATTACTTTAATAATACAAACAATATCAATACTTTTATCAATAAAACTTTATGTTCATAAACTTTATTTTGAAGAAAAAAGTATAAATTTATATTATTTGTATAAGGGAAAAAAAATTACAATTCTTTTAGCTGATTTAATTTTAATAACTAGATTATCAGGTTTTAAGGGATTAATATTTACTGAGGTAATAGAAATAGAGTATTTAGAAGATTTCGTTTCTAAGAATATTAAAATACAGGTAGATATTTGGAACTACAAATCATTAAAAGCTGAATTTATTAAATTGGGATTAAATGTGAAAATGTAATTATCTTATGTGCTTTCCAACTTTCTGTTGTGTACCTAAATGCAAGTACAACCACCTAACTTACAAACACAAACCAATCATTTAAAATATTTTCAAGAATTATTGTTGTTATTTTTTTCTATTAAAACACTATGCTGGTTATTAAACTTCGTTTCCTAGGGATGAATCCCTAGGCTAGAAAATCACCGTCCCAATGGGACTAATTGTGAATAAAAATAGTCCCATCGGGACGAACCATTTCATAGCCATGGGTTTCAACCCATGGTTTATAAAAAATAGATGAATTTTAATATGATTTCAGTTTTATTTCGTGTAAACAATTTATTCTGCCTAGAATTCTCAAATTTAAAAATTATTCGTGAATTCGTGGCAAAGTTTTATTTTCGAAATTTTAATCTAGTAAAAAAAGAATTAGTTAAAGCAGAATTAAAAAAATCTTCATTTATGAAATACTAAATCAATAACTTATCCTATTTTTGCTAAAGTAAAAAGCTATTTTGTTGCAATGAAAACTTTACCAATTCCTTTTGAAAAAATTGCAGTAGCCTTGGCGCTTTCGCCACGGGTAGAAGAGATTGTAAATGAAGGCCTTAGGTTTGCCACTCTTTTTGGTGCAAAATTATTTTTTATCCATATCGGTAAAAATGATGAGCATGTAATTGAAAAACTGAAATTAATTATTGCCAAAAACAATGTTAATAATCAGGCTTATGAATTTATACATCATGAGGGTGATGTGGTTGATGCACTCTTATCTACCACCAAAAATTTAGGAGTTGATTTGCTCATTGCAGGTGCATTGGAAAAAGAAAGTCAGATAAGGTATTTATTAGGTTCAATTTCTAGAAGTATTTGCCGCAAAGCAAAATGCAGCGTGTTGATTTTGAGCGAACCATCGCTTGAATCAAAATCTTATAAAAACATAGTAGTGAGCTGTATAGAGCATCCAAAGACTCCTTTTTCTATCGACACTTCTATTTATTTTGCGCAAAAAACAGGTGGAGATTTGTTGCATTTGGTGAAAGAAGATGAGTTGTCATTAATCACCCAAAGAGCCGAAGATGCAGTGCCTCAGGAGGATTTTGTGAACTATTATCGTAAAAAAGTGCTCGAAGAAAAGAAAATATTTGAGCAGATAGAAGATGGTCACGATTTTCACGGTTTAGAAATAAAAGAGAAAATTTTGAAAGGCAAACCCGGCTTAGAAATAGCACATTACGCAAGAAAAGTGCAAGCAGATTTATTGGTTTTAAACTCCCCAGACCAAAAATTAGGCATTTTAGACAGGGTTTTTCCTCATCATATTGAGCATGTGCTAGAAGATTTGCCTTGCTCATTGTTAATCGTTCATTCAAGAGTTAGCACAACCATCAATGCATAAATTATCACATCACGATTTTGTACATTTCCTTGTGGCAATCAGTGTGTTGCTGCTTTTTGGAAGGTTATTAGGAGAAATTTTTAGAAAGTTTAAACAACCCATTGTTATTGGGGAAATTTTAGCTGGTATCTTATTGGGTCCCACCGTGTTTGGCACTTTTGCCCCTGATATTTTTAGCAATGTTATTCCGCAAGAGCAAGTTGCTTTGGCTTTAGATGGATTTACAAAAATTTCAGTTGTGTTGTTGCTTTTTGTAGCAGGGTTAGAAGTGGAGCTTCATATTGTGCTACAGCAAAGTAAATCAGCACTTTTGATAAGCTTAATGAGTATGATAATTCCCTTTACCTTAGGCTTTTGTTGGCCTTGGTATTACCCAGATTTTTTTCATATTTCACCCGAAAATAAATTAGTTTTCTCCTTATTTTTTGGAATTGCTTTAAGTATTTCTGCTTTGCCAGTGATAGCTAAAATATTGATTGACACCAATTTATTAAGAACCACAGTCGGGATGTTGATAATTTCCGCAGCCATGGTAGATGATATTATTGGCTGGTTGGTGTTTTCGGTGGTGTTGAGTATGATGAATGAAGGAAAAGGACAGTTCGAAATTTGGCACACTGTGGCATTAACCGTTGGTTATTTGTTGTTTATGCTTACTGTGGGTAAGTTTTTATTGAATAGAGTTTTGCCATGGGTAAATAAAAGTTTGTCTTTCCCTGGTGGGATTCTTTCTCTCTCAGCAGGTTTTTGTTTTTTAGCTGCCGCTTATACCGAATTTGTAGGCATTCATGCCATTTTTGGTGCCTTTATTTTTGGTGTTGCTTTGGGAGATTCTAAACATTTTTCTGAAAAATCAAGAGATATTGTGCACCATTTTGTGAGTAATATTTTTGCACCATTGTTTTTTGTAAGCATTGGTTTGAAAGTAAATTTTGCTCAAAATTTTGATTTATTATTGACTTTAGCTGTGTTGGGTGTGGCCTTTATTGGTAAAATAATTGGTGGAGGTGTAGGCGCAAGGTTGGGTGGTTTCAACATAAAACAATCTGCAGCAATAGGTTTTGGACTAAATGCAAGAGGAGCCATGGAAATTATTTTAGGTTTGTTGGCCCTTGAAGCAGGTATAATCAACAAAGAAATGTTTGTGGCTTTGGTTATTATGGCACTTATCACCAGCATGACTAGTGGACCGATGCTTAAGTTTTTCTTGAGAAAGCAGAATGTGGAATTACACTAGACAGGTGACAAGGGATAGGGGATAAGTGAGAAGTGATAGGGGATAAGTGAAAAGTGATAGGTGAGAAGTGAAAAGTGGGAGGTGAGAAGTGAAAAGGGAGTGTTGATAAGATATTGTATTCTCTAAGTTTTGATTTTTACTTTAATGATAGGTTATCTAGGTACAGTTGTAATTTAAGTCCCTTTCCTTTGGAAAGGGGTTTGGGGATAGGCTAAACATGACAAATGTCAGTATTTCATGTGAGTAGCATCAAAATTGAATTCATTAGCTTACTTTACATTTGCTTATATTTAAACCTTAAAATACTTACACAAAATGGGAACTATATTATTAGCAACAGATTTTTCGAAAACATCAGAAAAGGCTTATCCTTTGGCTGCGGAATTGGCAAAAAAGACTGATTCTAAGCTTTTGCTTGTCCATATTTTACCTCATTTACTTGTTGATTTTGCAGGTGCTATAAGTGCAATACCTGTTGAGGCTTTACTCGAAAATGATATTAAAGCTATTGAATCTGAATTTACTTTACACCTTAATAAAGAGGTATTTAAGGGAATAGAAATTGAAAAACTATTGGTAGCAGAAAGCAATTACAATTTGTTAGCTACTTTTAATGAAGTAGAGGAACAGCACGAAGCTTCGTTATTAATTATTGGCACTGATGGTGTGAGGTCTTCTCATAAGTCATTGGCAGCCAAATTGGTAAAAGTTTCAGCAGTGCCAGTAATTACTGTGGGGGAAAGCGTTGATAATACTAAAATTGAAAAAATTACACTTGCTACCAACTTTGAAAATGTAAACTACAAGTTTTTAGACAATATTTGGAACATCCAAAAAGCCTTTGATGCGCATCTTCAAATTTTGTTTGTAAATACTCCTTTAAATTTTAAAGAAACACAAGTGATTGAAAATGAGTATGAATTGTTTGTAAATAATTACG
>Ga0214921_10004421_pt1 | contig 20696 bp, 18 predicted proteins | sample LL1505_MetaG_FD_177992 | JGI IMG/M metagenome (GOLD analysis project Ga0214921, IMG submission 177992) | Freshwater microbial communities from Lake Lanier, Atlanta, Georgia, United States - LL-1505 | ecosystem: Environmental > Aquatic > Freshwater > Lake | place: USA: Georgia | collected...
GTCAATTTATGAGGGGACTACTGGAATTCAGTCTTTGGATTTATTAGGCAGAAAGGTACTTATGGAAAATGGGTTAGTATTAAAAACGATCCTTGGCGAGATCCAAAGTACCATTCTGGAAGCTAAAGAGGAAGCAAATCTTGTTAAAACTGCTTTAGAGCTGGAAGAACAATTACCCTTGGTCGAAGCTACCTTGGCACACCTCATTCCAATAGCTATGAAGGGTGAAACAGAAAAGTTTGTTTCTGATGCTACTTTGTTTATGGAAGCGATTGGATCAATTACAGTTGCCTGGCAATGGTTAAAAATTGGAATTTCAGCTACCAGGGCGCTTCATTCCTCAGAGGCGGTTTATTCTGAATCTATGCTTAAAAATAAGCTTCACACCATGAGATTTTTCTATAAATATGAATTAGCCAGAAATAAAAGTATCTTTAAAATCATTCAATCGGAAGAAGTTTTAACGCTGGCTGAGGATGTCGCCTTTCCTGACTAATTTTTATAGAAAATGCATAAGTATATTGACGGGTGGTATAGTCCTTCTTTACATAAACACATGAATATATCTGTTTATGGACATTATGGCTTCGCATTATTGATGCTGCCAACTGCAGCTGCAGATTTTTTGGAGTATGAAAGATTTCATCTCATTAATGCCATTTCGCATCCTATTAATAGTGGCAAACTAAAAGTTTTTTCTATTAATAGTATCAATAATGAAAGCTGGTTAAACCACTTTATGCATCCAAGAGATAAATCTATCAGACATAATCATTTTAATGATTATGTTATTAACGAGGTCATTCCTTATATTAAAAATAAAACTTCCTACGAAACACCCATAATCATATCAGGGGCTTCTTTTGGTGCTTTACATGCTATGAATTTATTTTTGAAACGTCCCGATTTGTTTCAGGGAGTTATTGGTATGAGTGGAGATTATAATCTGCAACATTATACAAAAGGTTATTTTGATCAGGATGTGTACTTCAATAATCCAATGGCCTATTTACCAAATCTAAATGACGAATTTTTATTATCTCAAATAAGGAAAAGTAAAAATATCCATATTATCTCAGGTTCAGGTAGTTATGAAAAGCCTAAAGCAAGTCGAGAACTTTCTGAACTCCTAAAATCAAAGAATATTAATCATGAATTAGCTATTTGGGGAGAAGATATGCCACATGATTGGCCTACTTGGCAAAGGGTTTTACCCTTTTATATTGAAAATAGATTTTGATTACGCTGAATTGTCTATTTTTACATTTTAATCCCAAATAATTTTGTTATTTTGAGTGAAACTGAAAATGAAGATGATTTTTTTCAACATGTTTCCTTGCAAATTGATCCTAAGCAGGAACCTGTTAGAATAGATAAATATCTTTCCGATAGGCTCGGTAAAATTTCACGAAATAGAATCCAGCAAGCTATTAGGGCAGAGTCTGTTTTGGTCAATGAATTTCCCGTAAAGCCAAATTATAAAATTAAGCCTGGAAATTTAATCTCTGCGGTTTTTCCCAGGCATTTTTCAGAGGAAGATGCAGGCAAAATTCAACCTCAGTATATTCCCCTTCAGATTTTATTCGAAGATGATGATATACTGATTATTAATAAACAACCTGGTTTAGTTGTTCATCCCGGGGTTGGAAACTGGGATGGAACTCTAGTTAACGGATTGGCTTATTATTTGGGTGTAGATCATTTAACCGAAGATGTAGAATCGTTTCAAAACAGGGTTGGTCTGGTGCACAGAATTGATAAAAATACCTCCGGCTTATTAGTAATTGCTAAAAATGATTACGCATTAACTTTTTTAGCGAAGCAATTTTCAGATCATACCATTGAAAGGACTTATTATGCTTTAGTGTGGGGTGCTCCCGAACCAGTAAATGGAAAAATAGAAGGAAATATTGGGCGACATCCGCGGGATAGAAAAAGTTATCAGGTTTTTCCTGAGGGGGATGATGGGAAATGGGCAATAACTCATTATGAAACTCTTGAAAACTATTACTATGTATCTTTGGTGAAATGCAATCTGGAAACAGGAAGAACCCATCAAATTAGAGTGCATTTTAACCATATTGGTCACCCACTTTTTAATGATGAAAAATATGGAGGTTCTCGAATTGTAAAAGGAACTCCTTTTTCTAAATACAAGGATTTTGTTAATAATACCTTTCAGGTTTTGCCGAGACAGGCTCTACACGCAAAAACACTTGGTTTCGTTCATCCAACAACTAAAGAGTTTGTTAGGTTTGAAAGTGATTTACCCCTAGATTTTGATGAATGTTTGCAAAGATGGCGTAAATATTATTTATCAAGAAGAGATTAATTTTTTGTCCAGATGGAAACTGAAATTGAAAGGGTCAAATATTGGATTGAAAAGGTAGTCATAGGTTTAAATTTTTGTCCTTTTGCGGCCAAACCTTTTCATCAGGATAAAATTATTTATCTCGTTCATCAGGAAGAGGATGTTTCCCAGTATTTAAAACAATTTTATGCTGTCCTGAGAGAACTTCAGGAGGAACCTGCTGAGGTGATTGAAACCGCTTTTATTATTTATCCACAGTCATTTCAAGATTTTAAGGAGTATCTTCACTATTTAAATATTCTTAATAATTTTCTGGAAATGAATCAACTTGAAAAGGAGTTTCAACTGGCTTCTTTTCACCCAAGATATCAATTTCAGGGAAGTTTACCTGAAGATATTACTAATAATACCAATAAATCTCCTTATCCCCTGATTCATATTTTAAGGTCTGACAGTATCTTGAAAGTTAGATCATCGATGGATACTTTAAGTATTCCAATAAATAATATGGATAAACTTAAGCTTTTAGGATTAGATGGCTGGAAAGCCTACTGTTTAGAAAACAAATTAAATTTTAATTATTAATTTTCCTTTTATGGACATAGAAAAAAGGATTCAGGCCTTTGTTTCTTTAGGTACTTTACTTAGTAGTAATCCCGAAGAATTAAAAGAGTGTATGATAAAGTCATGGGAACATAATCCTTGGTTTACTTTAGAAAATCAGAAGAAGGCTATAACAAATATTGTGGATTATTTTCTTAACAAAGAAAAATTAGAGGAATGGACCCGATCTTATCCTTTTTTGAACCATGTTGAAATTCCTAAAAAGGTAGGATTAATTCTTGCAGGAAATATACCTTTGGTTGGATTTCATGATTTTTTATGTGTACTTATTTCTGGAAATATTGCCTGCATAAAATGTTCTGACAAGGATCCCTTTTTGCTTCCTTTCATCGCAGAACTTTTGATTAAAATTGAGCCGGATTTTCATTCATTTATTCATTTTATTGAAAGACTTGAAGCTTATGATGCAGTTATAGCAACAGGAAGTAATAATTCCTCCAGATATTTCGAACATTATTTTTCTTCAAAACCAAATATAATTCGTAGAAACAGACAAGCTATAGCTGTATTGAATGGGAATGAAACATCGAAAGACTTAATGAATTTAGGTGAAGATATTTTTGCATATTTTGGATTGGGTTGCAGAAATGTATCCAAAATTTATGTTCCTGAGAATTTTAATTTTACTCCTTTATTAGATACGTTGCACGCTTTTAATCAGATTATTTTGCATAACAGTTATAAAAATAATTTTGATTATCAGTCAGCTATCTTGCTGTTGAATAAAGTACCTCATTTTATGACAGGAAGTATTTTGGTAACAGAGGGAAAGACTATTGCTTCAAAAATCGCAACTTTACATTATGAATATTATAAGGATTCGGACGAATTAAAAACAGAAATTATCAATCATTTTGATCAGATACAATGCGTCATAGGTAATCAACCTATTGGAAATCTGGTACTTATCCCTTTTGGTCATGCTCAAAACCCATCTTTAGCGGAATATGCCGATGGTGTTGATACCCTTTCTTTTTTAGGAGATTTATAACTCAATAATAATAGCCAAAAATAATATTCATTTCATCCTCACTGGTGAAACCAAAAGAAATTGTTCTATTAGTTGTGTTGTTGTAGGTTACCTCAGAGGTGAGTCCTTCTCCCGGATTTAAAATAATAGGGTTTGGAAATAATTTTGTTAATGGGTGTTCCCAATCAGTATTTTCGTAAATGATTTCCCCATTTCTTGGGCCGCCAAAAATTTTAATGATAAATTTTTCACCCAGTTTATGATTATGAGAAGTAAGTAATAAAATATTAGTTTTTTCCGAAAAGGTAAAATTCTTAGTAACCGTTTTTCTCTGATTAGGGGGAAGAGTAAAATTTATATTATTTAAATCCAACATTTTAACTTCATGCTTCACAGACGAAGCAGGAATGGTATGGAAATTGACATAATTTTCACCTTGTAAAACCAATTTTGTTTTATTAAAATAATGAGCGTTTAAATCAACTGGCATATTGGGCATTATTTTAATTGCAGCACCTTCAGGTAATTCGACACTGCTATTGACATCGGTTCCTCCACCTAGAAAAAAGTGATTTTGCATTTCTGCGAAAGTTTGCAGATTTAAAGAACCGTCAGGGTTTCTTAAATCTCTTATTTTATTTTCAATCGGTAAAACGGAGGTATTATTAAAACCATAAACAAGAAAGTGATGACTGTTTGAGCGGCCTTTTAGTTCTATTTTATTTACATAAACGGGTACCGTATTTGTCGTGGTTTTTCTAATAAAAATTTCGCGTTCAAAGTTAGCTTGAATATCAAATTTATCTATCTTAAGCTGGAATCCATTTACTGGCGGAGCGAGCGGTTCAATATCTGACTGACACGCTGATCCATCAGCTAATATAGATAAACTTAAACTTCGGTCATCTTTTAAAGCACCTGTATTTATCCACCGTTTAACTAATTCTACTTGTCCTTTTGTTACTACACCACCTCCTAAGGGCATTTGTTTTCCAAAATTTGATGAACTTTTATGAATATAAGAATCGCAGTTTATTTTATGAAATAAAAAACTTTTTTCTGCATCGCCAGGCTGAACGAGTAACATTTTTGCCTTTGAGGCAGATATATTAACAGGTATTTTGTTAATAAGATTTTGATAAGAATTCCCCTCTGATAACAATAATTTATGTTGTTGAAAACTACCGTCACTCGTCGATTGATGACATCCACTTAGGGCACAACTTGGTGTAAGTATTTGATCTTGGATGACTTTAAATGTAATTTCATTTTGCGAATCTCCTAAATCACCTTTTTTACAAGCGTTTAAGGAAAACAATGAAATGCATAAAACAGGAATAAAATATTTAAACATGATAATATTACTTTAATTAAAAAACTTAATCCATCAACCACCAGAACAGGAAATAGATTAAAACCATAGCACCGCTGGAGAGACCGAAGGTGATTCCACCAATGCCAAAAAAGGCTACAATAAATAAAACCCTCAGTAAAACTACTGAAATACCTGAGCTATCTGCCAATCCGGCGAGAACGCCGCCAAACATACCATTTCTACTTCTTTTCATGATAAATATTGATTTAAATAATTTCTGGCTGTTTTAATTCCTGTCAAAACATCTTTTTCGCTCCCTTCAAATGCCTTGTCTTCAACTTCGATACAAACAGGGCCGCGATAGCCTATATCTGTCAGTGCTGAAAAGAATTTTCCCCAGTTTACATCACCAAAACCAGGTATTTTAGGAGAACTATAAAAGTTTGGTGGTGACATGATGCCTACTTTATCCAATTTGCTTTTAAATATTTTAACGTCTTTTAAATGAATATGGTGTATTCTATCCTTAAAATCATACAAAGGTTGGATATAATCCATCTGTTGCCATATAAAATGAGAGGGATCAAAATTTAACCCAAAAAGAGAAGTAGGAAAAAGATTGAACATGCGTTCCCAAATTTGTGGATTAATGGCCAGGTTTTTACCTCCGGGCCATTCATCGTATGTGAAAATCATCGGACAATTTTCAATGCCTATTTTTATCCCATTTGCATCGGCAAGTTCTAAAATTGGAGCCCATTCTATTTGGAACAACTTAAAATTTTCATCTATATTTAAAAATTGATTTCTGCCTATGAAAGTATTTACAACAGGAACTTCCAGAGCAGCAGCTGCAGTAATGACATTTTTCAGATGTTCCTGATAAAATTTTCGCTTTTCCATATTTTCATCAAGAGGGTTAGGGTAATAGCCCAAACCTGAGATATACACATTATGATCTTTAAATAATGCCTTTATTTCCTTTATTTTAAAAGCATTTAAATTGTTTACATCAATATGAGTTACACCCGCGTATCTTCTGTCAGATTTTCCAATGGGCCAGCACATAATTTCTAAACAAGAGAATTGTTCATTTGCAGCAAAACTTACTAATTTTTCCAGAGAATAATTGGGTAAAATAGCAGAGACAAAACCTAAATCTAACATAAATGGAAACTAATTTTTAAGGGATTAAAAGATTAAATTTTTTCTTGTTTGAAAAAAAACAGAAATAAGACGAGGACAATGGAAGCAATAGCAGCGGGGACTAACCAAACATTCGTCCAGTTTGTAACGCTGGATATGGTGTAAATATCCTTTACATTTCCTGCAATTAAATTCCCTAATAGCATTCCAATTCCATATGTTGCCAGGGTGATTAAACCTTGGGCCTGTGCTTTTATGGTAGTTCCAGCTTTTTTATCAATGTATATCTGACCACTTACAAAGAAAAAGTCATAACAAACGCCGTGTAATAAAATGGCGGCATATAACATCCATGGAGTATTATCTGCAGTACCATATCCGAAAAATAAGAAGCGAACAACCCAGGCAGTTAATCCAATTATAAAAATCTTTTTTAAGCCCCATTTTTTATAAGCAAATGGCAGCATCAAAAGAAATATAATTTCGGATACTTGTCCTAAGGACATTTTATTTTCGATTGCAAAGGAATCTTTATCCGCATTGGGAAAAGCCAGTATGAAAGCATCTGTCAGTGAAGGATTAGCCCAAGTATAATAAAAAGCCAGGGGAATACAAATGAGCACTGAAGAAATGAAAAATATGGTAAACGATTTAGATTTAAATAATACAAAAGCATCCTTGCCAATAAGATTTGTCCAGGAAATTGGATCTGAGGATTTCCCAGGTGGTGTATGGGGTAAAAAAAATGAAAAAATCCCTAATGCCAGGGATAAAAACAGAGCTACCTGAAAAATAGTCACTTTGTCTCCCCAACCATACCAACCCACAATATTCACAATTACTATCCAGGCAATAGTACCAAAAACCCTGATAGGAGGAAAATCCACTTCTGGATTATCCATTTGTCTCATAGCAATTGAGGTGGTTAAAGAAATAGCTGGAGTAAAAGTAAGACAATAAAGAAGTAAAACCCAGATAAAAAGTCCCGGTTGATCGATATTTATGATCCAAAATAAAATAGCCGCCCCCATTAAATTGAGAATACCTAATAGCTTTTGGGCAGCGATGAAGCGGTCAGCTAAAAATCCAACTAAAAAGGGTGAAGCAATCATGGCAATTGAAAACATCGCATAGGCATTACCTACTTCAACCCCAGTGGCGGATAATTGATTACTTAAATATTTGCTCATCTGTCCATACCATGATCCCCAGATGCAGTATAATAAAAACATCATAGTAGATAGGGCAATCTTATTTTTCAAAGTCATATTGATTACTTTTTAACTTTATGGAAAATTTCTAATGAATATAAGAAATAAATTAAAACTCTTATTTAAACTTTAGAAGGTTAACAACTAATAAATGTCTATCATTTTGAACAAAAGACATCTTTCTTTCATTTATTAGTAAAAAAACGTATGAAATTAACATCATTCTATCATTTCCTCTTATTCCTGGTTTTAGGAACAGCAGGAACAGCTCAAACAAACATGGCAAATTCTATCCATTCTTTTACAGTTAATTCTTTAGAAGGTGAACCAATTCCTTTATCTAAATTTAAGGGTAAAATGATGCTGATTGTAAATACGGCATCAAAATGTGGATATACTCCCCAATTTGCTGGTTTACAAGAACTTTACAGCAAGTATCAGGATAAATTAGTCATAATTGGTTTTCCTTGTAACCAGTTTATGAATCAGGATCCGGGTTCAGCAACCGAAATTAAAGAGTTTTGCCAAAAAAACTATGGAGTAAGTTTTCCAATGGCGGAAAAAATTGATGTGAAAGGAGATAACATGGCCCCAATCTATTCATGGCTTACCCAGAAGGAAAAAAATGGAGTACTGGATGCTAAAATTGCATGGAATTTTAATAAATTTCTAATTGATGAAGAAGGAAAAATGGTTGCTTACTTCCCCAGTAGCGTTAAACCACTTAGTGAAGATATTTTAAAATACATCAATAAATAATAAAATATAAGGGGGACCTTAAAATCCCCCTTATATTTAAAAGGGTAAAGTAGGGTAAGGGACAAAATGAGAAGCAATTCTTGCCATCGCTGGCGCCAATACAAAACTAAGAACTAATATAATTATAGCGTGAATCAAGGCAATTTCAATATTGTTTTTTCTAAGTTCAACCATTTCTGACTCGGGTGTCAGTAAACCAGTAATCAAAAAAGCAGTTCTGAATAAAAGATAGGAAAAAATCCACATTCCTGAAAAAAATAGTAAGGAAAACCCAAATGCCTTTGCCCAATCGTTCTGACTTAATAAATAACGCATGGCATCTGAAGAGGTTTCTGAAATATGCGTCAAGTTGATTCCTGCTGCCAGCAAAGAGGAACTAAAAACAATTAAAATAGCTGCATTTTTCTCTTCTAAGTATTTATCAAAGAATATTGACTGTACTCTCGAAAAAGAGAATAAGTATAAAATTGATAACAAGGTCAAGGTCAATAAATCTGTCCATTCAATTAGCATGTTCTTTTATTTTAAGGTAATACAATTTCCCATTTATCCAGATTAACATCTGGATTTACACCGAGCCCCCAGTCTTTTCCAGTAAGCTCCCAAATATAATATTTTTTACCTCTTCGGTCTTTAACATGAGCGGAACCTGAATCTGGTGTCTTTGGCAAATGCACAGCAAGCATGGAATGTTCTTCTCCATTAATTACTGCAGCATCAAATCCTAATTTATTCAGGACAGCGTAAGTAAAAACCGTCCTTGTATCACAGTCTCCTGCCTCATGGTAGAGAAATTCCATAGGTGAATATACACCAAAAGGTTGAATATTGCCACAACACCCCTGACCTGACTCTATGGGTGCACAGGTATTTATGTACTTTATACCATTTAAAACAAATGGACAATTTTCATTAATAATTAAAGTATATGGAATAGCCTGAATGCTTGAAACAATTAAGTTTAAGGCACCCATATAGTCCAGATTAGCTTCTTCAATTATTTTTCTATAACCTTCAATTAATTCAGTGGTAGGAAATTCCACTGCATTTAAAAGCTGTTCATAAATATATCTCGCATATTCTACATCAGAAAGCTCAACTTCGGGCAGAATAATGTTTTCTCTTGAAGATACACTTAGATCATAAAGCTCCTGACAAACTGGAAAAGACATTTCATAGGTGCCACCATCTAAAGAGTTCCATTTCCAGTTTTTTTCATATGACCTACATCCTGTCACTTCATCGAAGGGAACATCCTCTGGGATAGGAGGTCTAACGATTGTCTCGTCTATTTCCTCTTCTCCACTAAGAAGGATGTAAATCAAATAGCCTAAGAAAATCCAAAAAAGTAACTTTTTCATCTTTCGTTTGAAATAATATTTTCTATAATACCTTTCTAAAGGTCAAATTTATTCTGGGATCCTTTATTTTGGCTGATTTAGGTAAAGCGTGAACCCAGCTTTTTTGTGTATCACCCTTCATTAATAAGATACTGCCAGGTTCCAACAATATGGTTATAACTTCTTTTGACAGTTTATGTCTAAAGCTAAAAGGTCTGGCGGTGCCAAAACTTAGTGATGCAATGGTTGGTTGATCACCAAATTCTTTGTCATCATCACTATGCCATGACATTCCCTCATTTCCATGATGATATAAATTACATAGACAGGAATTGAAAATAACCGAAGTAAATTTTTCTGTTTTTTCCTTTAAGGGGATTAAAATTGGATGCCAGAGAATAGCGGTTTTGGTGGCTTTCGAATAAGTATAACTAAAGGATTCATCACCATACCAAGCCACTTTTCTCTTGGTCGTTATTTTTTTTCCAAACATGATTAATTCATCATTTTGCCAATGAAGATAATTTTTCATATTTTCCATAAGTTGGGAGGCTTCGGATAAAATCCATAGATTTTTTTCATAATAGACCTCCCCATCGTATGGTAATAAATTCTTGTAGCCTAACATTTAAAGTTAATTATTCTCAAGATGAATTACTCCAATCCCATTATCCATTAATAACTTATTTAGTTCTGGTAAATCAGCTTTTATTATTTGCAAGGCCTCTTTATATGCAGCTGACCATAGGGTATCAAGTCTTTTTTGTTCTTCTAAAACAGCTTTTGTGACAGCTGGAATATCACTTTCTGCCTGATTAACAAGAAATAAATAATTACCTGTCATTTTATTTTCAAAATTATCTACATCATCATAAGCTTTTGATTTTCGTTGCACCATATTTTCATCCCATTTTTTGATTGCCTCTATGATTTTATTGCAACTAATGAAGGGTTGAGAACCAGACAAATTCTTTTTTATGAGGACTGGAATAATGCGACTTAATTGTTGCTTGTATTCATCCATCTGATTAACAGTATTTACCATATTTGTAAAAGTGGTGGATAACTGATTCAGTAAATTATGGTAGGATGTGTAAGTGTCTTCTGAAACATTGAAAAGAGGATTAGGTAAAATGGTTACATCTCTTCTTATTTTTTCTCCCGAAAAGGCTAATTCAATGATATATTTACCAGGAGCTATTTTATGGCCTCTATAACTTCCTTCTATATAAACATTGGGAATACCTGGCCTTGAATGAGTTCTCATATCCCATACAAATCTGTTTAACCCCTTTGATGCACTTAAAGATGATTCAGGAGAGGGACCACCATCATAGGAATTAAATCCTTCTTTTTTACCACTGCTAAAAGTACGGATAAGCTCATTATTTTGGTTATAAATACTTAAAGTTACTTTTTCCAGAGGATTAGTATTTTCATCTTTTGGTAATTGATAATATATAACTACCCCTGTAGCTGGATTAACCCCTACGCTTAAATCTGTTCCAGAAGCATAACTTCCTGATTCATTTAATTTACTACCACCATTTACCTGATAGGTATCTTCGATTGGATAAAGGAACATTTTAGAAGAGTCTTGTCCAAAATTTCTTATTACTTCTAAATCATCAAGAATCCAGAAAGATCTGCCTGCAGTAGCAGCAATTAAATCTCCATGTTTAATCATTAAATCTGTTACGGGAACAACAGGGAAATTCAATTTGAAAGGATTCCACTTATTTCCTCCATCTCTTGAAATATATATTCCAGTTTCAGTTCCAGAAAATAATAATCCCGGTAATTTATCATCTTCCCTTACCACTCTTGTATAAGCACCTTCTGGAATTCCGTTAGAAATGTTTATCCACGTTTTTCCATAATCGGTTGTTTTATATAAGTATGGTTTCAGGTCATTAAATTTATATCGGGTAGCAGCGATAAATGCAGTGGCTTTATTATGAGGTGAGACTTCAATGGCATTGATAAGACATTCTGGAAGACCTTTTGGGGTAACATTTTTCCAGTTTTTTCCGCCATCGGTAGTTAAATAAACCAATCCGTCATCGCTTCCAGTCCAGATTACACCTTTTTCATGAGGGGATTCAATAACATAACTTAATGTTCCATAATTTTCAGCTCCAACAATTTCATTGGTATAAGGACCTCCACCTTTACCTTGTTTATCTTTTTCGTTTCTCGTTAAATCAGGGGAAACTTCCTCCCAGGAGAGCCCCATATCTTTCGTTTTCAATAATACCTGAGCTCCATGATAAAAAGTATTTGGCTCATGTTTTGACCAAATGATGGGTGCATTCCAATTATACCTGTATTTCATGTATTTAGGCTCTAATGCAAGGTACTGAATAGGAGAGGGCATAATATTAGTGCTTGCATTTGCTTTTGTATCCAGGATTTCTATCGTACCCAAATAACTTCCACCCATCACAAATCTGGGATTATCAGGATCGAATGCTAAAAATGCACTTTCACCGCCTGCGGAACTCGTCCAGTCCTTTTCTGTGATTCCATATCCACCCAAAGAGCGAGAGGCAATAGATACGGAAGTATTGTCTTGTTGACCGCCATAAATTCTATAAGGGAACTGATTATCTACATTAATTCTGTACATCTGAGCGGTAGGCATATTTTTTTGTTCTGTCCAGGACTCACCTCCGTCGAAGGTAATGGAAGCTCCCCCGTCATCGGCTATAACCATATTTTTAGAATTAGCGGGATTTATCCAAAGGTCATGATGGTCACCATGAGCTGTATTTAATATTTCCCAGGTTTTACCTCCATCAATTGATCTTAGGGCAGGAGGACCAAGTACATAAACAGTATGTTCATCATTTGGATCAGCAAAAACTTCAATATAATACCATGCACGTTGAACCAGGCGATGGTCACTGCTAATTTTAGACCAGCTTGAACCTGCATCTTTTGACACAAAAAGACCACCTTTTTCAGTTTCGGTATCACTTTCTATAAGGGCATAAACCACATCTGCATTGGCACCGCTAACAGAAATGCCCATCTTACCTTTTTCTTTTGGCAATCCTTTTTCCATAAGAATCCATGTTTCACCTCCATCAACGGATTTATAAAGACCACTTCCCGGACCCCCACTGGTTACTTTCCAGGGTGAACGATTATGTTCCCACATGGAGGCATATAATATTAATGGGTTATTTGGATCCATGGAAAGATCATTACATCCAGTTCCTTCATTTACAAAAAGCATATTTTTCCACGTTTTACCCCCATCTACCGATTTATAGATTCCTCTTTCCTTTGTTGGTCCATTTAAAGCTCCTTGAGCGGCTACGTAAACAATATCAGGATTTTTTGGATGAATAATGATTCTTGCTATTTGTCGTGTTTTATCAAGGCCTATTTTTGACCAAGACTTTCCAGCATCGGTCGATTTATAAACCCCGTCACCATAAGAAGTCATTACTCCTCGTGGAGCATGTTCCCCCATACCGCAATAGATAATATTAGGGTCAGAAGAGGATACAGCTAATGCTCCAACGGAACCTGTTTGGAAAAACCCATCTGAAATATTAGACCAATTATGACCAGCATCAACGGTTTTCCATAAACCTCCTCCCGTTGTACCCATATAATAGGTAAGAGGATTATTTGAGACTCCAGTAGCAGTTACAGATCTTCCACCTCTGAAAGGACCGATATTTCTCCATTTTACTGGTTTAAAATAGGTTTCTTCTTCAAATTTAGAGGAATTAGATTTATCATTCTGGGCTGAAAGGGAAAAACCATAACTGGCAAAAAGGGCTAATATTAAAAAATTTCTGAGCAACATGAATATAAATTTTGTTAAGGTAAAATCGAAGTATTAAATCAATAGACAATTTAGTTAAAATTAAAATGCTAATTATTTTTTGTGAAAAAAAAAGAATATTTGTGTTTAAAAAACGTTTGGAATGTTAGTTTTGCATGGTTAATATTTTTTATGATTGTTTTTAGGCGCTTTATTTTCTTTCTTGCTTGTTTTTTGCTCCTTGGCAAGGATTTAAGTTATGCTTATAAACTTTCTGATAACCTAGTAATTCATTTAAAGGAAAAAAGCCAGAATAGAGGGAACCGTGCTCTTAGCCCTTTTACAATTAGTGATTCCTCTAAATTATTATTGGCTGAAAGTAAAGAAATTGAAGAACTTGAAGACGATTTACTTACTTATTCAAGTGAAACGGGGTATTTGCTCTCCAGTTTATTCATACTTACTTCCAAATCAAATCCGTTTTGGGAATCTCTATTAAGCCTTATTCTTAATAGGGTAATACTTTTCTGTTCCTTAAAGATTGACTGTTAAATGAAATCTTAATTAAGTTTCATGTTTCGAAACTTATGCTTAATGATTTCATTTTTTAACAACTCCTCACATGAGTTTCAATCTTTTAAGGTATGAATGCTAAAATAAATTCAACTGTAAATAATTCATCAAAGGGAAAAGAATCTATTCAGTCTGCTGATATCGTTTCAGGCTTAATTGTTTCTTTACTAGCAATGCCCCTTAGTTTGGGAATTGCAAAGGCATCCGATTTTCCCCCTCTAATGGGATTACTCACAGCCATAATTGGTGGAATGGTCGTTTCGTTCTTTGCAGGTTCTAAACTGACAATAAAAGGTCCAGCCGCAGGTTTAATTGTTATCGTTGCTGGAGCCGTAGCTGATTTTGGTGGTGGAGAAAAAGGATGGCATCTGGCTTTAGGGACAATTATCGTAGCTGGTGTCATTCAAATTTTATTTGGTCTTTTTAAAATGGGAAAATTAGCTAATTTTTTTCCACTTTCTGCCATTCATGGTATGTTAGCAGCGATAGGTTTAATAATCATCGCGAAACAAATTCCAGTCTTATTAAATGTAGATCCTGTTTTTACAAAAGGTAAGGATCCCTTGGAATTATTAGCTTCTATTCCAACTTTCGTTCTTAATATGAATCCTAGGGTTGCGATAGTTGGTATTCTATCTTTAATCATTTTATTTGTTTGGCCAAATTTGAAAAACCCTATAATAAAGAAAATTCCTGCTCCACTTGTCATTTTAGCCCTAACTATTCCAGCAGGTTTATTTTTGGATTTTAAAAATACAGCACCTTCCTACACTTTAGTTCATGTTGGAAATTTCATAGAAAGCTTAAAATTAAATGCCGATTTTTCCGGATTTAGTCAAACGGGTATATTTATAAAATATGTTATCATGTTTGCTCTTGTCGGTACATTGGAATCTCTTCTAACGGTAAAAGCTATCGATATATTAGATCCTTCCAAACAAAAATCGGATACTAACAAGGATTTAATTGCTATAGGTATCGGAAATATTTTTAGTGGATTATTAGGAGGACTTCCAATGATATCCGAAGTTGCCCGTAGTTCCAATAATTTATATAATGGCGGAAAAACAAGATGGGCAAATTTTTTTCATGGATTATTTATTTTAATTTTCCTTCTACTTGCTGTTCCACTCCTCGAGATGATTCCAAATACTGCTTTGGCAGCAATGCTTATTACTGTTGGTTTTAAACTGGCTCATCCAAAGGAATTTGTGCATATCTTTAAAATTGGAAAAGAGCAATTGGCTATCTTTTTAACAACTATCTTTTTTACCCTGTTTGAGGATTTGTTAGTGGGTATTGCTGCTGGAATTATATTGAAATTGATTATTCACCTTTTTAATGGCGCTAAATTTAAAAGTCTTTTCAAAGCCACCATCAGGGTTGTCGATGAAGAATTTGGTCCAAAATTGATCATAGAACAATGTGCAGTCTTTTCTAATTGGCTTGGATTAAAGAAAATTCTGGACGAACTTCCTCAAAAAGAAATAGTTTCCATCGATTTTTCTGAGATAAAATTGGTGGATCATACTGTAATAGAAAATCTTCATCATTTTAAAGATGATTATGAAAATGGGGGAGGAAAGGTTCAGTTCCAAGGTTTAGAACAATTACACCAACTTTCAAACCACCACCTGGCTGCTAGGAAACAAAAGGCTTAAACTAAACTTAAGAAAATGACAAAACATTTTGAGTTTGATATTAACCATGTGCTACATGAGTTAAAACATTATTTGCCATCTCAAACGCCACTTAAAGATTTTATTCATCATAATTCATTGCATGCTTTCCAACATCTTGAATTTTTTGAAGGGATTTTCAAAGCTTCTGCTATATTCGGATATAAGGTTACCTTATCATTAAATGAGTATAGAAAACTAAATAAACTGGGTAGAATTCGGACTGAAATATTAACTAAAACGATTATAGATAATTATGGTGAGGTCAATTTTGCAGCATGGTTAGATAAAGTTTTGAATAAATCCTATGATTCTGAGGTTACACCAAGAATAGGACAATTTAGGAAAAACTGGCAAAAATTTTATAATATCGATTTAGATAATAGCGTTCAACCGCTTTTATTCAGAATAATAAATAGTTATTTGGATCAGGGTATTTCTCTTTGGCATTTTCCTTTTGAAGACAAGGGTTTAATAAATGCCATTAAAATATTTGAGGAAAAAAGTTTTTCCAGTTTTTTTAAAACAGATAGGGTTAAAAAATTACTATTAGATCCCAATTTAAATATGGTTGAATTGCTTAGGATATTAGTAAGCAAAGAATCTTTATTTCAGGAATATATTTTTGATCAGCAATTTTCTCACAGAGGTTGGAGTGGAATTGTCAGTTCTATCGAGGATAACCCAAATTCAGTTCTTTATCCAAAGTCGATTTCATTAAAGGATTTTATTACCCTTGAATTATTATTGGAAATAGATGCTTTAACAGCTGAATACGGAAATAAATGGAGGCCATTAGGCGAACTTCTGAATAAAGAACCATGTGATTTGTTTGGACTCGTAGCCGTTACAGAACTACAACAAGTAATAATGCTTTGGCAACAAGCTTTTGAATGGAGTTATTATGACGAAATATTTGCAGGCTTAATTTCTTTACAAAAACAAAAGAATGCCATAAAAAAAGGTGAAAACACTGAAAATTTTACAGAATTCATAGGAATTTTTTGTATCGATGAGCGTGAATGTTCTATAAGAAGACATTTAGAATACGTTCAACCCCACTGTGAAACAATGGGGTGTCCTGGATTTTTTGGTGTAGAATTTTATTTCCATCCGTTAAATGGTAAATTTTATGAAAAATTATGCCCTGCTCCGGTAACGCCAAAATACCTAATTAAGGAAATAGAATCAAATGGGGTTCGAGGTCATGAATTACTTTTCAATAAAAAGGCCCATACCATTTTGAGAGGTTTCTTTATTACACTTTCCTTAGGCTTTTGGGCTGCAATTCAGTTGGTACTTGATATTTTTAGACCAAAAATGAGTCTAGCTATTTCAGATGCATTTGCTCACATGAACCTTTCATCTACCTTAAAAATAGAAGCATCATCTCCTGTAGAAATTGAGAATAATCTGCAGATTGGTTTTACTGTAATTGAAATGGTTGATAGAGTAGAAAATCTATTGCGAGGAATTGGTTTATATCAAAATTTTCCACCATTGGTTTATGCTGTTGGCCATGGAAGTAGCAGTGCAAATAATCCTCACCATGGAGCACATGATTGTGGTGCCTGCAGTGGAAAACCAGGATCTGTAAATTCCAGAGTTTTTGCCTTTATGGCTAATCATAATGAGGTCCGAAAAATACTTAAGGAAAGAGGTTTGACTATCCCAGATACTACTCAGTTTGTGGGTGCATTACATGATACTGCCAGTGATGAAATGGCTTTTTATGATCTTGAGGTTCTTACTCCTGTAAATATTTCCAGGCATAAATCTAATGTGCTCCATTTTGAAGATGCGCTTGATTTAAATGCAAAAGAAAGATCCAGAAGATTTGCATCCATTAATACTCAGAGTAATATAAAATATGTGAGAAAATCAATTCAGAAACGTTCTGTCTCCTATTTTGAACCTCGTCCTGAACTTGGCCATGGTACCAATGCACTTTGCTTTGTAGGTCACAGACAATTAACAAAGGGGTTATTTCTTGACAGACGAGCGTTTATGAATTCCTATGATTATCGTTCAGATCCTGAAGGAGCACTTTTATTGGGAGTTATGAAACCATTACCAATTGTTTGTGGTGGTATAAACCTGGAATATTATTTTTCCAGAGTGGATAATGCTAAAATGGGTTCTGGAACTAAATTACCTCACAACGTCATGGGGCTTATTGGCGTGGCAAATAGTTCCGATGGAGATTTAAGGCCCGGGCTTCCTTTGCAAATGATTGAAGTTCATGATCCTGTCAGATTGATGATCGTTGTAGAGCATTTTCCTGAAATTATTCTAAAGACGATTCAATCAAGTCCTGAATATTACGAGTGGTTTAATAATAGATGGGTTTTAATTACTTCAATTCATCCGGAATCTGGGCAACTTTTTATTTTTAAAGACGGTCAGTTTCATCCTTATTTCCCAATATTTAAAGATGTTAAAGAAATTTCTGATGTCAATAAATTAATAGAAAACGCGAAGGTGATGAAATCGAATGAAATTTATCATGCAACACAGGAACATATTCCTGTTCATATTTTAAATTAACTAAAATGAATTTCTATATTCCTCTTTTTATTTTAATCCCATTTATCGGATTTGTCATTTCCCTCATTCCCCATAATCATCAGGAAAAATGGATTTACAGAACGGTTTTCTTGACCTTGATTTATCATTTTTTACTGTTATCATTTTTTTGTATTAATGGAATTTTTAAAGATGACTTTAATTTGTTCTTTGAGGGCCCAGCTTTATACAAAACGAATACCTCTAATTTTTCCTTTCATCTTTATTTTGATGTCCAAACTGCATTTTTTGCCTGGATAACAGATTTTATTTTTATCGTTGTTTCTACCTTTAGTAAAACCTATTTACATAGGGAAAAAGGCTTTAAACGGTTTTTTAATAATATGTTATTTTTCTTCTTAGGATTGTCTATTATTGAATTTTCCGGGAATTTTGAAACCCTTTTTGCTGGGTGGGAAATAATTGGAATTGCTTCTTTTTTATTGGTTGCCTTTTACAAAGACAGATATTTACCTGCTAAAAATGCAATGAAGTTGTTTTCAACCTACAGGATTGCAGATATTTCTATGATAATGGGAATTTGGCTAAGCCACCATTTTTTTAAAAAATCACTTAATTTCCAAGAATTAAAATTCCTGGAATTAAATTATTTAGGTGGTGAACAGGATATTTATATTCTGATAATTCCTTTTTTGTTTTTCTTAGCAGCGTTGGTTAAATCTGCTCAATTTCCATTTTCTTCGATGTTGCCCAGAGCTATGGAGGGTCCAACGACATCCTCAGCCATTTTTTATGGATCATTAAGTGTTCACATGGGGGTTTTCTTGTTGTTAAGAACTTTTCCACTCTGGGAAAATCACTATGTTTTTAAAATCGTTATAATTTGTTTTGGGATTCTTACTTGTTTATTAAGTACCTTTATTGCCAGAGTACAGTCGTCCATAAAAACCCAGATAGCTTATTCTTCCATAGCACAAATTGGGATTATTTTCATCGAAGTTGCTTTGGGTTTTCATACTTTGGCATTATTACATTTTGCAGCAAATGCCTTTTTAAGGACCTATCAACTTTTAGTTTCTCCAGCCGTATTAAGTTATTTGATACATGACCAGTTTTTTCATTTCGTGAAACCAAATAATTACATTAAGGATGATTTTTTAGGTAGAATAAAAATGACTATTTATCAGCTGAGCATCAAAGAATTTAATATGGATACAAATATGTATGAATTTTTATGGAAACCACTCAAAACCATAGGTAAAAAATTAACGTTTTTTCAAACAGGTAAGGCATTGATTTTATGTAGTTTATATCTTTTAGTAGGTTTTTATTTTATTTTCATAAAAAAATATTACTCGGAACCATGGTTGCATCAGTTTTCATTTTTTGGTGGATTTTTAAGCTTAGGATTAATCCTTTCAGCGTTTGAATCAAGAATAAGTGCTGAAAATGCCTGGTGGCAAATTATCTTTAGTCAGTGTTTATTAGGTCAGGCGATTGCCCTTAATGAACAATTTGAAATTACTCAATTATTGCTGTTCCTGAGTGGCATTGTATTTGCTGCCATTTTGGGTTTTCTAGTACTTTATAGACTAAAACAGAAGGGGGATGCTATTTTACTTGATAAATTTCATGGTCATTGGTATGTTAGACCAAGACTTTCTGTGGCCTTTCTTATTGCTTGTTTAGGTATATCTGGATTTCCTATTACACCTACATTTATTGGTGAAGACCTTATACTGGGCCATTTACATGAAAATCAGATTGGATTAACTTTGTTGATTTCACTTATTTTGGTACTGGACGGCCTTGCTATTTATAGAATTTATGCACGGTTATTTTTAGGACCTCACCCAGGTTCTTATCATGAATCGGCTTTTAGATCATCTTAGGAATAAAAAAAGAGCAACTTTCAGGGTTGCTCTTTTTTTTATTATTATGGGAATAAAGATTAATCTTCTACTTCCCTTTTCTTCTCTTCCATGTAAACAGCTTTTAAGACCTCAGCTCTTCGAGTGATTGAGGGCTTAACAAACTCTTGTCTTCTGCGCAGTTCTTTCATCACTTGGGAGTCTCTATACTTTCTTTTGTACCTTTTTAAAGCACGGTCGATACTTTCGTTATCTTTTACATCAATAATAAGCATAAGGTTTTGAAGATTTAATCGTTTAAAGTTAAAAAATAGAGCGGATGACAAGATTCGAACCTGCGACCTCAACCTTGGCAAGGTTGCGCTCTACCAACTGAGCTACATCCGCATAATTATTATTTCAGGAACTTTTCCCAAACGCGTGCGCAAATATAGTATTTTATTTACTTATCACAATATTTTTTAAAAAAAATGTTTTTTAACTATAAGCAGTAAAGCCGAGCTTTCTTCCTACTTTTGCAAAAATTAACTTTTCAATGTCTTGTAAACTCCGTTTTCAAATACACTTTTATACGGTACCTGGAGAAAATT
>Ga0214921_10004422_pt1 | contig 20692 bp, 14 predicted proteins | sample LL1505_MetaG_FD_177992 | JGI IMG/M metagenome (GOLD analysis project Ga0214921, IMG submission 177992) | Freshwater microbial communities from Lake Lanier, Atlanta, Georgia, United States - LL-1505 | ecosystem: Environmental > Aquatic > Freshwater > Lake | place: USA: Georgia | collected...
CGTATCGACGTAAAAGGTAATGGCCCATTGCATGGGCCGCGGACCGTAGACCCGCCCGACGCCCAACAGCGTGCCCAGCACCAGCGAAGCCGCCATGCTGAGCAGCGACAGCAAAATGGTCACACCAACGCCGGTGGCCAGAAACTGCCAGCTGTCCATGATGGGTATCAGATCAAAATCAGGCACTCAAGCCTCCGGCGCGTGGTATTGTCGGGATGGAATACGGGGCACACCGCAAACGGGCGGCATGCCCCTTTCGCAACTATTCCATTTTGCCGACGACAACGCCTTCGGCGGCATCGAGTTTGGCCTGCATGCCCTTGGCGACATCACGCAGCCAGTCCAGCAGAACCGTCTGGTTCTTGTCGATGGCTAGACCGACAGGAGAGGCTTTCTCCATGCTGCCCTGACAGTTGTTTTCGGCGGGAAGCGCAGCAAGGCCTTTGACCTTGCGGCTCAAAGGCACATAGGGAATGCGGTTGATCGGTGCGGCATCGGCGCGTTTGGCGACGATTTCCTCGACAGGAGCAACACCGGTACCGCCGACGGCGCGGTATTTGGCGAGCGGGAAGCGGGATTTCACCCAGTTTTCCTCGGCGCTGCCGGTCAGATAGGCGATGGTAATATCGGGATGGTTGAGATCGTCAACCTTTTTCGCCCCGCTGAATTTGGGATTGTCGGCGCGACCGAACATGCACACCGAGGTTTGAGAATAGATCACGAAATCAACGACCTTGAGCCGCTCGGGCGTTTCGGCCAGAGCCGTGATCGACAGATCGGCCTGGTTTGACGCCAGCACCGGCACCTTGGTTTCATGCGAGACCGGTACGGTCTGCAATTTCACACCGAGCAGACGGGCATATTCCTTGGCCAGAATCCAGGCCGGACCATCCCATGCCTCGCCCGTGCCACTGGTATTTTCAATCAACCATGGTGCGTTGGACAACACCGCCACACGCAAGACACCGGACGATTTGATGGCATCAATGCGCGGGCTCTTGCCTGCTGCCGGTGGTTCTTGGGCCTGTGACAGGCTTGACCCTGCAGCCAAAGCGGCAATCACCGTCAGCGGCATGAACAACCGACGCATCGTCTTTTTAACAGATACTGACATAAGCTCCTCCTGCCCGAGATTTTGATTAAAAAGCCGGCGACTCGGTTCGCTGGTCTTTTTTGAGAAAATGCGGATGCGCCAGCGCGATCTTGTCGATGGCGACATAAACTGTGTGCAAATGGACTTGCATCGCCTCAACAGCCTCTGCGGCGTCGTGACAGGCAATCGCATCGGTGATCGCCAGATGTTCGGTATAGATCCTGCGTAACCAATCGGGATCTTCCAGCGACAAATGCCGCACGCGGTCGATCTGCGCTTTGGCATCCTCGATAGTTTTCCATACCGCCGGCTGTCCGGCAATGCCGATCAACGTTTCGTGGAAATGGTCGTCGGCTGCGAAAAACCGGCGATGGTTGCCCTCACGAACCAGCTGCTTTTGCGCCTCCATTTGCGCGTGCAGACCGGCAATATCCTGCACATCGGCCAGCGTGGCGGCCAGTGCAATGGTACGAAGTTCCAGCGTCTCGCGGATAAACTGGTTGGAGCGCACCAGCGCGATGTCGATGGGCGAAACCACCGTGCCCTGCTGGGGGAAAATATCGAGCAATTGTTCATCCTGCAGCCGCTTGAATACTTCGCGGATCGGCGTGCGGCTGACCCCGAAGGTCATAGCCATTTTCGGTTCGGAAATCACCTGACCGGGCCGCAATTCGCCCGAAATGATCCATGCCCGCAATTGGGCATAGGCCTGTGCGGCGGTGTTTTGACGGCGATCAAGGGGCTTCAAATTGGTCTGCATACTTGTATACAAGTCAACCCGAAGCTGATTGTCAAGCCGCCTGCCTGGGGGGCAAGTCTGCATGGAGCATTATTCTCGAAGTCCGGAGAATCGCCGCGATTACAAAAACACACCAAAACCTTTGCCAGCGGCTCATGCCACCCTGCGGGCATCCCGAATGGCGGTGAGAATCTTCAGCGGCGTGGCAGGCATGTCGATATGGGTGATGCTATAGGGTTTGAGGGCATCGACAATGGCATTGATGATGGTCTGCGGGGCGCCGATTGCACCGGCCTGCCCTGCGCCTTTGCAGCCGAGAGGGTTTGAAGCGGTCGGGCATTCCACCAGGTGGATCTCGAAATCCGGCAAATCGGCAGCACGCGGCACGGCGTAATCCATCAGGCTCGAGGTGATCAATTGCCCGCTGTCCGGGTCATAACGGATGGCTTCGAGCATGGCCTGCCCTATGCCCTGCGCGATCCCGCCTTGCACCTGACTTTCGGTCAGCATCGGATTAAGAAGGGTGCCATAATCGTCGACAGCCACATAATGCAGAATAGTGACAGCACCGGTCTCGGGATCCACCTCGACTTCCGCCGCATGGCAGCCATTGGGGAAAGTGATAGGGGCTTGCCTGAAGGCGCCATAGCCGGACATCAATTCCAGATTTTCCACCTCGGCAAAGGCGAGGATCAAGGCATGCATGTCGATATGTTGGGGTTTGGCCTGATCGCGGTTCGAAGAATAAAACACGCCGTCCTCATACCGCACCGCCTCCAGATCAACCTGCAGATAACGGGCGGCGATGGCTGTTGTTTTATCCAAAAGATCTCGAGCCGCATAGACCAGTGCCGTGCCGCCCATATGCAGGGATCGGGCGCCGCCATGCCCGCCGCCTGTCGGGACGGTGCGGGTATCGGCTTGCACATAGCGCAACATCGACAGGGGGACCGACAAGTGTCGGGCGATCAACTGTACAAAACTGGTTTCATGCCCTTGCCCGTTGGATTGGGTGCCGACCACGATCTCGATCAAGCCGTCAGCCGTCGGCCGCAACCAGGCCTCCTCCTCCGCCGGACCTCTGGATGTCTCCAGAAAGCAGCCGATGCCGAGCCCGCGCAACTGCCCCGCTTTCTTTGACAAAGCACGCCGATTGGCAAAACGGGCATGGTCGATCGCAGCCATGGCCTTGTCGAGATTGTGCTCGAAGACACCGCAATCAATCGTAAAGCCGGTCCCGTTGGTGAAGGGAAATTGTTTGATAAAGTTGCGACGCCGCAATTCGGCCGGGCACAGGCCGAGTTGGCGGGCCGCCAGATCGATCAGCCGTTCCAGCATGTAATTGGCTTCGGGCTTGCCCGCCCCGCGATAGGCGTCGATGGGAGCCATATTGGTAAAAACACCGCGCACATTCATCGACAGGACCGGAAAGGCATAGATCCCGCCCATCGCCGGTGTCGGGGCAACCGTGGCACTGCCCGGACCAAGCGAGGTGACGTAAGCGCCGATATTGGCAATGGTTTCGACGTCCAATGCCAAAAACCGCCCTTTGTGATCGAGTGCCAGCCGCCCCCGCATGATATTGTCACGCCCGTGCACGCCAGAGGTGAAATCCTCCAGCCGGTCTGCGGTCCAGCGGACCGGCCGTTGCAGCCGTCTGGCCGCCCAGAGGACCAGCGCATATTCCGGATAGGTGACGTTTTTCATACCGAACCCGCCGCCGACATCGGGCGACATGACCTCGATCCGGTCCTTGGGGATACCGAAGACGCCGGAGGCCAGCTCGTCGCGGATGAAGTGTACAGATGCGGCACTGACAATCAGCCGATAGCGCTGGTCTGTCGCATCCCACAAACCGACTGCGCAGCGCGGCTCGAGAGCGACCGCTGCAATGCGGTTGTTGACGAGCGTCAGCTCGACATGATGGCGGGCCCTGGCAAAGGCGGCTTTTGTGCCTACATCATCGCCACGCTGATAGACAAAAGCCCGATTATGGGCGGCCTCATCCCAGAGGCGCGGTTTGGCAGGATCATGGGCTGTGGCAGGATCAATCACAGGTTCGAGCACATGATAGTCGACCGTGATCAATTCCAAAGCGTCCTGCGCCCTGGCCGGACAATCGGCGACAACCATGGCAACAAGATCGCCGACATGGCGGACACGATCCCGACACAAAGGATCACGCCGTGGCACAATCAATTCTGTTTCGGGCCCCAAAGGAATGGAGGTTGGCAAGGGGCCTAAGCCCTCAGGATGGCCCGCAGCTTTCAGGACATCGTTCGCGGTATAGACACCATAAACGCCTTTGAGCGCACGGGCCGCAGCCGTGTCGATCGCGATGATGTCCGCATGGGCATGGGGTGAGCGCGAAAAACCCGCAAACAGTCCGGTTTGTGGTGCCAGATCATCGACAAATTGCCCCTGTCCTGTAACAAAGCGCAGATCCTCGAACCGCCGGACGGATCGGGCGTCCTCCATGGCATGGGTTACGCAAGGGTTGGGCAAGGCTTGGGACAAAGTGTGATCCTGTCATGGCTGGAACATTGAGACTGCCTATCATGCATGATTGCTGAAAGGGATAAAGGCTTGCCGGACCAAGCAAGCCATTTCACCTTATTGAACCGGCGCGGCAATCACTGCGCCTTTGTTGCGGCAGAGGCAAACCGATAATCCGCGAACATATCGCGCAAAGCCGTTTTCTGGATTTTGCCGGTGGCCGTATGCGGAATCTCGTCAATGAATACGACATCATCCGGCAACCACCATCTGGCGATTTTGCCTTCAAAAAACGCCAGCATCTCGTCACGTTCAAGACCGGCATCCGCTTTTCTGACAACGACCAGCAAAGGCCGCTCATCCCATTTGGGGTGATGGACGCCGATCACCGCAGCCTCGGCTACGGCAGGATGGGCAATCGCCAGATTTTCAAGTTCGATCGACGAAATCCACTCGCCACCCGATTTGATCACATCCTTGGACCGGTCGGTAATGTGCATATAGCCATAGGGATCAATGGTTGCGACATCGCCGGTATCAAAAAATCCGTCCCGATCGAGAACCGTTTCGTCACTGCCGTAATATTGCCGCGTGACGGCAGGGCCGCGCACTTTCAATCGGCCGAAGGTCGCGCCGTCATGGGGGAGAGATTGACCGTCATCATCGGTGATTTTCATCTCGACCGTAAATGTCGGGAAGCCCTGTTTCATCTTCAGCGTGTAAAGGGCATCGTCATCCAGATCGGCCAGTTCCGGCTTGATCGAGCAGAACGAACCCAAGGGGCTCATTTCTGTCATGCCCCAGGCATGGGCCACCGTCACGCCATATTGCTTTTCAAACGCCTCGGTCATGGCACGCGGACAGGCCGAACCGCCGATCGCCACCCGTTTCAATGTCGTCAAGCGACCCCGCGTGCGGTTGAGATGATCCAGCAAAGCAAGCCAGACCGTCGGCACGGCCGCCGTCATGGTGACTCGTTCGGTTTCCAGCAATTCATGCAAAGAAAGACCATCGAGCCTGGCCCCCGGCATCACCAGTCGCGCCCCTGCCATCGGCGCGGAAAATCCCAGTGACCAGCTGTTGGCATGAAACAAAGGCACAACCGGCATCACGGAATCATGCGATGAGATATTGAAAAAATCCGGTGCCACATGCGCCATGGCATGCAGCACATTGGAGCGGTGGGAATAGAGCACCCCCTTGGGATGGCCGGTTGTGCCCGAAGTGTAGCAAAGACCCGCTGCGGTGTTCTCGTCAAACACCGCCCAGACAAAATCACTGTCCGAGCGGGCCAGATAATCCTCGTAGGCCGTGACATTCTTCAACGAACTGGCGGGCATATGCTCCGCATCGGTGAGGATAACAAACTGTTCAATCGTGGTGAGGCGCGGGGCAATCCGCTCGACCAGCGGCAGGAAGGTCAAATCCAGAAACAGCAGCCGGTCTTCGGCATGGTTGATGATGTAGACGATCTGGTCATCGAACAGGCGCGGATTGACCGTGTGGTAAACACCGCCAAACCCGGTAATGCCATACCACAATTCAAGATGGCGGTGGGTGTTCCATGCCAGAGTGGCGATACGGTCGCCCTTCTTGATGCCCGCTTGCGTCAGCGTCTTGGCCAGTTGCAATGCGCGATGCCGCAAATCCCGATAGGTCTCGCGATGGATGGGCCCCTCGACCAGCCGACTGACAATCTCCTGATTGCCGCACTGGCTTGCGGCATGATCGATCACTTTGCTGATCAGCAAAGGCCAGTCCTGCATGAGTCCAAGCATGATGTTTCCCCCGTTGGAACCAGCCACTTTTCGTGATCTCGGCATCATCTTAGTGCATGACCCCGGACTGATCTATAGATGAAATCCTTGTATTTTTACTGTATCCGCAATGCTATATTTGAGGGATGAACGCATCCCGCAAACCCGATCGCATCTCTGCACTGGCACCTTTCGGTGTCCGCAGCTACCGGTTCCAATGGCCGGCGGATTTGTTGATTTCATGCGCCATCGAAATGGAATTGCCGATTTTGGGTTGGTATATTCTGGTGCAAACCAATTCGGTTTTCATGCTCGTCCTGTTCGGCAGCGCGCAATATATCGGCACGCTGATCTCGCCCTTGATGGGGGTTGTCGGCGACAGGATGGGCTGCCGGAACCTGCTCTTCGCCATGCGCGCTTGCTACACGCTTCTTTCGGTGTCGATTCTGCTGTTGTCCATTGTCGGCCTGCTCGATGCCTATGTGGTTTTGGCCATTTCGGCACTGGGCGGCCTGTTGCGCCCCTCCGACGGAATGGTCAGAAATACCCTGATCGCCCAAACTGTTCCCCACCATCATTTGATGGTCGCCATCGGCGTCTCGCGGATCACTCAGGACATCTCCCGCGTCATGGGTGCCCTGATCGGCACCGGCCTTGTGACATGGGCCGGCATGGAGAGGACCTATGAGCTGATTTCAGCCCTCTATCTGTTCGGCATGGTCATGACGCTTGGGGCAAAACAAATCAAAACCGTTCCGACAATCACCCGCTCGCCCTTCAGGGATACGGTGGACGGTTTGATGCATGTCTGGAACAACCCGACCTTGCTGGCCGCCTTCTGGATCGCCTTTATCGTCAATCTGACAGCCTATCCCTTCACGCTCGGCCTGTTGCCGCATGTGACAAGGGATATCTATGGCATTGGTCAGGAAGGTTTGGGCTTCTTGGTTGCGAGTTTTTCATTCGGCGGATTTTTGGGTTCGCTGGTTTTGAGCTTTTCGGGACATTTGATCCAAGCCGGTCGGGCCATGATTTTCGGTGGCGTCGGTTGGTATGTGCTGTTGCTTTTGTTCGGACAGACCGATCAACTGGTCAGCGGCATCCTGTTTCTGGTGCTGGCCGGTTTCGCCCAGAACATCTGCACAATCCCGATGTTCGTGATGATGCTCAAAGTGGCCCCCGAAGAGTTTCGCGGCCGCGTGATGGGTGTGCGCATGCTGGCCATTTACGGCCTGCCCCTCGGCCTGATGCTGGCCGGACCCCTGATCGAACGATTGGGGTTTCTTCTGACCAATCTGGTTATGACCACAACCGGCCTCGTCATGCTGGCCCTTGTTTCGATGATCTGGCGCAGACATGTTTGGGATCGTGGGGCAGAAGCGAACCAATTATAATATTGCCCGTTTTGGAGTGATTGCCGCAGGGATGTAAAAAACTTCACCCCACCCGCACCAGCAACCGCTTCAACCGATCCGCATAGCGCGTCGTGACCGCCTCGCGCGCAAGATGGCGTCCGTTACGGACACAGATTTGGCCGTTGACCGTGACGGACTTGATAGCACTGCGGTCGGTTGTAAAGATCAGGGCATCGAGCCAATGGCGTTGTGGCAGCGGGGCGAGTGTGGGGTGGGCGAGATCGAGGGTGACCCAATCGGCCCGCGCGCCGACCTGCAAGGCCCCGACGGGTTGTTGCAGGGCCTGTGCGCCGCCTTGCAGGGCTTTGGTGTAGAGATCGAGCCCTGTTGAATGGCCCTCGGCTCCCGCCAGCAGGTTGCGGCCGCGATGCAGCAGGCGCTGGCCGTATTCCAGACAGCGCAATTCGGCAAAGGCAGAAATCTCTATATTGGAATCGGATCCGACCCCCCATGCACCGTTCAGCGCTTGATAGGAACCAGCGTTGAAAAAACCATCGCCGAGATTGGCTTCGGTGACAGGGCACAGGCCCGCGACCGCACCCGAACGGGCGAGCGCTTGCGTCTCAGTCTCGCTCATATGGGTGGCATGGATCAGGCACCAGCGCGCATCCACCGCGTGATGGTCAAACAGCCATTCGACAGGCCGCTGGCCCGACCATGCAAGGCAGTCATCGACCTCTTTGACCTGTTCGGCGATATGGATATGGACCGGACCCGACAGGCCCGCTTCCAGCAGGGCCGTCAGCATGTCGGGTGTGACCGCCCGCAGACTGTGCGGGGCAAGGCCGATTTTGGCATGCGGCAACGCTTTCAGCGCATCGGCACTGGCGGCATGCAGGGCGAGATAGGAATCGAGATCGTTATAGAACCGCCCTTGTTGGGCAGCGACAGGGTGGCCGCCGAAACCGCCTTGGGCATAGAGCACCGGCAGCAGGGTCAGGTTGATGCCGGTTTGCTGTGCGGCTGCGATGATGCGCAAGGCCAGTTCGGCGCGGTTGGCATAGTGGTTTCCGCTTGGATCGTGATGCAGATAATGGAATTCTGCCAGACTGGTGTAACCGCCTTCCAGCATCTCCATCATCGCCATGGCGGCAATGGCCTCGACATCGTCGGGGTCGAGATGTTCGAGAAAGCGGTACATCACCTGCCGCCATGTCCAGAAACTGTCACCGCTCGGCCCGCGCGTTTCCGCCAGTCCCGCCATGCCGCGCTGGAAAGTGTGGCTGTGCAAATTGGGCAGGCCCGGAATGGTCGCTCCCGCCACCGCTTGCACAGCGTCCAGCTGTTGCGGGCTCGGGCGTGTCGCGAGCGAGGAAATCACCCCGTCTGTGACGCCCACCAGCACCCCGCTATGCCAGCCATCGGGCAGCAAGGCATGTTCCAGCAACAGGGTTTTGCTCGTCATCACTTTATCCTTCACCTCACGCGTCATGCCGATTGTGTAAAACAATCACCGCTTTTGCAAAGACAGATCTCGCACTGGAAGCCAACAAAATTGTGCTGGACACTTTACCCGTCCGACTGATCGGCTAAAGTCAGGCCTGAAAAGGATCCATCACCCATGACCCAGCATCCCGATTGGCTGAAAGTGCGGCGCGGCCAAGCGCCTCTGGTTGTCAGCTTGCCCCATACCGGCATCGATATTCCGGCACCCATACAGCCCGCTTTGCGCTCGCTCTGGCTGGCGCGCAAGGATGCCGATTGGTGGATCGAAGCCCTTTATGATTTTGCCGGCGAGTTGGATGCGACCATCATCCGCACCACCGTGTCGCGCACGGTGATCGACGTCAACCGCGACCCGAGCGGGATTTCGCAATATCCCGGCCAGGCGACAACCGAACTCTGTCCCACCACCAGCTTTGACGGCGAGCCGCTCTATCGTGACGGACAGCAGCCCGATGCCGGAGAGATCGAGCGCCGCAAAGCCAGCTATTTTACGCCCTATCATGACCAGTTGCGTCAGGAAATCGCGCGGCTGCGCGCCATCCATCCCGCTGTCGTGCTGTATGATTGCCATTCGATCCGCTCGGTGATCCCGCGCTTGTTCGAGGGCACGCTGCCGCATTTCAACATCGGTACCAATAGCGGGCTGGCTTGTGCCGATGCACTCACAAAGACCGTGCAGACCCATTGCGCCGCTTCGGGATTGGAAGTGGTGGTCAATGGCCGTTTCAAGGGCGGGTCGATCACCCGCTTGAACGGCAGGCCGGAGGCGGGCGTGCATGCCATCCAGATGGAACTGGCCTGCCGCACCTATCTCGAAGAACCGATTGGTGTCGTCAGCGAGCACAACTGGCCCTCGCCGTATAATCCAACCTATGCCGCCCCTGTGCGGGCCACCTTGCGGGCTGTTCTGGCGAGCTGTCTGGACTTTGCACGGTCATGAGCCTGACACTGCTTCCGCAATCCGGTTTCAGCGTGATGCCGTGGAAAAACGGCGGCGGCACGACGATTGAAATGGCCGTCTCGCCGCACGGGGCGGGGATTGATGACTTTGATTGGCGCGTCAGCATGGCGCGGGTCGAGGGCTCGGGCCCCTTCTCGCGCTTTGCGGAAATCGACCGCTGCCTGTGCGTGTTGGGCGGGGCGGGAATTGTGTTGAAACCGCACGGGCGCGGCAGTGTCACCCTGACACAGGACAGCCCGCCTTATGTCTTTCCGGCCGATCTTGCACTTTCGGCGGATGTGCTCGATGGCCCGATTACCGATCTCAATGTGATGGTGCGGCGCGGGCGCGCACGGTCCTTTGTATCCCGCATGCACGGCACGCACTCTCTGACCGTATCAGGCATGGCGGATGTCACATTGATGTTGCTGTCCACGGATACGCGGGCTGTTTGCGGTGCAACGGTGCTGTCGGCTCAAAGCGGTGATGTACTGCGGCTGGACGGGAGCGATGTCTCCTGCACGCTGACGGCGCAAGATGCGTCGGTACCCTTGGGTCTCATTCTGATGGAGTTGTGGCAGACCGCACAATCATAAGCCATAACGCTCAAGCCGTCGGATCGGCATCCATCACCAGATGGCCGCCGCCGAGATCACGCCAGTGCCGCACCGGCGGCACGAAACCGACCGGACGCAACGGGCTCGGAATTTCGGTCAACGTCAAGCCGCGCCGCATCGCGCGGCGTTCGGGATCGGGCACCGGCACCGCCGCCATTAATTTGCGCGTATAGGGATGGGCAGGATTGTTGATGACCGATTGGCGCGGACCGATTTCGACGATCTCACCCAGATACATCACCGCCACCCGATGACTGACCCGCTCCACCACCGCCATGTCATGCGAGATAAACAGATAGGCCAGCCCCATTTCGGCCTGCAATTCCATCATCAGATTGACGACCTGTGCCTTGATCGACACATCAAGCGCCGAGACGGCCTCATCGGCGACGATCAATTTCGGCTTGAGCGCCAAAGCGCGCGCGATGCACAGACGCTGCCGCTGGCCGCCCGAAAACTCATGCGGATAACGGTCGGCCATATCGGGCGACAGGCCGACACGCCGCAGCAATTCGGCCACTTGCGCGCGCGCCTCCTCTGCCCCTGCCAGACCATGCACGATGATCGGTTCGGCAATCGCCGCCCCCACCGATTTGCGCGGGTTGAGGCTGGCAAAGGGATCTTGAAAAATCATCTGCATGTTCTGGCGGGCGCGGCGCAAGCCTTCTTTGTCGAGCGCGCCGATATCCTCGCCGTCAAACATCACCCGACCGGCCCGCGGCTCGACCAGCCGCAATACGGAGCGACCCGTGGTGGATTTGCCGCAACCCGTTTCCCCCACCAGAGCCAGCGTCTCGCCGGCGCGCAGATCGAAGGACACATTTTCAACCGCATGGACGCGTGCGGTCACCGAGGCAAACAGGCCCGAGCGCACGTCGAACGAGGTCACCAGATTTTTGACCTCGAGCAGCGGCTTTTCACCCTCATCCACGCTCAGATCGCATTGCGGCGGCGGGACCGGCAGGCCGGTTTGCGGGTCGATGATGGCGAAAGGTTTGGGCAGAAGTTCATCGCGCATCGCGCCCAGACGGGGCACGGCCGCCAGCAAAGCGCGGCTATAGGGATGCTGCGGCGCGCGGAACAAGGCGGCGGTCTGGCCTTCCTCGACCTTCTTGCCCTTCAGCATGACAACGACCCGATCCGCCGTTTCCGCCACAATGCCCATATCATGGGTGATGAAGATGACGGCCATGCCCTCTTCTTCCTGCAGCAGTTTGATCAGTTCGAGAATTTCGGCCTGAATGGTCACATCCAGCGCGGTGGTCGGCTCGTCGGCAATCAGCAACTGCGGACGGCAGGCCAGACTCATGGCAATCATCACCCGCTGGCGCATCCCGCCCGATAATTGATGCGGGTAGTCATCCAGCCGCCGTGCCGCACCCGGGATCCGCACGCGTTCCAGAATCCGCAGGGATTCCGCACGCGCGGCTTGCGGGTCGAGCCCGCGATGGTATTTCAATGTTTCACCGATCTGGAAGCCGATGGTCAGCACCGGATTGAGCGAGGTCATCGGCTCCTGAAAAATCATCGCCAATTCGTTGCCGCGCAAATGGCGCATCTGCTCTTCGGGCAGGGTCAACAGATTGTGGCCGCCGAACAGGATCTCGCCTTCGGTGCGGCTATTGGCCTGCGGCAACAGGCGCATGGTCGACAAAGCGGTGACGCTTTTGCCCGAACCCGATTCGCCCACCACCGCGACGGTTTCACCCGCCCCGACATCGAAGGACAGGTTCTCGACCACCGAACGCCATTCGCCATCCACCCGGAACGAGGTGGTCAGATTGCGGATCGACAGCAAAGGGTGCAGGGTCACAGGCGCGCTCATGCTTCGCCCTTCAATTTCGGATCAATCGCATCACGCAATCCGTCACCCAACAGGTTGAGCGCAAAGACCACAACCAGAATTGCGGTGCCGGGAGCCAGCACCAGCCAATAGCTGTCGAGGATGTTTTCAAAGCCTTCGCGGATCATGCCGCCCCAAGTCGGGATCGGCGGTTTGACACCAAGCCCGATAAAGGCCAGCGAGGCCTCGGTGCGGATTGCATTGGCGAGCCAGAGCGAGCCCATCACCAGAATTTCCGGCAGGATATTGGGCAGGATATGGCCCAGCAAAATCCGCGTATCGGAGAAGCCGAGCGCGCGGCAGGCATCGACGAATTCACGCTCTTTCATCGCAATGGTCGGCGCGCGGGCAATGCGGGCGAAAGGCGGGATCGAGGTCAAAGCAATCGCCACGATGATATTGGTCATCGACGGGCCGAGCATGGCGACAATGATCAGACCCAGAATCAGCGAGGGGAAGGCCAGCAAAATATCCATCAGCTGCATGATCAGCGTATCCAACCGGCCGCCGCGCCAGCCCGCGATCATGCCGATGGCAGAACCGATAACCATCGACAGCGCGGTCGAAGCCAGCCCGATGATCAGCGAAATCCGCGCGCCATAGACCAGACGCGCATAGATATCGCGGCCGAAATAATCGGTGCCCAGCCAGTTGTCCCCTGAGGGCGGTTTCAGCCGCAGCATCACATTCTGGTCGAGCGGATCAAGCGGAGCGATCCACGGCGCAAAAATGGCGGCCAGCACGACGATCACGAAAATCACCAGACCGACCCACGAGGTCTTGTTGGTGTTGAAGGCCCGCAGGGTTGATTTCAACATCGCGCGGGCAGGGGAAAGTGTTTCACTCATTTGAATTTCACCCGTGGGTCGGCAATGCCATAGGCAATGTCGGTGGCCAGATTCACCAGCACCACCACCAGTGTATAAATCACCATCATGCCCTGCAGCATGGTGTAATCACGCTGGTTCAATGCCCCGACGATCAGCTTGCCCAGACCCGGACGGCTGAACACGATTTCGGTCAGCACCGAATTGCCGATCAGAATGCCCAGATAAAGCCCGATGATGGTGATCACCGGAATCAGCGCATTGCGCAGCGCATGACGCCACACGACCACCGACCAAGGCACGCCTTTGGCGCGCGCGGTGCGCACATAATCTTCCTGCAACACTTCCAGCATCGCCGAACGGGTGACGCGGGTGATATAAGCGGCGGTTATCAGCCCCAGATTGATGGCGGGCAGCGTGATCGATTCAACCCATGCCGACAGACTACCCGATTTGGCGCTGATGACGGGGAACCAGTGCAGGCCGATCGAGAAGGCCAGCAGCAGCAACAGAGCCGACACAAAGGGCGGGAAAGACAGGCCGAGCAGCGAGCCGATGCGGGCCGCATAATCGGTAAACCGGTTGCGCCGCACCGCAGCCGCAACACCCAGCGGCACACCGATCACCACACCGATCAGCAGAGATAAAAAAGTCAGTTCCAGAGTCCAGGGAAGCACATTGAGAACCTCCTGGATGACCGGCCGGCCCGTCATCATCGACGTGCCCCAATCACCCCCCAAGGCACCCCAGACAAAGACAACATATTGATGATACAGCGGCAGGTTCAAGCCGAGCCGCTCGCGCAGCGCCTCGATGGCTTCACGGCTGGCCTGATCGCCCAGAATCACCTGGGCCGGATCACCCGGAACAATCCGCACCAGCACGAACACAAGCGTCAGCACGGCAAACAGCGTGATCACCGCAAAACCCAGACGTCTGATCAGAAAAGCGGTCATGCGGTCCCACTCAAAAAAAGATCGGGCGCAGCCTCAGCCGCGCCCGATCCTGCAACAGGCTTATTTCGTGAACTTGGTTTTTTCCGTCACGGGAGGCGACAGGTTGAGCGAGCCGTTCAGCTCGTAACCGAGATCGAGACTATCCTTCCACGCCCACAGCTGCAGCTGCTCGTAAACCGGAATGCCGCAGACATTGGTGACCAGCTTTTCCTGAGCCGTCTTCCACAACGCCTTTTGCTTGGTGGCATCCATTTCCACACGCGCAGCACGAATTTCGGTATCTGCGACATTGCAGAATGTGAAATTGGTGATGGCGGTCGATGTGCCGATGTTGGAGGCCGAGTCATAGAACTGGGTCAGATAGACATCGGCGACAGGGAAGCGGGCGGCCTGATAATGCACGATCGGCGACAGACCCTTGCGGATTTGCGCATGGAACGTGGCATGTTCGACCAACTCGATTTCGAGATTGATATTGGCCTTCTTCAACTGCGCCTGCACGGCTTCGATGAAAGTCTGCATGCCTGTCAGCGTGGTGTGGATGGTTTTCACCGTCACACCGTTGGGATAACCGGCTTCGGCCAGCAAAGCCTTGGCCTTGTTGACGTCATAGGCATAGAGCGGTGACTTCTCGTCGGTGCCGAGATAGCCCGAGGGCACAACCGAGACAGCCTCGCGCGAGGAACCCGCACCCTTGAACTGCACAATCGCCTTGCGGTCGATGGCATGGGCAATGGCCTGACGGACACGGATATCATCGAGCGGCTTGCTGGTGATGTTGAGATAGAGGGCCGACAATTCGCCCGGCTCCATCGCCTTCACCTTCACACCCGGCAGTTTCGAGGTGCGGTCGACCCATGTCTGGTCCTGCTTGCCATAGATCATGTCGAGCTCGCCGGACTGGAAGGCCAGATCGCGGCTGGAATCAGCAGGAATATAGCGATAGGTGATGTCTTCCAGCACGGGTGCGCCACGGAAATATTGCTTGTTGGCCGTCAGCTTCACGAATTGTTGCGGCTGATATTCGGCGAACTGGAAAGGACCGGTGCCAATCGGCTTCTTGCCGAAATTCTCGCCCATCTCTTCGGCAGCCTTTTTGCAGACCATGTTGCCGCCATTGATATTGGCGACATAACCGAGAAAGCCCGCAACCGGATTTTTCAAGGTGATCTTCAGCGTGCTGCCATCCACAGCCTCGACTTTGTCGACGGCGGCGAAATCACCCGAATAGGAGGAGGTTGCCTTGTTGGAAGCGCGCTTGATCGAATAGGCCGCATCTTCCGCGCTGAACGGGCCATAGCCGTGGTGGCACTGCACGCCCGAGCGGATCTTGAAGGTCCATTCGGTGCCGTTGGCATTGGTGGTCCAACTCTCGGCCAGATCGGGCTCGATGAAATCGGGGCTCGCTTGTCCGGGCTTCACCCGCACCAGACCGTTGAAGATATAGTTCAGCAAACCCTTGTCCGGCGTGGTCGATGCCAGATGCGGATCAAGCTTGCCCGCATCGGCAGAGCCCATGCCGATCACCAGTGACTTTTTTTGCGCTTGAGCCGGATCAAGTCCGAAACCCGTCGCAAGGCCTGCCGCAACGGCCAAACCCAAGATCAGTTGTTTTTTCATTCACGCATCCCCCAAACAATCCTAAAACCGGAAATCCGATTGTGACCGCAATCGGGGCCATGATGCAAGCCCCCTTTGCACAAAGACTATACAAGGGGCTGATATGCACAATTCCACGGCACAAACCCCTTCTAACCCGAAGGATCACGGGTTAGGCTCGTGCCTGTTGTTTTTGCTGTGTCATCGCACGGATCGGAGACCCTTCGGATGAGCAAACCCTTTTGGTGGGAAGCCGCCCCGCGCGAATCAGAACAGGAGATCAATCTGCCCACCAAAGCCGATTGCGTGGTTGTCGGTGCGGGCTATGCGGGCCTGAATGCGGCTTTGACACTGGCCCGCGCCGGGCGCTCGGTGGTGGTGTGCGAAGCCGGACCGTCCGGTTTCGGCGCGTCGAGCCGGTCGGGCGGCATGATCGGCCATGGGCATCGCCTGTCCTATTCCAATCTGATTGCGCTTTATGGCGCGGCCAAGGCCAAAACCCTGATCGGCGAAGGCATGGCCTCGCTCGATTATGTCAAACAGTTGATCAAAAGCGAGAGCATCGACGCCCGCTTGAGCGCGGTCGGCCGTTTGCGCGGGGCGTGGACACAGGCCGATTACGGCACCATGGGCCGCGAGGCCGAATTGCTGCGCCGCGATCTCGGCCTGCCGGTCGACGTCGTGCAAAAATCCGATATGCACAAGGAGATTGCCAGCGACAGCTATCAGGGCGGGCTGGTGTTCCACAGCCATGGCGGCGTGCATCCGGCTTTGTTCCAGCAGGGATTATTGGGCGTGGCGTGTTCGGCAGGCGTTGAGGTTGCAGGCTTTACTCCCGTCACGCGGATCGACAGGCAGACAGACCATGCTGTTGTCCATACCCCGCGCGGCAGCATCACGGCGCGGGATGTGATTGTCGCCACCAATGGATATTCGGCCGGACCCGTGCTTGATTTCGCCCGCCGTCTGGTGCCGATGCCGAGCTTTCTGATTGCCACAGAGGAGATCGGCGAAAACCGCGTGCGCGATCTGATCCCGAACCTGCGGATGATTGTCGAGACGCGCGAAAAGCACCTCTATTACCGCCCCTCGCCCGACGGAAAGCGCATCATTCTGGGCGGCCGTGCCGCTTTGCATCCCATTGAATTGGAAGAGGCGAAAGTGCGTCTGCGCAAAGAGTTGGTCGCACTGTTCCCCTCGCTGGCGCAAACAGAGATCAGCCATGTCTGGACCGGCAATATCGCGATGACGCGTTCGGATCTGCCGGGCATCGGAAAGCTCGGCGGGCTCTGGTATGCGCTGGGCTGCAACGGATCGGGGGTCGCGCTGATGCCCTATCTCGGCCACAAGCTGGCGTTGAAAATTCTGGGAGACAAAGAGGGTGTTACCGCCTTTGACGATATCCCGTTCAAGGCCATTCCGTTTTATGACGGGCGCCCGTGGTTTTTGCCGCTGATGACGGCGTGGTTTCGCGGACGCGATTGGCTGAGGGGCAATTAACGGCTGACGGCAATGCCGTATTGACCGGCCGCGGTTTCAATCCAGTGCCACATATCGCCTGCCATCGAGCGCATGCAGGACAGTTCGAACACGCCGTCCGCATCTACCGAAATCTGGACCGACAGCGGACCCAGCAGCGTCACACGCCCCGAACCGGCAGGGAAGGCAAGCGGATCACAATCGATCATCACACCCTTGGCCAGCACATCCAAAACATTTGGGCCCGACAGTTGCACCGAAGCGCGCGAGCCGCTCTGGTCGATGACAGTGGCCTGTGCCCCGAACAGCCGCCCGAGACACTCTTTTGACGGCATGGTCTCGCTTTCGATAAAAAATTGATCCGGCGCCATCGGTAAAATCTGTACTCCTTCGCGGCTGTAACGCTGGCCCGGACATAGCGAAGCCGTCGCGGGTTCTCCTGCCGGACAGAGCACACTGGCGGCAAAGGCATGATCCAGCAGGCGGACGTGCAGACCCGCATGCGCGACGGCTTTGCCGTAAGATCCGGCATCGACAAGCCCCTGCCAGACCGAGCGGCGTTTATAATCGGGCTCAACCATGCAACCGTTCTCCCTTCGGATCGACAAAGACCGGCGAGACGATCTCGACCAGCGTATCCAGACCGCGCAAGGCATCATAAGCGCGCACCTGTTCGCCGATGCGCTGCGGCCCGTGCTGCAACAGACCCAGACCGATCAGACAGCCGCAATGGGGTGAATAGGCCACCGAGGTCATATAGCCCTGATCATGGTCAATCGTCGCAGGCTTTCCGAGCGGGATGAAATGCGCGCCCGCTGTCATCCTTGCGTCCGGATCGACCGGTTTGAAACCAACCAGTTGCGGCCGGTTATCGGCCAGCAAAGCGGGGCGTTGGGCCATCACGCGGCCGATGAAATCCTTTTTGCGTGACATCATTTTTTCAAGCCCGAGATCGCGTGCGGTCGTGGTGCCGTTCAGCTCGTTTCCGGCGACATGGCCTTTCTCGATCCGCATCACGCCCATGGCTTCGGTGCCGTAAAGCGTCAGACCGAACTCGCGGCCCGCTTGCGCCAGATGGCGGACCACGGCTTCGCCGTAATCGGCGGGCACTGCCAGCTCATAGGCCAGCTCGCCCGAAAAGGAGACACGGAACAAACGTGCGGGCACGCCTTCGGCCAGCATGAAACTGCGGCAGGCCAGATAGGGCGTCGCCCCGTCCGACAGATCAATCGTCTGCCCCAAAGCCCGTTGCAACAATGCGCGGGATTGCGGGCCGGCAATGGCCAGCTGAGTCCAGCGCTCGGTCACCGAGACCATCCGCACATCCCAAGCCGGATGATGGACCTGATGGCAGAAATCGAGATGGTTCATCACCGCCACCGCCTGTGCGGTTGTGGTGGAGATCAGAAAATGCTGCTCGCCCAACCGTGCCACCGTGCCGTCATCCATCACGAAGCCGTCTTCGCGCAGCATCAAGCCGTAACGGGTGCGGCCGACCGGCAGGGTCGAGATCAGATTGCAATAGACAAAATCCAGAAAGGCGGCGGCATCGCGGCCCTGCACCTCGATCTTGCCGAGCGTCGAGACATCGCACAGGCCAACGCAGGACCGCACCGCCAGCACTTCGCGGTCGACCGTCTCGCGCCAATGGGTCTCGCCGGATTTCGGCACATATTGCGTGCGCAGCCACAGGCCGGTCTCGACAAACACAGCGCCTTGCTCGACGGCCCATTGATGGGCGGCGGACAGGCGCGTGGGCCGGAATTGCCGGTCCCGATGCGCCCCAGCCAAGGCACCGATGGCGACCGGCGTATAGGGCGGACGAAACACGGTTGTGCCGACATCGGCAATGCCGGTGCCGCACAGGCCCGCCATCACCGCCAGCCCCGTGACATTGGAGGTCTTGCCCTGATCCGTACCCATGCCAAGCGTAGTGTAACGCTTGAGATGTTCGACCGAACGATAGCCCTCCCGATGCGCCAGCACGATATCATCGCTGGTCACATCATGCTGCAAATCGATAAAGGCCTTGCCCTTGCCCGCCACGCTCCAGACGGAGATGCCTTCTTGCGGTTCATCCGAACATGACAAGGCTTCGAATGCACCGGGTTTGAAGCCGCAATCTTCGGCCACTGCCGCACCCTGCTGCCAACCTTGGGAGAGTGCGTCTCTCAGCGAAAAATCGCCCGTGACCGCACCGGCAAGCCGCATGCCTTGGGGCAGATGCTTCGGCACGAAACAGGCGCGCGGCCCGTCCCAGACAGGCTTGTTGTTGTGGTGGCAGGTCAGATGCAAAGTCGGGTTCCAGCCATTGGAGACGGCAAGACCATCGCAGTCGATATGTTCCTGATAGCGGTCGGTCGCAACCGTCACCCGCGTCAGACCTTGTGCGCCTTGGGTGTCGATAATCCGCCCGCCCAACACCACCCGCACCGCGAGCTGGTGTGCTTTGGCGATCAGATCGGCATGGACGGTATCGCGGGTCTCGACCACGCAGGTCTCGATCCCCGCCGCTTGCGCGTCAAACGCCGTAGTCCAGCCTTCGTCATGGCTGGTATGGATAACAAGACTTTTGCCCGCCGCAACCCCGTAGCGATTGAGATAGCTGCGCACCGCCGAACCAAGCATGATGCCAGGACGGTCATTGCCGGCAAACACCATCGGCCGCTCGATCGCGCCGCTGGCCAACAGGCTTTGGCGGGCGACAATCCGCCACAGGCATTGGCGGGCATGGAAAGCCTCGGGCACCACGCCTTCGGGCACCAGCCGCTGCACAACACCATAACTGCCGCCGTCATAGACCCCGAACACGGTGGCCCGCGCCATCAGGCGCACATTCGGCAGGGATTCAAGCTCGGCCAGACAGGCGGCAAGCCATTGGCCCGCCCCGGCTTTGCCGATCTCGTACTGCTCCGAAAGCAGGCGGCCACCAAAGGCAAAATCATCCTCGCAGACAATCACCCGCGCTCCCGCACGCCCGGCAACAAGGGCGGCATTCAACCCCGCAGGACCGGACCCGATCACCAAGAGATCGCAAAACAGATTGCCCTGCTCGTAACGGTCGGGATCAGGCAGATTGGCCGCCTTGCCCAAGCCGGCCGCCCGCCGGATCAGCGGCTCGTAAAGTTTCTCCCAAAGGGCAGCAGGCCACATGAAGGTTTTGTAATAAAAACCTGCGGCCAGAACACCGGATAACAGATTGTTGATGCCCATCACATCGAAGGCGAGCGAGGGCCAGCGGTTCTGGCTGGTGGCCTGCAATTGCGCGCTCAACTCCACCGTTGTGGCGCGGATATTGGGTTCGGTTCTGTCTCCGCTGCCCAGTGTCACCAGCGCATTCGGCTCCTCGGCGCCTGCGCCGAACAGCCCGCGCGGACGATGATATTTGAAAGAGCGGCCCACCAGACCGACACCATTGGCCAGCAAAGCGGAGGCCAGACTGTCCCCTTTGAAACCCTGCAGCTTTTGGCCGTCGAAAGAAAAAC
>Ga0214921_10004423_pt1 | contig 20692 bp, 25 predicted proteins | sample LL1505_MetaG_FD_177992 | JGI IMG/M metagenome (GOLD analysis project Ga0214921, IMG submission 177992) | Freshwater microbial communities from Lake Lanier, Atlanta, Georgia, United States - LL-1505 | ecosystem: Environmental > Aquatic > Freshwater > Lake | place: USA: Georgia | collected...
GGTTGTGTCGGTTGTATCCGCATAATCAAGATTGTCTAATTCAATATAGGTGCGCTGGTCATCGTAATCAATAGGCACAGCCGGGTTCTTTTGGACGCGAAAAATAAGGGGTAGCGAAGTTGGAACCGTTGGCGCATTTGTGTCTTTCACGTCAAAAATGATGTTTACTTCAAATCCTGGATAGTATCGGGGCGGAGCCGTCTTTGTGAACTCTACACCGACCAAGTAATACGCCGGAGTTGAGTCGGATCGTATCACCAATGCGCGTGTATCCACCATGAATAGTCGGCTGTCTGCTACGTTCAAGGTTGCTACAGCAGCATGATTGATATCTGAAAATCCGCTAATTCCACCGTTGTTTGTAACATAGCCTGTTAACGGGACGTCAATAAGGCGGTTATCCCGCTGCGCGTAAAAACTTTGGACCGAAGTCATTCCTGTGATGTGTTTGGAATATTTATGGGGATTGTTATCGCGTCAATGCTGCTTGATAAACGGCAAATGTTTCTTTGGCTACATTTTGAAGAAGAGGCATCATTTGAAATAATAATCGAAATTGACTTTCATTATAATCTGAACCTGCTATTGCTGTTCCGGCAGTTGAAGGGATTCCCGATTTCACAAAGGTAATTTGACTATCAGATAAGATCGTTCCAGAGGCGATAATTGCGTCTTCGTCAACTAAATTTCCAGACATTGTGCGAACATAAAACTTGGAAGATTGTCCAGGTGGAATATCAGGTACAGTAACATCGCCAGACGAACTGGTCATTATATAATGTATAGCAGTCACATTGTAAACGTTTCCAAAATTATCGATCGCAAAAACCTTGAACGTATAAGGCGGTGTGTAAGCCCATGGTGTTGATTGACTTGGATTTGAATCAACTTGAAACACAATATGAATCAATTTTAATTTCTTGAAATACAACTTAATCGCGGAAATAAATCTACCAAGGTTTTCTTTTACAAAAGCATTGATTGTTCCTAATGTTGGAAAATCAAGAGCGGCAAGTTCGGCATCCAGATCAACTACACCAAAATCAGGCGTGTAAATGGCGGGTGGTACTACTCGGATGCGATTTGCGTTTGCTCGGTTCCGCCGTGTAGCATAAATCGCGCGTCGAACTGCGTGAACTGCGGGGGAGATTCGGTTGCGGCCTGAACTATTTCGGGGTGGTGACGAAACAGCCGGTCGGTTATTAGCAGCAGACATCTCTCTACAGTGTCGTTCTTTTCTGTACTTCCTACAATCTTGTCCATTGGAGGTCTGTTTCCTGCTTTGCTCCTGTTAACCACCCTATTTGAACGGCAAGTCTGGGAAAAATTGAAGGATCCCATTCTGATTTCCAAGATATTTGGGATGAGTTATTGAGAATCAGCAATCCTTCCTTTCCTTCCTTTCTTCCTTTCCTTCCATAATGTCGATGCCCGAAACACTGTTCTCAGAGATGGCGTCATCTCTCGGCAGTGCCGCTGTCGCCAGCCCCTGCTCAACGACTTCTGCAGGCAGCAGTGGCAGTCGCTCGACTTCCGAGCCCGCGATCATCCAGTCATTTTGGGATAACAAGACTATGGGGGAGTTCACGACCGGCAGCATGAACAAACTCCACGCCAAAAAGCACTTCAACTGCCCAGAGGGCACGATCATCCTATGTATCAACAAAGAAACGCGCGTCATCTTCGGAATCGCGACGATCACGGGCAAGTGCGAAGAGCGGTGCTTGCTCGAGCCCGACCTCTACACGGGCGATGCGGCCAAGTACAACCGCTTCGAGTGCGACATCACATTTCGCAAGTTCGCAGCGCCCATCTCAATCGACCTTGTCGCGCGCATGTGCGGATGGGAGCCATCGCGCACGCATCGGATGGCTTGGTACATCCACCTCTCTCAGCGCCGCTGCTTCCTTGGCGGAGACGCGGTGGACTCCGCAATCAAACGCAACTTCGTCAGCCTTGTCCACACGTGGATCTAATCTACGTCCGAGCCCGTCCAAAAACCAAAAAAACACAAAAATTTTTAGTTTTTTGTGAAACTGAATTCCAAACAATTGACTCAAGCGTCAAGCACCTTGTTTATAGACTCGAGCATGGTGATTTTGGACGCGCGCTCCTTCATAAGGCTCTCAAGAGCGGAGATGCATATTTCGTGCGTGGACGGGTGTGCGAAAGACATGTCGCAGCCAAGAAGTTTGGCGATCCGGTAATCAAGGCTCGAGATGTCGCATGTTGCCGAGGACCGGCTCATTTGAAGGGCGAGTTTGGTGAGGTCCTCCTTTGAAAACGTCACGGGGACCGGTGAGGGGCGGAGTCGAGCAAGTTCCGTCTTGTAGATGTTTTGCACAAACGCCGTGTACTTGTCGACGACTTTGGGGGCAGTTCCCTTGTACTCAGGCTCTGAAAATGTACGGAGTTTATTCGGCTTCCTCTGCGTGAAGATGTTGGAGAAGATCTTCTCCGTAGAAGAGACGCCGCACACGTCCTTCACAACATCAAAGGGGATGTCTACCAAGACGGGCTCCTTGATGGGAACGCGAAACTTGTTGAAATCCGCGTACTTTGGCGAGTAGGTAGCGTGAGTGATGGTCTCGCAGGGTCCATCCATGGTTGCGAGCACGGCAATGGACTGCTTGGCGTTGTTGATGCCGACATAGAGCGTGCCCTTCCGTGACTTGTGGGAAACGTTGATCGGGTGAACATACTTGCGATCACCCGCATTCCACTCAGAAAGCATGGTATCGTCCGCGAAATAGCCGATAAGGATGGAAGGATTGACGGAAGACATTTTTGTTGAAGGAACGAAAGAAGGAGCAGACACGTATAAAGAGGAGTGTGTACGATGGGCTTCAATTTTTCTCCTCTTGTTCATGCGTTTAATAGGCGACTTTGGGAAAAATTGAAGCCGTGTTTCACTTTTTCTCAACACGTGCCTGCGCATGATAAGTACTGAACACCCACAGTACTTTCTCACATACCCGCGCAAGTAATCAAGCCTTCCTTCCTTTCCTCCTTCCTTCCTTTCTTCCTTCCTTTCTTCCTTCCAAGATGTCGTCGATGCGCACCGCCGTCGACGCACTCGCTGCCCTCGTCTCTGAGGAGCAGATGCGCCACGGCCAGAACATCGTCGATGTATTCGCCGCGGGTACGCTCCGCCACGCCCTCCTCTGGGCGGACGTCCAGGCCGGCAAGACCCGCACCTACCACCACGTCATCCGCACGATGCTGAAGCGCCGCATCGTCAAGCGCGCCTACATCCTCTGCGGCTCGAGCGAGATCACGCTCAAGAAGCAGGCGATGGCGGATCTCCTCGAGCTCAACGGCGACATGACGGACAAGATCACCGTCTACTTCCGTAGCGAGTTCAAGAAGGGTGATATGGACACCAAGGACGCGCTCGTCGTGGTCGATGAGTCTCACATGGACCAGACCATCAACCAGCAGCTGGACAAGTTCCTCGTCCGCCACGGTCTGTGCCTGGATGGCACCACGCCCAAGATGGCGGCCGACAACACGTTCATCCTAACGGTGGACGCAACGCCCTACTCAGAGTTTGCGGCGCATGTTCACGGCAAGAGCAAGCCCAAGCACATCGAGATGTTCGAGCCTTCCGCGGCGTACTACGGGATCAAGCACTACATGGCGGACGGCCTCATCAATGAGACGTTCGACTTCAAGACGGAGACCGGCCTTCGCCGGATGGAGGCGCTGATGGAGCGCTTCCCCCGCAAGTACCTCATGTTCCGTATCGATTCCCCCAAGAGCAAGAAGACCGTCAACATGGCGGACGTCCTGCGCACCCTGTGCCGCCGCAAGCGGTACAACTTCCTCGAGTACACCGAGGACAAGGAGGAGATCGCTATCACTAATGCAGAGGCGGACGAGCAGAACAAGCTGAAGGCTGGAGGTAAGAAGGTCCAGTGTATGGAGGATGAGCCCGAGAAGACGACCGTCATCCTCGTTAAGGGCCGCCTGCGCGCGGGTAAGGTCGTGCCCAAGGCGCACGTCGGCTTCGTGTGGGAGAACGCGCGGACTGCGAAGACGGACTCCATCGTCCAGGGTCTGCTCGGCCGCATGTGCGGCTACCTGCTCGAGGACGGTAAGCCGAACTGCTACAAGCTCGGCACCATCAAGCCGCTGATCTTCCTGCCCGCCGCGGTTCTCGAGAAGAAGACCGACACCGCCATCCCTCTCTCGGAGCTGGACCGCCATGTGGCGCGCGATGCCGGCATTCTGCCCAAGTGCGGCACCAACCTCAAGAAGGGGCGCACCACCTCCGCGGCCGACAACGGTCGCACACAGGTGCCGATCATGCTCCTCCCGCGCGAGCTGTTCGGCGAGGACGTCGAGCACTTTGAGCCCGCCCCTGGCGTCAAGATCAACGCTGATCAGCTCAAGACGATGAGTCACGACGTGTTCCGCGCAAACCTCGACACCATCCTTGACTCCTACTCGGACCTGCTGACCAACGAGCAGATGGAGGAGATCGTCATGCGCGTCACCACGATGGACGTCGATGATGCCGAGTTCGATAAAGTCGTCAAGTACCGTCTTCTGGACGGCAAGAAGCACCACTCCGGCAAGCCCAATAGTTACTACAAGCAACTGCGCGCTACGCATGCGTCGCGTTCCGCACCGAGCGAGCACATGGAGAACAGCCCCTACATCACCTACTCTATCGTCATCAACCCCAAGGACGAGATTGGCGCCCGCCCTGGTGATGTCTACGTCGTCATGTACACGGACGCCGAGAATCCCGACTTCGCAGCAGCCAAGCCGACCGACAAGGTGGCCGAGGAGAACGGCAAGTCGCTGTTCAGCATGCGTGTTCGCGAGTCTGCCGTCGCCGCCAGTGCCGCGACTCTGGACTCCAACGCGACTCGCTCTCCTGCGGACCTCATCGCCGCTATCTCTGAGTACATCGAGATGGACCGCCGCGGCGTCTATGTCCACCTCGAGAAGGCGGTCGTCTCGGTTCACGAGAAGTTCGTCTTCGACAAGACCGTCTTTGCGCATTCCGGTTCCAAGGACAACGCCCTTGAGAAGGTCGTCAAGCCCGCGCTCGAGGCCAAGTACGGCATCCACCTCAAGATCATCTACAACACAGGTCGCACCGGCCCTATGACCTTTGCCGTCAAGAAGATCAGCTGGGAGTAAGTCCAACATGCTCCCACCTGCTCTTACAAAAACACAAAACTACAAAACCCCAAAACCCACAAAAAATTTTTCAATGTAGTTTGCGTGCTTTCTCACACTGTTCAGGATCAATATCAACTCCTATTCCTTTCATACCAAGTTCGTTCGCAACCGCCATTGTTGTTCCAGACCCAACAAATGGATCAACGATTGTCCGAACACCGTTTGCCTTCAAATAGGAGCACACTAGGCGCACAGCATCGCGCCCAAATGCATGTCCGTATGTAATTTCTCCACGAGCTACAACATCGGGAACTGGTTTCCCAACATGCCCTTCTTTCGAATAGCAAACCATGTGGCTATATGTCGGTCTATATAAATCTGTCTTTCCTACATCTGTCCTAAGTGCAATTTTATGCCATATCATGCGAAGTCCTTTTTCCATAGCAACGTCCGTCAGCAAGTAAGACTTATCAATCCATCCGTGGTACTTGCGATCTGTCTGTAAGAACACAACATACCCAGTTGGTTTCACTGCGTCCATACAGAGTGCCGCCGCATTGCGAAAAAACTCAATGTACTTGTCGTAACCCAGCCCTAACTCTTCCATTTCTGGAATGGATGCGACGATTGAATCAAAGCCACGCTGTTTTGGAAGCCATTTCATAGAATCCGCGCAAATAATTTGCCTTTTTCGCAGTTTTCGGGTTTGCCGCTTCCTAGGCATATTCTATTAATGCTTGGGATTTTTTCGTGTTCCTGCCCTTCCTACATGTCTGTTCGATCGTCTTGTTGCTTGTGATTTCTTCCGCCAGACATAGATATACTCACCGTAAGCTTCGCCGCTTTCACCGATTTGAATCTTCTTCGCAGCATTGACCGCGTGTCGGTCAAAGAACTTCAACACGATCTTCTTGTGAAGAGGTGGCAGTATAGACCGAATCGCCAAGTACATCTCCTCGGGCATGTTCAACGCCATCTTACCACCTGTTTGAAGTCCAGTCCACACCTTTTTAATAACCGGAATGAAGAACTTGTCCAAAAAATCCTGCTTACTCGAATAAGCAGGCATTTTCTCGTACTTCTCAATCATAAAGTACGGCGGGCTTGTGAACACCAGATCATACTTGTACTTGGAAAAGTCTACAGTCTCGCTTGGTTGGAACAGCATCTTCACGTCCGCATCGGGTTTATACGCATTGATCATCTGTTTATAAGGTGCCTCTAGCCGAACATTCGCATCAATTCCAATGTACGGAATACCGAGCGTCATGGCTGCTAAACAACGTCCGCCCCAACCAGCACTGAAATCTAGAATTCCTTTTTTCGCACCAAGTTCACAATAGAGCCACTTCGCAACCGCAGGTCGGAATTGGTTGATTGTTCCAAAATACAATTGGAAAGCCTCGTAACGTGCTACCAATATTTTGTGTGGATCGGAAGACTTGTCCTTCTTCCAACGCTTCACCAAGACATCTAGAAACTTCACTCGTTCAGGATCTTTCATTGCGTCAAAAAAGGAAATATGACGCTTCGTCTTTGCGCGCAGTCTATAAGGCAAGAAGAAGTAGTCAAGAGCCTTCAATCCTTTTCGCGAAAAACCAGGTTCTGAATAACAATCAAGATTCACCAAATCCTCGTAGGATTTTAGCGCATCTTCTTTTGAGATGGACCGTAATTTATGGGCGAGTTCAACGGCCATTCTTATTAATCACTAAGAAAGAATCTTCATGTTCGTCTTCGTCTTCAAGAACTTAATGCTACATGTCTCCACAAGCAGACCGCCGTTGGCATACACACCGTAGTTGCGAGTTTCATCGGCATTCTCCAAGGCAAAGTGCCAGATCGGATACGTTCCTTTCGCATTCCACGGTTCGGCGCGCGCATCAAGGCAAGCCATCAACCGGTATCTGTCGCCAGTAGCAAACACGCGTCCAAGCTGCTTCACTGTCTGCGCCCGTTCCTTGCCCGTCAGCTCTTTCACCAAGATTGAATGGGCGCCTGTGATAAACAGGTCGCTCTTCAATTCGGGGTACATGCGCGTGGAGCATCTGTAAAGGCGATTCTCCGTTCGCGCATCATCGCCTGGATTCGCAATAACGCCGCTTCCTATCAGTTCAACGGCCTTGAATCCATGTCCGCGGGTCTTCACAAGCATGCCCTTCTTCAACTCTTCGACTGCGACGTACTTCTCCACACCGTCGACTGAGCAAAGAATCTGGGATCCTTCCAAGAAGCACGGATTGGCTGGGTATAGATAATAGTTTCCATCGGAATTAAGCGAATCCCCGCTATTGTAAACAGGGACTTGAGAAGAACTGCCGTTACTGTTGCTTGCTAAACGCCAACTGCTGAATCCGCCATAAGTTCCAACCGTGAAACCTTCAGGTCCGGCAATTTGATTCGTGACCGCAAGCGCGTCTGCTTGTGTAGGATAATAATACACATCAGAGCCCACAGGCACACCACCTTCACTCATAGGACCCAACAGCAACCGTGGCGCAGTACCTGTGTTCCGCGTTTCGTGGGTCAGACCCTCATTGAACACATAGGCTGTGTTGGCGGAAATAGGGTGCGACACGCCATCCAGTACAAATTCACCCGCGGAATCCGTAATGTACGCCAGGTACGTGTTTGTAAAATGCGCAGGACCGACGTCAACGTGAGGATGCGTTTCACCGCTGATCCATCGCATCGGTACGTTGGAAACAGAGGACAGATCAAGACCCAGTCGGTCACGCAGCGTCGCCTTGATGGAATCGGGAAGGGAAACAGAGAAATAGACCCGTCCATTTGTCTGTAAACGGTCCTGTGCTTCCAACACTTCTGGTAGATTCGCCAGATAGGTCAACTCTTCAGGCGTGAAAAGATTCGTGTAAGAAGCCATAGTTCTACTTACGCGAATGAATTAATAGGCACCTACATAACGTGCGGCTTCCCATATTTGGTGGAAAAGTGCTCTAGCCAGTAATTGTACGTCTTGTAATCGGCCGGCGTTCCCCAGCAAATGTAGGCGTCCACGGGAAACACCTTCACCTTGTACCCGCGCTTAATAAGCGGGTTCAACAGATCATCCACATAAAACTCCCCGTTTGTACGGATCTGGTCTTTGTAAATTGCCGCGAGTCCTTCCCTGAAAATCGCGGCTTTCCTAAAATACATGGTTCCAATGATCGCGTGAGTCGCGCCCTCAAAATACTTCTTCACACTCACGTGCTTAATGTCGTCACCGTCTACATCCAACCATGCGTACATATGAGGAAACAGTTTGCTTGTCGGATTGTTGTTAAACGACCAGACAATCACGTCTACATCCGGATCCGATTCAAGCGCGCCGTACTTGGCGGAATCGTAATCCACCCCATTGTCGCAAGCGCTGATCAGAATCGGCGTCTCATCCGAAATATGCGCGGCGTCCAACGCAATCTCACATGTACACGCCTGTCCTTCCGTCACCGTCTCAATCGCGTGTACTTCGGCGTCCTTGAATTCCGACAACAGTCCAGGCAGATCGTACTCCGCCAGATGCTCTTTCAGGCACACAAAGACTTTCTGTTCACAGGTTGGGAGACACTGGACTGCCCGCACAACCATTGGCGCTCCGTTCACATCCAGCATCGGCTTCGGCGTATCAAACCCCGTTAACTTGAACCGGCTCCCGCGGCCCGCCATGGGCAAAATAAGAGTCGCATTGCTTTTCCATTCAGCGGTTATAGAGACAGACTGTTTGAAATGCCGGCTCCACATGGCGTACACCTCCAGATCCTTGGGCGTTCCCCACTGAAGCATTTTCTGTATTTCAAACGGGACCACGACAAGTCCATTAAGCACAAGAAGATTGTACACCAAGCTCACATAAAACTCACCGTTCTTCATCAGCCCCGTTGATAACGCTTCCTGGAAGTATTTCTTCATAATAGCACCGCTTTTGAAGTAATAAGTCCCATTGCTGGCGTACTCACTCATGCGATCAGTCGTGAACGGCTCCTTCTCTCGGATTTCAAGAAGACGATCCCGCTCATCGCATTTGAGGAACGCGTAATTGTCGGTCCCCAGCATGTGCGGGTGGAATCCGCGGTATACCGCAATCGCACCATCCGCCCCTGTACTTCTCACAGTTGATTTGAATGCATCATAATCCCAGACGGTTCCATAGTCGCAATAACTCACCACCACTTCTTCGTCATCACCGATCACATCAAAAATCTTTGAAACCGCATAGACCGGCCCAAGTTTATGATCGTCAATTGCGTGAACGGTCGCACCGTAGTATTCCAGGATTTCGCGCATCTTCGTGCTTCCAAGGTGGCTCGCCGAGCAAATACAATGAATATCCGTTTCGCCTGGAAACAGATCCATCACGTGCTTGATCATGGGTTGCCCATCCACTTCAATGAGCGGTTTCGGATCCTTGTACCCCGCCTCCACAAACCGCACTCCCTGTCCCGACATGGGAATGATCACTTTCATTTTGCGTTGCTATATATCTTTCTAGGGCCTTTATGTCGCAGACAAACGGGCTGTTGAGGCCTTTGTCGAGCGGCGTCAACTCCTCGGCACGGTACTTTTCTATCGGGTATGCCGTGACGGCATCAAACCCCGCCACTTTTCCCACGCTCATTTTCACATGGTAATGTGTGCCGTCGTAATCATCAATCTCGCCAACGCGACCTTGAACGCTTACCCGCATGTAGAGCGGGTACGGGCCGTCAAAGGCCGTGTGGGTTGCGATAGGCAAGTAAGAAATACGTGTGTGGTCCATGCTGAACCGGAACCGCTCATTCACGCGCATAAAATCAGGCGTCGTGATACATCCAACACGCGTCGTCGGTGGACTAAACAACAGATTCGCCATTCCGCCTCCAATAATTCCAACCACATGCGTCGCCTGTTGAAACATGGCCACCTTCATATCCATTGAAAGCAATTCACAAAACACCTCCGCATACCCTTGCGTTTCCAAATAGGCGACAAGCGCATCCTCGTTCACACACTTGCGGCGGGTTGTGTAATCAGTCCCAATAAGATCGGACCGGCCGTGAATCCAGCTTCGGCGGCTCACGTAAATCTTCTTGGGAAGTGACGGCTGGACTGCGGGTTTGAGCGCATTCCAAACGCTGTAGGCCGTGTCGGAGGGCGGGTAGTTTGAGGCAGACGATCCGTCGGCGAATTTTCCGTGCGTCAAAGAGGACGGAATGTGAAGAGTTTCATACGCGCACCCGTCTTCCGCAAACACATATTGATCCGCGCCGATTCCAAGCATGTCCAGAATTTCGCTTTGGAACACAAACGTCTGCGGCTCCAATAAAAGTTTCATGTGCGGCTTGCGATGAACAAGGTACGGCAACGTGTCGTAGAGAAAATGGTAGTAATTCTTGAAATTGAAAATGAAAAACAAATATTCGCCGGCCTTGACGGTGGAACTTTGAACTTCAAACACTTCTTCCATGCCTCCTATTTGCGTGGGCAGCGACATAACCCGCTCATCGTATGGCGACGCGCCATTTACTCGGCAAGCAGGATATACCGGACCGCTCACAGTCGCATTGTGAAGGGTGCGCAAGAAAAACTGCCGTTCCTGCTTCTTCGACATTTAAATCTAAATACGTTCAGATAGATTTAGATGCTTATTTCACACCGAATCAACTACCTTGGCGCCTCCAACGCATCCAGGGTGTTTGCGCAATGCGACGGAATTGAGTTTGATCTACGCGACAGCGCCGGCATACTGGTTGTTGTACACGACGCGTTAACGCCTGGGCAGCCATTTTGTGAGTTTCTCACCTTCTGCGATCCGTCCAAATTCTACATTGTGAACATCAAGTGCGAAGGAATTGAGGCCGCTGCGATTTCCCTTCTGGAAGCGCGAGGCATCCGCAACTTTTTCCTTCTGGACTGTAGCATTCCTGCGATGATTCGCCTTGGGAAGGCGGGTGAAAAACGGCTTGCCGTCCGGTTTTCAGAGTACGAATCGCTTCAAACAGTTGAATGTATGAAGTCATTTGTGTCTTGGGTCTGGATTGATACGTTCACGCGCCTTCCAATCACGGCCGATATCCTTGAAACTTTCAAGCGCCACGGGCTCAAAACCTGCCTTGTGTCCCCTGAGCTCCAACAGCAGCCTGAGCGAATTGAGGAGTACATCGCAGACATGAAATCGCAGGGGTTGACGATTGATGCCGTGTGTACCAAGGCGCCGTATCTGGCTACTTGGCGGCTTTCCTCTCTTTTTCCTTGTCCCAGTTGACCAATTCCGAGACCTCCGCGGCGCATAAAAAGCGCGCACGCGGCGAAGAGACGCGCAAATAGGCACAAAAGATCTCTTCAATCGCCACGCACTTTTGAAGAGTCGGTGCCACACTGTAGATCATAAACGGTGTGTAAATGATCGTCGGCTCGGCACCGTACATTTCCACGTATTTTGTGAGGGCTTTAGCAGGGTCGCTTGTGAGTTCGTCATAGAACAGTGGTGCTTGCTGTAAGAACACCACAATGTCGGGCGTGTACGGAAGAAAGGCGCGGCTGTGAAACGTGGACGGGTGGACTTGAAGAATGGGACGGATCAGCAGATCTGTCGGCAAGCAGCGTCGGATTTTCTGAACAAACGCCGGATCCGAATTTGGAATGATTGGCGGGATCTTGGACTGAAGGGTCTGGAGCGACGCAAAGATGGCCTCGCATGTGTCGCCCGTGACCACAATCCCGTGATTCTTCAGCAAATAAATAGACACATCAGGGCTGTACAAAGAAAAGAGGTGGCGTCCAAGTTCAAGCCCAGGCTTGATATACGGAATTGTTGGAAATTCAGAAAGCGCGGCGTCGTCTTCGCACAAAAGGGGCAGCATGTTCATGGGATGAAGGTGAACCACGATTCGCGCCGGCAAACAATGAAGAAACGTCTCAATGCTTGGTTTCCCTGACCCTTCCAACACGGTCCCCGTTAGATTGTCGTTGGACTCGGTAAACGCTTGCTGAACCTTCGCCAAATCGCAACAAACCCAACCCTCTGATCGCGAAGTTGCGCCCAAGACAAACCCGCTTGCCTTGATCAAAAGCGCCGTGTCGTTTTTGAACGAAATGTTCCCACCGGCTCCCTGAACCCAATCTACTAAGGGACCGAGTGTTCGGCACAGATCCACATACGCGTCTAGAAATTCCATATGAGTTTCGCGACAACCAACTGAACAGTACCTTCCATCCCTGGATTTAGACTCACGCCGTTCGGAAGTTTGAATTCGTGTACACAACTTGGATCAACCGTAAACTCCACAAACTGCGACGTTTCGCTGTGGATTGTGAGAAGGGGATAAAAGGACTGAAGAAACGCAAACCACTCTTTGCGAATTTTAAACCGCGCATCAATAGACTCGGACTGTTTGTAACATATAATAAGATCCGCATAAGACATTTGTTCCGAAATGTAGCAATCGTCCTTTTTCCGCAAGGCGATTGTATTTCGTACAGTTTCGGCCGTAGCGCCTCGCGTTGTAGCATCACGCTCCACTTTCCACTTGACTTTCAAATCGGTATCGGTATCTATGAAAATCTTCAAATCACTCAGTTCCCGCAAATTGTTCTTATAAAGCGTATGAAGTCCGCAGACGATTAAATACGGCTTGGGCTCCACACAGGTCGGTGGTGTAAACTTGCCTTTGCTATGATCATAGTCAATCGCATGGATGCTGTCTCCAAGACGAAGCCGGTACACATCCTCCGACAACTTTTCAAGGTTGTTTGCGTACGGATGAAGATGCGTGAACGTATTGTAATGTTCAGACCCCCGTTCCCATTTGTGGTACCGGTCCGTTTCAAAGACAAGCGTATTGTCGAAAAACAGGGTTTTTTGAATGAGCGACGCCAGCGTGGATTTTCCAGATCCGCTGTCGCCGCAGATGGAAATTGTGTACACGTTCGAAAGCACAAGGCGATACGGCAATTCCACGCGCTCCACGCGGCAGCTCTGAAGGTGCGAATAAAGCAAGCACTCGGAAATAAGGGGCGACAGTGCGCAGACCACCATTTCAAACAATCCGCAATAATGGCGCATTGCGCCATAATCTCCGTAGGCGAATTGGTCGTTAATACAGGCGGAAAGGCACGCAGGATCCACTGCCCGCGTATCAAATATATCGTAATTTTTTGGAATGTGGATCGTGTTTGGCCGAGTGTTGTAAATTGTGGAAATAAACGTTTGAATATCGCAGTCAAAGTTCATGTCGGTTCGGCAGCGCACAACCACCGAATATGTGTCCTCCAGTTTTTCAAACAAGGATTTGATCTTGTACCACTGTTGAATCGTATTGATCTCGCGCTGCGTCTTTGCTCCTGTATCTCCTACAAAGTCTCCATGATCTATCCGTTTGATGTGCGGGTCATTGTCCAGTTCAACTTGTTTGAAATTCAGAAAGCGATCCGAGTCGTCACTTGACGACAAGTGAAGGTAAATGTGGAAATTGGGCGGAAGTTCCGAGAAATACTTGTGAAGACAACTGAAATAACTTCGCAAATGTCCGCAGACAAGGATCGCAACGGACGGTTCCATGAAAAGAAGTTATAAAGAAAAATACATAAACGGACGCGGTGAGTGAACCCGGATGCGTTTATGATTTAATCAGAAATTACAGTATTTAAATAAATGAGTGTTGGGTTTCTAGTTGCTTCCTTTTTAAAGGAACCAGCCCATTACGATTCTTTACTTCAGTGCGTATCGAGTATTTTAAAGTTTCATACAAATCGCGTGATTGTTGTGTTTAACTCGCAATCTTATAGCGCACTAACAGCAAAAGCAATTGAAACCTACAAAGATTGTGATCAGGTGACGATTCACGTGGATCCTTCGCATATCTCGGCCTGTAATCTTGTATACACATATTTCAACGAATACAAGTGCTTTGATGTCGCAATTATTCTTCAAGACAGTATGTTTTTAAATTGTGCGTTGCCGCTTGAAGACATCGGTCGCGTGCCCGATGTGATGTTTTTATGGCATTTTACAAATCATAGAGTTCACTGGTCAGATATAAAAGAACCTGGATCGGAGTACAACAAGGCCCATAACATCGTCACACACGATGACCTAATTTTGGACGCGATACGGACCTATTCCAGAAAACCGGAGTTTATCAAGTATTGTGAAACCGCATATCCTCAAAAACACACGTGGGTTGGTAGCTTCGGATTCACCTCCATTATTCATTCTGGGTTTTTGGAGAAACTGAATACGCAGACGGATATTTTACATATTCTTACTCACATGAACGACAATAGACAACGTCGCGCATCTGAAAGTATTTTTTCAATTGCCTGTAATTTTGTACTTGGTAGCCCAATAACTGGATCGTTTGACGGTCTTTATTACGACGGAGTTACATACAACAATCACAACAAGGGAACCTATTTTTCAAAGATATCGTTTGGTCGCTAGTGTCGGCGTATGCTGCGCCGACGGGTTCGGCGCGCGCGAATGCGCCGGCGTGTGCTTCTCCGCCGGCGACCTGCTGCTTGTGGCGGTGGCGCGAGTGTGTAAAAGATAAAGTACTGTCCATTGGGCTGATTCGCCGTAGATTCAATAAACGCGTCCCGTGGCTGCGTCAACTCCATATCCTCCTCGGGATCGTCCTCGGGATCCAGCGTGTACCAAAAATTACCGTGCGGACCCGTCGTCAGTGTCTTGATGCGATCGTACGTAGCATGGTCCTGCGTTATTTCACGAAGAGACACAAAATCCCACCACGGGGAGTCATTCGGCACAGGTTCCCCGCCTTCAGTCTCTACCAATGTAACAAAGTAGTGCTTGCCCGCCTCAAGATTCTGAGGGTTCACTACCACAAGCCCCTCTGGCGGTGCCAACGGCATTTGCTCTGGTTCCGCGTTCATCTCTATTTTCACTACACAGAATAAGATGGCGGACCAAGTAGAAGTAGAAGCAGCACCCGCAAACAACGACGTATTTATACTTCCCGATAATGTGTTTGGACCCCCTGATTATGCACCCGTTTCTTTTGAAAATCTTGAGCAGGACACGATCTACCTTGTGCGCATGACGACACATGATCTTGATTTTGCGGATCTTGTACTTCAAACAACTAATGCCGTGAACTGGCGAACGGCGGATACAGTCAGACCGAAACTCATGGCTATTCGCAAATTTAAGCGCATGTGTAATATTGAAAAAATGCTGGAAGAAGATATTTTGATCCCCGACGACGAGGAGGCTGTTGAAGATGCCGATGGCGATGTACCCCTTCACGTTGCTGACGTCGCACAGCACGAGGGCGAGGCTGTGACTATGGACGAATTTGATGCGATTATGCGAGGTCATGGGAAAGCCGAAGAAGTCTTCAAACAGTTGCCTTACGCAACAGACGCAAACGGTATGATGATTCCTGGTAACTGGGATATCTTTGACGAGTTATTGACGTATCCGGTAGGCAGCGAGTTTATGAAGATGGAAATCAGCGCTGATGAGTACGGCTACGTGTTTTTCAAAAAGCAGCAGGCGGGAGGCCGTAGAAAGCAGAGGCGGCATCGGTCTACTCGGCGAGGCACCTCTAGACGTCGCCGGTCTACTCGGCGGCTGCGAAGATAGTCTCTGTATGAGAAGACGCTGCTTGTGTTTGTGCTTGTGTTTGTACCTGTGTTTGTGCCTGTGTTTGAGCAGTCGCATGAACAGGCAGTGTTTCAAGAAGCGCGAAATGTCGGGTCCGCGCCGCACGCAGCACATCGGCGGCAAACAGCAGAATTAGAATCTCAGGCATGATCGTAATAAACAGGTATGTTGTGACTTCCAAAGGAAGCCGCGACATTCCGTAAAAGAGCAGAATGAAGAAACTAATGAAAGACCAGTATCCGAGTGCTTTGATAACAAAGACAGACAAGGTAAGCCCGTTTGGCCAAATGCGCCACAGGCAAACACCCGCATTCGCCCATGCTACAATAAGAGCCCCAAGGAAACTGTATGAACCGCCTGAAAGAAGGGTTGCGACGGCTGTACTGTGATAGGCGATCATCATTGCCGCCAGATAATAAAGAGGCATACCTGCGATGAATCCGGCAGACCAATTGTTGGAAGCCAAGAATTTCAAAATCGCGTCATAGGACTTCCGACACGCCTTACACGAGTCAATGCGCATAGAAGGAGGCATATTGTACAACCTGAATCTCAAACAAGTTTGTTCATCATTTTTTGTTGAGAAGGTAGCGCCCATATGCGAATGTTTGACGAAGCGCGATCTTCTCAATCGGTTCCAGCATTTCAAACAGGCCCGTGATCCAAATCAACGAAAGACTTGCGCTTTTTCAAGCACGCATGCAAATACACTTTTTGAAATACATGATCCCAGGCAATATCGGCGCAATCAGGGTCCGAAACAAGCCCCGCTAAAAATCCCTGCGCTCCGTTCAAATCGTCCGTTTCCACGTAGGATTTGAAACGTTTCACTACGGCCGCTGTATCCATTCTATGTATACCGGGTAAGATTGATGCGGAACAAACGTATGAAATTAGTAATATTCCACACATAATGACGTCTGCTACTACGTACGTCACATGCTATATCAATATTCCAGCGATAGACAAAAATTATCTCCGGAAAAGCCCCGATGTGTACAAACGGGTAAGCAAAGAGATACTGAAAGAAGACATATTCTTGATTTATTTTGGCGACCATGAAATGGCCAATTATGTGCGCGAGCAAAGAGCCGCCTATGGTCACTCTGCGAAAACGCACATTGTTCCGCTGTATTTCCACGAACTTCCAGGCTACAAGTATTTTGAGGCAATTTGTGCGAATCGCGTAAATCCAATGAACGACGCGTGGGAAACGCCAGGCTACAGTCCGTTTTTCTTCACTACCATTCACTCCAAGCTGTTTTTACTGGAGATGGTAGCTTCCAGCCCACACCTGAATGTCTTCAAGTCCAATTACTTTGCCTGGATTGACTTTGGTCTGTTCCACTTGAAAGATAGCTTTCCATACAGTTTTATTAATGTGAATGCCGAGCTTTACCGAGATATCGATAAGACCTGGTTGCCGGATCGTATGAAAATCGCCCTGATTTCGTCGTTTTGGGACGTGAAAGACCCGTATATGTCCAATAAGGACTTTTGTGCGAAAAACAGGCATCTTACAAACGGCGCCATGTTTGGCGGATCCAAAGAGAGTGTCTTGTGGTTTGCCGATCAAGCGCACAAAACCTTCAGCAGCATTCTTTCAGACGGATGCTTGGTGAACGAAGAAGGTCTTTTTGCGCGCATTTTTATCCAGAATCCAGGCATGTTTGATCCGGCACCGTGTTATTATGCCACCACCTTGCCGAATTTTGCGGTCTATCGTTCGGGACCTGATCGCATCTTTCTTTTCCTGGACTTCCTACAGTCTATTGGTCAGTATTCTTTGGTCACGCGAATTTGTTGGAGGGTTCTTGCCGGTTTGCGTGCGCATTTCATAACAATGAATGACGGCGACCTCAAGACTCTCTTCACGCATTACTTGCGCAGCTTGGAGTTAATTGCGCCTGAAAAGGCGCGGTTTGTGAAATACGAAGCGGCGCATCGTTGCGCTAGCGCAAGCACTAGCACTGACGCACGTGGGCCTTGGACGTATACACATGGCGCTGACTGTGTATTTGGCGACATACGACGACTTGAAGGCGCATTCACACTTGGCGATCTCTTTGAGGCTGCTTTGACGACGCCAAGTTGCGTAGGGTTCACGACAACAGGTTGGTTGAAACATCGGCTCTCACCGCTTTCGCATGCCGGATATGCGAAAGAGGAGGGTGTATTTACACTTTTATAAACTAACGGCGTTGAGAGCGTCGCGTCTTCCGATTACGACGCTGAGCGGCGCTGCGGCTGCTGCATGCCTGCTCCGGATGAAGCCATCTCTATAGAGTGTATCGTTAAAAATTAAAAATCAATTTCTGAGCTTCAAACAACTCCACAATGTGTTCCTGTTTGAAAGACTTTGTTATGCCGAAACAATTAACAGACTTAACGCCAAATACGTGGGGGCCGATTTATTGGAAGTTACTTCACATCCTTTCTTCGCATGTTGGGGAAGCTGGAGATATGCTGGACGGTGATGTCGCAAATGGATTTTTCTTTGTAATCAACCATCTTCACACGGTTCTACCCTGTGCCGATTGTACGACACATGCTCGAAAATATATAGCAGAAAATAGATTTGACCCGCGCGGACTTGCGGGTATGCCTTTGCGAACCTACATAGAAGCATGGCTCCTTACTTTTCATAACGCAGTTCGGATTCGGAAAGAACAGGCGATTGAGATTGAAACGGTGTCCGCCTATCATGTACGTTGGCGTAGTGAAACATTCCAACCATGCGACAACGAATCAATGAACTTATTTTTTGATTACGGAAAAACGTATCATGTGATTGATGTTGCGCAATTTGCGCGATGGGTTGTACAAATGAAGCGCCTGCGACTTTTGCTCGGTGTTTAGGATGCGAACTTGTGAAAGTGGTACGCCTGGACTTCTGCGACGTCCTTGAGTTCCGTTAAAACGCTTTCAATGTTGTGTTCCATATCATCTATGAAGACAACTTTGCTGAACCCTCCACTTCTTACAATTGACTTGAGGGTTGCTCCTTTTTCCCGTGAGAAGTAAATCCGCTCCGATTCAATCTTGATACCGCAGGCCGACATGTGAAACTCGGTGAGTTGTCGCAGATCCGGACTGCGGGCTGTGAGAAACACAAGATACGCACCGCTGGTCTCAAAGACACGTGTAAGAAACGCAGGGAAATCGTCAGGATCCGTAAGGATGGGTTTGTACACGTGAGCACCGATGACCCATTGCCGCATCACCTCTTCCCGCGCCTTCTCTCGTCCGTGGATCATTGTGAGCTCTGCCTCTGCTTTGGCCCACCAGCCGCGACCGAGTTCTTTAAAATACATGACCGTGTCGTCAATATCGAGGACGACAAGGGCTGATGGCGGGACATGAACGTCTCGGAAACTTTTAATGGGGATCATCGTACCTGGACTTCAAACAGTTTATTCAGATGTTCAAGTTTTAACGGCGGCTGCGCTCGGCACGGCGCGTTGTTCTGCGTTGCTTCCGCTGGCTGCGTTGGCTGCGGCGACGGCGCTTATTAGCTGCCGCACCTGCTGCCGCTCCTGCTGCCGCTCCTGCTGCCGCAGCCGCTCCTGCTGCGGCTCCTGCTGCCGTAGGAAATCTTTCAAGCGCCACTTCTCCGAAACTTCCTTCACCCAACACGCGTTCGCGAACACGGGCAGCCAACGCATTTGGAATCCCGTACGCCCCTGTTGCCCTCAACGCCTCTGCCCTTCTTACAGGATCCGCAATGAGTTCGGATATATTGCCGCCGGCCTCTAAAAACTCCCGTATGGACTGTATCTTAAAAAGGGTGGTTAAAAAAAATGAATGTCTTGTGCGCCGATTCAATGCGGTTAGCAAGCATGATTATTGGAATTATTGGCGCCATTGGAAGCGGCAAGGATACGATCGCCGATTATCTTGTGAAGCATCACGGGTTCACACGTCTTTCATTTGCCGGCAAGGTGAAGGATGTGGCGGCGATTGTCTTTGGCTGGGATCGTACGCTGCTAGAAGGACTGACTACGGAGTCACGAGCCTGGCGGGAGGAGGTGGATCCTTATTGGGGTCTTTCGCCGCGCACTGCGCTTCAGCGCATCGGAACGGAGATGTTTCGCACGCATATTCATCCTGAGACATGGATCAAGGCTGTGCGGCGGCAAATTGAGGCGGCTCCTTTGGGAAACTACGTGATCACTGATTGCCGCTTTGAGAACGAAGTGGCCGCGGTTTTGGATATGGGCGGTCAGATCTGGACTGTGTTTCGAGGCTCGGAGCCGGCATGGGCTTCTCAGGCACGTGCGGGTGCGCCGTGCCTGCCCGAAATTCATTCAACCGATTGGAATATCTATTGGCTTCAGAACAAAGCAAGTGTAAAGATCAACAACAGTGGAACTCTTGAAGATCTGTATGCTGCGATTGAACGTGTACTTTGAGCCGAACAAAAACTTGATGAGTTCTGACGCTTGTTGGGATTGTGTAGCCGTCATGAATTTTGTCCGCATTGGAGGCAAACGCATATACGCACTCCCTGTATATTCCCTTGTTCAATGCGACGGGTCTTATTCTGCGCGCCAGTCATTTGCCGCTGCCGCCTACTTGATCACTGATCCGACAGGAGCAACGCTGATGGGAAAGCGTGTGGATATAGCAGCGATCAGCTCAACAGAGACTGAATGGGCTTCTGTCTATCATGGTCTAGAAGCAGCACTTGAACTAGACCAAGAATGTATACAGATTGAGAACGACTGCTTATCGGTTGTGGCGGGTCTTGTACATCCTACAAATCCGCTCAAGCATGTATATGCGCGCCATTACCGGAAAAAGATTCAGGAACTAGCGGCCGGGTCGGCGTGGACTGGGATTCGGTGGATTCCGCGGAAATTGAATAAGGCCGACGCATTGTTTCGTCTTAAATAGCCCGACGACCACGGCGCAGCTTACGCGTATTTTTGCGTTTGCGGCTGCTGCGCT
>Ga0214921_10004424_pt1 | contig 20690 bp, 17 predicted proteins | sample LL1505_MetaG_FD_177992 | JGI IMG/M metagenome (GOLD analysis project Ga0214921, IMG submission 177992) | Freshwater microbial communities from Lake Lanier, Atlanta, Georgia, United States - LL-1505 | ecosystem: Environmental > Aquatic > Freshwater > Lake | place: USA: Georgia | collected...
TTTTTAAATAAATCTATTTTTTAACAAAACAAATTTTTATGAAGAACATTTTAAAAACGTTATTAGTAACATTGGTGACGTTTAGTATGAGTTATGCTCAAGTAACAACTTCAGCAATAACTGGTGTTATATCAGCACAAGTAAACCCAAGATTGAATGAACAAACTGAACCGCTTGTAGGTGCTACAATTGAAGCTGTTCATATCCCATCTGGGACTAGTTATGGTACATCAACAGATGTTGATGGATCATACAGAATCCCTGGTATGCGTGTAGGTGGCCCTTACATTATTACAGTTAGTTATGTTGGTTATGCCACAAAAACCCAATCTGATGTAATATTAAATTTGGGTACAACCAAAACATTAAATTTTATCTTGCTTGAATCATCTTATGATTTGAAAGGGGTAACTATTACAGCAAACAAGAATGCCATTTTTTCTAGTCAAAGAACTGGAGCAACTACTGAGTTTAACTCATCCACAATCAATAGTTTACCAACAATTGGTAGAACAATTGATGACATTACTAAGTATAATGCCTATGGTAATGGTCGTTCATTTGGTGGACAAGATAGTCGTTTCAATAATTTCACTATTGATGGTTCTGTATTTAACAATGGGTTTGGTCTTGGGTCATCTGCTGCTGCTGGTGGTAGAACTGGAACAACTGCAATTTCTCTTGATGCTGTTGAAGAGGTACAATTAAACATTGCTCCCTTTGATGTTAGACAATCAGGATTTGTTGGTGCTGGTGTTAATGCAGTAACTCGTTCTGGAACAAATGACATTTCTGGTTCATTTTACAGACTATTTAGGTCAAGTGATTTAGTAGGTAAAACAGTTGATGGTATTAAATTACCCCCAATCTTCCTAGATGAAAAAACAACTGGCTTTAGAATTGGTGCACCAATCATCAAAAACAAATTATTTATTTTTGCCAATGCTGAACAATTTATTGGAACAAATCCAGCATTAAGTTGGCAAACAAACAAGCCAGGTGTTACTGGTAATGTATCTCGCGTAACTGAAACTGATTTGAAAGATTTGGCTTCATTTATGAAAACTAATTTCAATTATGATTTGGGGCAACTTGATAACTTTAATAACGATGTTAAAAGTACAAAAGGACTTGTTCGTTTAGATTATAACATTAGTAGAAAGCATAAAGCATCTCTTCGTTATTCTCATCATGATTCAGAATCAGAACAAGTTATTAGTAGTTCAAATAGTAGCAACACAGCTGGTAATGGTAATCGTCAAAATTCAGCATTTGCTATCTCTGGGGAAAATACTGGATATATTATCCAAGATAATACTCGTTCAGTTGCATTTGAATTAAACTCAATTCTTTCTTCAAAGAAATCAAACAACTTTATTGCAACATTCAATAAACAAATTGAAGATAGAAAATATCGTACAGATTTATTCCCAACAGTAGATATTCTTAAAGATGGTACAACCTATACAACTGTTGGTTTTGACCCCTTCACACCAAACAACAAACTTAATTATAGTACTTTAAATTTGACAAACAATTTTAATTTGTCATCTGGTAAGCACTATTTAACATTTGGTTTGGCTTATGAATATTTCCAATCAAATAATGTTTTCTTCCCAGCATCAAATGGTGTTTATGTTTATAATTCTATTGATGATTTCAAAAAAGCAGCATTAGAATTCAAAAACAACCCAAGCAATACAGTATCACCAGTAACGCTAAACCGTTACAATTTAAGATACTCATTATTACCTGGTGGTATTGAACCATTACAATCTTTAAAAGTTTCCACATTTAGTGCATATGCACAAGATGAATATGAATTAACTGACTTAATCAAATTAACAATTGGTTTGCGTGGAGATGTTGTTATGTATGACAATTCAACTGCGGAAGATTTTTATAATCCAGTTGTTGGTGGTTTAACATTCAGAGATAAAGATGGACAACCAACAAAAATTAATACAAGTGCTTTCCCAAAACCAGCATTATTGATATCCCCAAGATTAGGATTTAACTATGATGTTAATGGCGACCAAACAACCCAAGTTAGGGGTGGAACTGGTATATTTGTATCAAGAGTACCACAAGTTTTGGTTTCTAATCAATTGGGTAATAATGGTGTTAATACAGCAGTTATTAATGTGACAAATACAACTGCTTACCCATTCACAACGGATCCAAGCAGATTTGCACCAACAACAACTGACATTACAAAATTGCCACCTTATGTTATTAATGCATCAAGTGAGGATTTAAAGTACCCATCAGTTTGGAAATCAAATATTGCAGTTGACCAAAAATTACCATTTGGATTAATTGGAACAGTTGAAGGGATATATGGTAAAACATTATCTGGACTACGTTATATTGATGCAAATTTAAAGAGTGCTGATAGATTCTTATCAGATGGTAGACCACGTTATCCAGCATCAGGTGTTGCAAGTTCAGGTTCTGGTGCTGCAAATACAGTTGCAATTGCAAGATTTTTAAATCCAACCATTTCAAATGCTTTTGTGTTGACAAATACAGATAGGGGTTATTCTTATGCTATTACTGCAAAGATTGAGAAGCCAGCAGTTAATGGTCTGGGTGGTATGATTGGTTATACAAATGCAAAATCAACAGACTTACAGTCAGTGGGTAGTACAGTTCAAGCAAATGCCCCTAGTGTTGGTGGTCAAAATTTCTTAGCCCCATCATTCACAGATAATGATTTACGTCATAGATTTATTGGTTATGTTAATTATAGAATTAACTATGGTGGCAAATTTGGTGGCTCAACTGAATTAACATTAGGTGCAACATCTGCAAGTGGTAGTAAAATCAGTTACATTTATGGAAATGATTTAAATGGTGATGGACAAATTAATGACCTCATTTATGTGCCAAATAATGCAACAGAAATCACTTTTGCAACACTTACAGCAGGTGGGAAGACTTTCACCCCAGCACAACAACAAGAAGCCTTAAACAATCTAATTTCAAGTGATGAATATTTATCATCACGTAAAGGTACTTATGCTGAAAGAAATGGTGGATACTTCCCTTGGTTAACAAGAGTTGATTTATCTGCTGTTCAAGAAGTTTATGTTAATGTAAAAGGAAAAAGAAATACCTTGCAATTTAGAGCAGATATTCTTAACTTTGGAAATATGTTGAATAATGCCTGGGGTGTTGGTTATTCTACAACATCTGGTAGTTTTGGTTCAGCAAGCCCATTAACAGTAGCATCTGTTTCTGCTGATGGTGTACCAACATACAGAATGGCAACAAGAGTTGTTGATGGCGCAACACAACTATTAGACAAAACTTTTGTTAAAACAATTAGCGTAGGTAATGCTTGGCAAGCACAATTAGGATTGAGATATATCTTTAACTAAACACATAATGGTTGGGGGTAGATAATACCCCCAATCTTACCTAAAAAAAATTAAAATGAAAGAGAATTTATTAAAGTCTTCAATTTTTATGCTAGCATTTCTATTTATTGTCTTTGGCACAAATAAGTTTTTAAATTTTATGACACCCCCACCACCAACAGATACTAGAGGGCAACTTCTTATGGTAGGAATGTTTAATTCATATCTAGGATCATTAGTTGGTATTGTAGAGATATTTAGCAGTTGTTTGTTATTATTTAGAAGAACAAGATTCTTTGGCTTTCTAATTATTATACCTATTATTTTGAATATTATTTTATATCATTTAACAACAAATGATGTTTCAAATCCAATTATATTAATTATTGGCGTCCTTTTTGGAGCAGTATGTTATAGCCAAAAAGAAGCAGTTAAAGAATTATTAAAGATACAATCAAATATTTAAATTCTTCCAATTATAAAAAAATTTAAGAATTAGGGGAAAGGGGTTGGAAACAACCCCTTTTTTTATTATCTTTGTAAAGTGAATTGTTTAACTCAAAAATATATAAATATGAAATTAATAACTGCTGAAAGTGTTTCAATTGGGCATCCAGATAAGGTTGCTGACCAAATTTCAGATGCAATACTAGATGCTTATTTAACTCTTGACCCAGATGCAAAGGTTGCTGTTGAAACCCTTGTTAAAGACAATTGTGTAGTATTGGGGGGTGAAATATCAAGCACACATAGAATTGATTATGAATCAGTAATTAAGAACACAGTAAAAGAAATTGGTTATACCAATCCCCAACATGGGTTTTATTACAAAAATATTACAATAATAAATTTGATTGGCCAGCAAAGCCGTGAAATAAATAGTGCTGTTTTAAAATATAGCAAAAATTTCTTGGGTGCTGGTGACCAAGGTTTTATGACTGGATATGCAACAAATGAAACAAATACCTATATGCCTATTGGTATGTATGTATCAAAAAAGTTGGTTGATTATGTGTATAATAACATAGGATTTGGTCCTGACATTAAAACACAAACAACAATTGAGTATGATGATAATACCAAAAGAATACATACCATATTGGTATCAACTATGCACAGTGAAGATTTAGTATTATCTAATGTAAGGCAAATTATTATGAAAGGAATTAGGAATAATGAAATGAATTTGGATGATGATATTTTTGCCTTGATAGATGATAATACCTCAATCGTAATTAACCCTGCTGGTTCTTGGAATATAGGTGGTCCAGTTGCTGATTGTGGAGTAACAGGAAGAAAGATTGTGGTGGATCAATATGGACCATACAACCCAGTTGGGGGTGGCGCATTTAGTGGGAAAGACCCCAGCAAAGTGGATAGAACTGGTGCATATTTGGCTAGGTATATTGCAAAGAATATTGTAGCAAGTGGTGTTGCTGATAAGTGTAGTGTTGAAATTGCTTATATGATTGGTGTTTCTACCCCAGCATCATTAAGCATAAATACATATGGTAAATTTAATGATGAATTATTAATTAAGGTGGTTAAAAACATATTCCCAACAACACCATCTGATGTTATAAAACATTTTAATTTAAAAACACCAATCTATTACAATTCAGCAAAAGGTCATTTTGGTAATGACACCATGCCTTGGGAAAAACTTGATATGGTAGATAAATTAAAATATCACTTAAAACTATCTATGTAATTTTGAATAAAATCTGGGGGGTAGTTACTATGAATCATTCTCTTAACTACCTCCTGCATTTTTTCCTCATGTGATAATCTTGGATTTGTACTTAATCCATTTTCTATTGGATACCCAATCATATCAGTTGTTGGTAATTTATATTCTTTCTTTTCTTCTTTTGATTTAAGTCCCCCAATCTTTTCCCATATAACTGCAAGCAAAGAACCATCATGCCATTTATATATCATTCCTTTGTATCCCATTTTTTCTAACATATTTGACATATAAATGACTTGCATCTGATATGGCACATTATCATTACCATATTTTTTTGCTGCAATATCATACAAATTTAGGGGGTCAGCATTGAATGGATATAAGTCTCTTAATTTAACATCAACTTCATATAATGTGCCAGAAACAATTCTTTCTTTCTGATTTAAATTTGTATAAAAGAATACTCTTTTCTTGCCCCACCATTGCTCTGAACTAGTATAACTATTCTCACCAAATTTAAGGGGATCTAAATATTCTAAATTAGTAGGTCCAAAATGATATAAGGTAACATATTCACCATCTGTATCCAATTGAGATAGCCACCTATCATTAAATAAGTGGCTATTTGGTTTTTCAGGTAAATCATTTATATCATCCTTTATGGTAGATTCTATTAATTGTTTTATTCTTGATATTTGATTTTTCACTGGCATAACATTTAATTCAAAATATTTAGTAATTCTCTAACATCTGAATTAGATAAAAATTTATCAACATCCCTTTTCACTTTTTCATTATCACAAGATACTTTGGTAAAAAAATGTTTTGGAATTTTATCATATTCATTATGCCAAATTTCAACCCTATAATCATCTGGTAAATCTATTAATGCATTATTGTAGTAATCTTGTGTTCTTTTTTCTATATCATTCTCACTTGAAAACCCATTTGAATCTAAATATAAATCATCTATTTTTATATAGGCATGGACAATTTTTGAATCCTCTACTTCCCCTTCATCATAATCATATATTAAATCAGCAAGAATTAAATAATACCTAATATTCTTGCTAGGGTATAGTTTTTTTAATTTATCAATAATGTTATATGCAAATAAATGACAATATCCATCTTGGTAATTGTATTCATTACTTATATTCCATTTTGATTCTAATTCTTCCCTTAATATTTTTTTTATTATTTTATGAAAATTCATACCAATAAATATCATATAAAATGATTTTTACCCAATATTAAGTTGCCCTGTTAATCTATCACACCAACCTTTTGATGTTGAATAAGGCCAAACAACCCAATACTTTGGTTGTTTTGTGGTTGGGAAATCCCTCCATATTTTGCAATATTTATCTGAATCATTCATCATTGAATTTATCTCATTCTTATCAGCATCTTTTCTATATAATGTATTGTCATTCTCATCATGGAATGCAACCACCCAAAATTCATAATCTTTCTCTGGAACTGAATCATATTGGACATCAATGCAATGCCGAAATATAATTGAAAAACTATTCAACCATTCTTCCTCTGTATCATACTTTTCCATAACTGGGGGGTTTTTCTTATCAATTGTCCATTGTTGAACTGCTCTCTTTTCAAATAAAATCCCAGCATATTTCTCATAATCCCTTAATGTTCTAACTGGACCAAATCCAAATAATCCATCATGACCCTCTTGTTCAACACCATCAACACCAAACAATCTTTTATTTAAAAAATGCGCCCTTTCATTTTTCTTAACCCATTCCTTATCATCATCCCATTGTTTCTTTTTTCCATTTCTGGTATATTCATGATAAATAATTGGAATATGTGGATGAAACAAATCATATCCCCAAGTAAAGGCACGGACACCAATTGATATTTCTTCCCCATGAAAATAATATTCTGGATTATGTTGAACCTCATTGGCAAATTGACCAAGGGTAAAAGCATAATGTGCAGAATAAAATCTTGCAGGAATTGGTTTCTTTAATGTTTTCCATTCATCAATTGTTTCTGGCATAAAAAAAACATTACCCTCTGGGGAAAATCTATCATAAACCATCCTCCAAGGATCTTGAACCCTTCCACCTGGGTCATTCTTGGGGTCAAAAGAACAAGCATAAGATGTTAATAATGGTTTTGGATAACCATCTTTTTGCAATCCTTTAAGAATTTTAATTAATGTATCATCCCAATCTTGATTAAATCTCATATGAGAATCAATTTGCAATGTATATTCCTCCCCATTATATAATTGTTGAATAAGATTTCTTGCCCAACACGCACCTTCTGAATCAGCATATGGAATATCCATAATCTTGAATCTTTTATCCTTCCTCCATCTATCAAGATTATCAAAACCATCTTCATCAGAATATTGCCTTGCAATTGCCAATACAAGATTTTTTGGTCTTTTTGCTTTGTCAAGCATATCAATTATGGTATTAACAAGTTCTGGATCACGATAACTTGCAATTTGGACAAATATTTTCATATTTTTTATTATAATAATAATATATTTTATTGGAAATTAAATATTAATTCTCCCTTCTTTCCTCCGGTTTATAATGCATAATTCTATCATGCCATATTGGTGATGCTAATAATACTGCTGGTTTTAAATTACCCTCTTTTGTCATTTGATACATATGTGACATCCATGTTTGTTCATAAGGATGCGCCCATTTTGTATCAATAAACATTTTTTTATTACCAGCCTTACTAACAATCATAGGCCAATTGGCATAATAAACTTCCCCATCTATATAAGAAACACCATCCATTACTCGTATATTCTTAAAATTAGTTAATGGTGCATTAGGATCCAATCCTGTTACAGGTAATTTATCATAATTTGCCCAATCTCTTGTTCTAATACTCTGTGGGACATTATACCAAGAACATTGCTTATCATTATCAAAATATACTTCTGTAAAGGTTAATTTAACAAAATCAAAACCATCCTTTAACATAATTTTATGTAAAATATTATATAAATTAGGAATGTATTTCATAAACCCATTTCTACAAACTTGACCAACCATTTCTGGGGGGTTAACTGTCATATCATCCTCAAAGAAAAACATAAAATCTGCATCTGAATTATCAAAATGTTCAGCAGCTGCTTGTCTACCACCACATATCCCTGTGTTACCACCTAAATCAATATATTCAAAATTATACTTTTCTGCTATTTTTTTATTTTCAATTTTGGCTTCATCATTAGTTGAATTATCTAATAACACTAAACTTGGTCTAGTCAACCATTCTGGTGTTTTTTCCATAGAAGAAATGGTATGTAAAATTTGTTTTGGGAAATTAAAAGTTAACATATATAAATTTGTTTTATAATTCAATATATCTCTATCTGTAACTTTTATCACATTAGCAATTTTGGGTTTAATAACTTCTACTAATTTTACATTATTTTCAATCAATGCTTGGGTAAATTTAACAATTAATCCATTGCCATCTAATTCATATCTTTTATATAAATCTGGTTCATTATATGCCATTATTGTAAATAAACTTTCTTCTGTTCCCATATTGCCAGAATTTAAAGTCTTTTGCAATAATGAATAATATGTTGAATTAGCTTCTTTTATTTGATCCTTATGACCCCCAAACAAACCACCCCTACAAACATATTTAACATCTTGACCAGCATACATATTCATTGATTTTATCTCAAAACCATGTATTTCTGTATTTGCTTCATATGGATAACTTAAAAATAAAAAAGGATTCCCATATTCTATTAAATTGTTTAAAACATTATTTTCCACCAAATGTGTATGTGGTACAGTATTTGTTATACCAGCATCCAACCAAAAGAAATATTCACTATTGAAAGGATTCCAGATAGTTACATCATGTAACATAAACATTTTAGACTGTACAATTGGATTATACCACTCTAAGGATGCTTGGGGTGAATTTGATAACCATCCAGCTAAATTTAACCAATTTTGATTAGTTCTTATTTCTTGGGTCTTATCCCAATGGGGTGCATATAAATTTTTTATATCTGATAATTCATATGTTTTAACAAAAGTATTAGACTTATCCCTTTTTTCCCAAACAATATGCTCATATTTTGATTCAATATATATAAACAAATTTTGAGGAATATCTAAAAATAATTTAAAATTATCAATATAATGTTGGAAATCTCTTCCTTGTCTATTTATATCCCATAGACCTGTAACAATAGTTAAATTTTTATTTACTTCATATTCTTTTATATTTTTAGATTTCATAATTTTTTTAAATAAATTTTCTTTTTCAATTATAGATATTGGGACTGTTAACATTTCAACTTCACCATCAATTTCTGTTATAGCAGATTGTTCAAATATATAATTGTCTCTATCTTTAAAATTTTCTTTAACTCTTCATATATTTCTGGTATAGGTTCTACTAATAGTGAATTCCATTTATACATATTTAAGAATCCCCTTGTATCATCAAAATTAACCCCATCCATTGCACCAATTTGAATTACTTGGATATTAGTATAATTTTTACCTATATGATGTAGCGTTTTAGAAATTAAATTCATATTTTTATTTTTTATAATCGTATATTACTTCACTTATTTTTTCTTCTGGAATGTTATTTTGGTTTTTGTAAAACTCAACTAAGGTGTCTTTATTTTTTTCAAAAAATTCTTCTCTTGTGTTTGTAATTTCTAATTTATACATGTTTCTATATAAAAATTCATGATGCAACGAAAAGAAATCATTTTCAGGATGATATATATGTTTAACAATTCTAAAATCATTAGTTTCCACATCATATAGTTTACTAAAAAGACTACCAATCATAGAAGTTATCCATTCATCTGGTACTGTCCAAATATTACCATGTAATGTTGATGAATTAATTTTATGAGCCTTTTTAATTGTCCCATCCCATAAGTTGAAATATTTTTTCAATAGGTTGACATCATTAAACCAAAATCCTCTAAGCCACCCATCAAGGGTAATTGAGGGAAACTCAAATCCTTCTATAATCTCCCAATCAATTCCTTCTTTTTCAAAAATATCTTTTGTGTATGAAATTTCACTCAAATTAGGTACACCACAAGACATTATTGGACCAAATAAGACATTTTTACTACCATATTTATTTTTCATTTCATTATACATATCCTTAAATTCATTGTTAAAATTAATTAAACAATCTGAATCTAACAATGCAAATTTAGTTATACCTCTTTCTATTAACCAAGGTAAAATGTATCTTTGAGTTGATGAGGAGAATCTTATTTTTTCTTGGTAATTTTTAATTAGTTTTTGAATATATATTTCATCATTGACTTCTTTAATTACTGGTTCATATTCTCTACTAAAATCATCTATTATATTATTTGAATCCACAACAATAAGATTAAATTTTACATCAATATCTTTTAATAATTCAGGTGTTGGTGTCATCACAATAACATTAACATTTTCAGGTATGTATTTAAAAGTTACCATCATTGTTTTAATAAATTGAGGGCCAACTGGATAATAAACAAAATAAAAATCACTCATATCTATTATATTTGTATTATTAATACAATTTTCGCCAACAACCAATTCATCAGTTACAATTAACTCTTCTACTTCAGTTGTATTAACCATAGGGGGAATAATAAGATGTGGATTTCCAGATTTTTTTAAATAATACTTTTCAAGTACTAAACCATTCATTTCACTATCTTTGAATATTTTAAATGCGTCTTCAATTGTGGATAAAATTGGTTTTCCATCTACATTAAATGACGTGTTCAATAAAACACCAACTCCAGTTTTTTCACTAAATATTGTAAGTAAATTATATAAAAATTCATTTTGTTCTATGGTTACAGTTTGAATTCTAGCAGTACCATCAATATGGGTTATTGCACTTAATTTTTCTCTCCATTCTTCTCTAACTATTGGACAAAAACTCATAAACCTAGACTCACCCTCCCAATAAAAATATTTGGATACGTCTTCTAATCTAACAACAGGAGCAAATGGTCTATACCATTCTCTGTGCTTAACTTTTTCATTTAAAATATTTTTCATATTTGGTATTGATGGATCACACAGAATACTTCTATTCCCTAATGCCCTAGGGCCATGTTCAGACCTACCTATTGCAACTCCAACAATTGAGCCATTGATTAAATCATTGGCTAATATATTCAAATCTAATTCTGAAGATTCAAAGAAAAAATTTTGATTTTGAATTTTATTTCCTAACAAATCAAAATCTAGTAATTTAGTACCACTATATGTTACATCAATTTGTTTTTTTGGTTTTATTTTATGTAACATCATACCTAAAGCAATTCCACAATCATTTGGATTGGGACCAACAAATACTTCTTTTTTAAATTCTTTTTTAATTCTTGTGTTTAAAATAATGTTTAATGCACATCCACCAGCAATACAAATAGGTAAATTGGGGTATTTCTCAATGTATGGTTTAGCAACCTCTAAAAAACATTCTTCAAATGCTTTTTGACTTGTTGCTGCAATATTATATGCAATTTGACCTTTAAATCTATTATTTACATCAAATATTAAACTAATTTCATCTCCTAAAATTTTAAGCCTTTCCATATAATTAGTTCCGTTAACATCACTTTTATAAAATGTTATAAACGGATTTAACCATTCTTCTATAACTTTACCATAAGAAGACAGACCCATTATTTTACCTGGGTAAACTAAATTACCAATTGAAATATCTTCAAGTTTAATATCATCAAGAAAATGAGCAAATATCATAAAAGGAAACCCTAAATCATATTTAATATGAGGATAATTAAATTTTGGATTATTAACCGATTCTAATAACTCAACTGAATTTTCTCTTGTTGCAGTATAGATATTGAATTTCCCATCATTACCTCCACCATCAAATGAGAAAATTAATGCATCCTCAAATGGTGATTGATAAAAACAACCAGCAGCATGTGATTCATGATGATTTAATGTGATGAATTTTTTAGATGGTATAAATTCACTAGCTAAATCATGAGTACCATTGTAAATAATATCAGTATTTAAAGTGTAACAATTGTCAAATTCCTTGATATTTAACAAATTCATTATATATTGTGGTATATACTTAGATAAAAAAAAAATATCTGTAACTTTTGGACACATATATTGTGCCATACCACTATTTTTATAATTAAGAAACCTTTCAACTTCTAAAACAAGTAAGATTTCTCCACCATCCTCAACTACATATGCAGCGTTGTGTGACCCGTAAAAAGATAAATTTGCCATATAATATTTTTTATTTTATTTTTTTATTCCGTAAAAATATAAATCATTAACAAAATAATCAACCTCAAACTGATATTCAGAAAACATTTCATCTAAATTAAATTTTTCTCTATATTTTTGTTCATTTAGATTTCCGTAATAGTCATTTAATAATGCAACAGCAGGTGCATCTTCTGGCCTAGATTTGCTAGTTCCATGTTCACCTCTACCATCATGAGCGCAAGTAAACAACAATAAACCACCACTTTTTAATAACCTATACATATTATCAAATGATTCTTTCCAAAATTCATCATGTTCAAAACATTCTGTTGATATTGACACATCAAAACTATCTTGGGTGTCATATTCATGACCTCTACACACAAAATCAACATTCTTTCCTTCAATTAAATCAACACCAATATATTTATAATCACCTTCAAAAAGAAAATGATTTGTTCCATTAATATCTAAAGAACCAACATCAAATATTTGAGTGTCTTTAAAATGATTTGGAAATTTTTCTTTAACTTTTAAACAAAAATTTTGTTGTTGAGGATGTGCCATATATTAATATAAATTTTTAGTAAAAAATGATGAGAATGATATCTCTGTTTCTGGGTTAAATACACCTTTTTCAATCCAATCTTCATGATAAAACGTGTTGAAAGTCCAATTCTTAATGTATTCTGGATACTTTGTGTTTAAATAACACATAATTTCTTGTTCTGGTATTAAATAATCATCATAACTTAATATCTTTTCTATAAGTTTATAACAATATTCAACATATTTAGGTATTAAATTTGAGTTACCCCCAAAAAAACCAGCAACTGGGTAATTAATAGGGTTTACTATATTTAATGTATCTTGTAATTGTAATTTTTCTAAAAATTGTCCAAAATTATAATGACTATTTGTGTGACAAAGATTTATTAGTTTATTATTATTAAATTTATTTACTCTTTTAACAAATTCAGGTGTAAATGCTTTAGTAAAATTATAATACCTAAATTCTACTTCTCCATAATTTTCATTTGGAAATCCTTGGTCATAACCCTCTAACTCAGAGTATGGATTAGTGCTTTTTGCAAATAATCCAGAGTGAGAAAGACCACAGTCTATCCAATATAAATTAATATTAGGTTCAAATTCTAAATACATAAAATGGAATTTTAGCCAATAAATTTGTGGAGAAAGATAAAATCTATAATCAGTAAAATCTTTATATTGTGGGCATTTCTCACTTGAAGCAATTTTATATATTCTTTCTTGCCAAGGATTGTCACTTAATTTGAATATTTTTATTTCTAAATTATTCAAATTAAACATATTCTTAATTTCCAAAAGTTGATTATACCCATAATCATCATTGTCAGTATAACAAACAACATTTTCATTAACATTACATATGGAAATTAAAGAATATTTATACCATCTTTCTCTATTTTTTTGACCCCAAAATGGGTCGCCAGAGTGATATGCATAATAGGATGTTACAAATTTAGTTTTCATTTTTTTTATTTAGTTAAGATTAACACACCTAATCCATTTTTCCAACGTTCTATTAGTATGTTTGTTTTTAGGAAATCAGTCATTATAATTTCTTTTGTGTCACTATAACCAATTTGATTAGCTATTGATTTTAATGTAGGAATCCAAGACAAGTCTACAATATCCTCAATGACCATTATTCCCCCAACCTTTAGTTTACTATAATAATGTTTAATTAAAAATTCAAATGAGGCATATGTGTGAACACCATCATCAACTATTATATTAAAAAAATCATTGTCAAATAAATTTAACACATCTTTGCAGTATGCATCTGACACTATTTGGGTTACATTTGGTATTGAGGATATTGCTTCACAAAATTTAACATCTAAAGTATGTATTTGAGAATCATAGTGAAAATAATCTCTCCACATAAAAATTGAATCCCCATTCTGTACTCCTATCTCAAGAAAATTTATTGGTACATTTTTATATGAATCAAATAATTCTGTGTATAGATTATCTATATAACCCAATTCATATTTATCTGTTTTGTATTTATCTTGATTTTCAAAATAAAAATCTATTAACTTTTTATTCATTCTCAATTATTTTAATTATGTTATCTAATCTAGTTAAAGGGTGTAAATTATCCTCATAGTATTTTCTTGAATTTTTAGAAATAAAATTTAAAAATTCTAAATCATCTTTTACTTCTAAAAATCTTTTCAAATATAACTTTGAGTATTTTTCACCTCCGTATCTTTCTTGATCTATTTCACCAATTCTATCTATACTTATGTAGTGATAATTTGGTATTAATTCAGGATTCCACTTTGTCAAATATTCAAATTTAATGAAAGGTAAGCCTATTGCCATATACTCCACATCCCTATGACAAATTTCACCAACACCAGGAATTGCTAAACCAATCTTATATTTAGTTAATGAATCAAAATAGTTATGTATAGGTAAATAATCACACCCATCAAAATATTCATTACCCACCATCAATTTTGCCGAATTTCTTGGCATAACATTGACATTGCCTCTAAAAACCATTTTGTCTTTGAAATTTTTTTCCGATAATCTTTTTAAGTAATAATTATCAAATGACGAAAATATTGCTGATTCAGGTAAGTAATTTACTGGTATAAATTTAAATTTATGATTTCTTTCTTTATGAAATCTAATTAGAGTATTACCATTTTGTGAGTGAAGAAATAAATCATTTGGGTTATTTCTTTCATAAAATAAATTACTCAATAAAGAATCAGTGTCACAAAAACAAATTCCTTTTATTACATCTACATATTCATAATGAATTAATAATTGACAATCAAGAACTATTACTTCAAAATTACTAATTTTAATAATTTGATTATTTACTACATACTGTATTTTATATCCGTAATTCTTATTTAGAAACAATGCAATTGTGTGAAGATAATATTGAAAATCTTTCCCTATATTATTTTGACAAAAAATTGTTGGTTTATTTGAATCTAGCATATGTTTATTTTAATTAAATCTTTTCAAAATATTCTCCAAGTATGAATTTAGTTTTAGTATTAATTGATGATTTTTCATTTGAAATAAATTTTATAGAATCAACTAATCTAAAATCAATTGACAATCTTGTTGATTCTGATATGTTTTCTTTATTCCCGTGCATAAGATTTGCACCATCAAAAACTAAAATTTCACCATATTTTACTAAATAAGGTTTATAATCACCCTTATCCTCCTTACTCTCAAGCCAAATAGTATTATGTTTATTTGTGTTGGTAAATGGCAACCAAAAATTCACTTCATTTAATCCGTGATTGTATGACTTATCTTTATGCCATTCCCCAACACCCAAATTACCATTATTTAATTGTACTCTAAATGTTGGGATTTTTTGATATATTAATTCATCATATTCAAACATATATTTTATTTCTTTTATTAATGAAAAGTATGTTGGATAGAATTTTTCATTAAAATTATTATAATATTTTTTATGCCAAATTGTTGATTGGTCAGTTTCACGAATTAATTTATCATAATGTTTTATTGTGTGTATTTTATCTAAATCAATATCTATTTCCATTATGTTAGATATTAACTTCTTAAATGGAAATTTTTTGACATCATAAGTTATTTTATAAGGAACTGGTAAATACATTTTTATAAAAATTTAATTTTAGCTCAACCCTTTCAGCCCAACCACGAGTTTCGCTCAATCCCCAAAACACAACTCTGCTTGGGGTTTTATCTGTCATGAACATTTCCTCATAGTGAATAGGTGTACCATTCTCTAAAAAGTTTTTTAATCTATAATCATCAATAAATTTGCTATCAATACCAACACCATTCTCATCATCAAATGCAACCAATATACTCTTATAATCATTAGCTGGTAATTGATTCCTATCAATATTAACCAAATGGTAAAATGAGAACATAAATGAATCCTCCCATTCTTTCTCATCTTCTATGATTGGATTTGGAGGAAACCTATTATCTTTTGTATATTTTTGGAATGACTTCTTCTTAAAATGTATTCCAGCATATTTCTCATAATCCCTAAGAGTTCTTACTGTACCTAAGTCATATCCTGTCAAATCAAAACCATTATCCTCTGTTCTTAACAATTGTCTAATCTTTGACCTACCAATATTCTGTTGCTTCCACCACATATCATCACCCCTTTTACTCTGGTCATCCCAAACAAGTTTACCACTCCTCTCTTCCCTCATTGTTGCATGCCATATAATCACTCTATGTGGATGGAATAAATCATATCCATGAGTGAAACTGCGAACAGTTAAATTTAACTCCTCTCCACTAAAATATATGTCTGGATCATGTTTCACCTCTTTTGCCCATTTGTTTGGACCAAATGCAAAGTGTCCACTAAGAAATCTTGCTGGATATGGTTTTGTTAAGCTCTGCCAATTTGGTACACTTGTTGGTCTAATGAAAATTGTACCGTGGGGGTAAAAACTTGCTGCTTCGGATAACCAAGGTTCCATAACCCTTTTTTCTGGGTCATTGAATGGATCATAGTATGGTAGATATCCGCAAATTAATGGATTATAACCTTCTTTAACCAAGTCAGAATACCAATTTAATAATGTTGTATCCCATCCTTTTGTGAATCTATGGTGGGCATCTAATTGGAGAACAAAATCTTCATCTGTTAATAATTTTTCATTTATAATTGCCCTTGCATAAGGAAGTCCCTTTGCCTCTGTATACGGCATATCATATATCTTAAATCTCTTATCTTTCCTATATTCATCTAAATTATCAAATTGGTCATCAGGATGATATTGCCTACATATACCAAAAACTAAATTCTTTGGTTTATCTGCATTCTCTAATGCATTCTTAATTGTGGGAATTAGTTCTGGTTCTCTATATGCTGGTAAATGAATTAAAATTTTTTTATTTTTTGTCATATGTTAATTAATTTTATAATTTAAATTCATATCTTCTATCATTGATTCTAGTAAGTGGTCTCTGTAAGAGGCAATTTGAATGAAAATTTTGCTCATATTATTTATCTTATATAAAATATATAGTTTTTTTTTATTTAAAATAAATAATTAAATTATTAATTGCCAATTTAATGTCTCCTCATTCCAATAATATTGGTTGCCACCATTTGGGTATGGTGTTTTTGTTAGAGATGGTGTGACTGTATTTGTTGCTGTTATAGTTGGTGTAATTGTGTTTGTTGATGTTGGAGTTATACTACTTGTTGGTGTAATTGTGTTAGTTGGTGTTATGGTTGGTGTTGGTGTTTTACTACTTGTTGGTGTTATGGTTGGAGTTGGTGTTTTACTAGTTGTTGATGTAACTGTATTGGTTGGTGTTACAATTATTATATTTGTGCTTGTTGGTGTTGGTGTTAAAGCAGAAATTAACCCTCCTTGCCAAAATATATTATTATCAATGGTTATTGTATTTTCAGAACTTCTACCAACAACCAGATGAGTTTGTGTTGCTGCTGTATTTGAAAATTCAATGGAATTGCCCAACCAAGGTGAAATATTTATATTATTTGCAATATTATCAATTCTATTTGCCAATCCATATGTTACAATATTATTAATACCATATACACCAGCAAACACCAAACCAATTATTTTTCTTGTTCCATTTATATCAGCAATTAATGCTGAACCAGAATCACCAGGTGCTATTGGATAAATGCAAATGGATCCATTTGGTGTGGTTGCAGCACTTGCAACAAATTCAATACAATTATCAAATTGAATTGTTGTTGGTAATCCTTGTCTTTCATATGAAATTGATATAACAACATTTGTTGCATATGTTAATAATTTCATATCACCTTCACCTTTTGCACCTGAAGTTCTACCTGAACTAAATAAGTTTGGATTTAAATATAATAAATCATCAATTTCTTGTGTTGTTGCAAATTCTAGTGGTTCTGTCCAACCAGTTAAACCCAATTGCAAATATGATTCTGAATAACTTATATCTGATTCATTTATTGTGGTTAATGCAACATCACTATTATTATAACCATCAAACCTTAAAGGATAATATTTTTTTATAAAACCAATTGAATTTTGCAATCCTTTATCAGTTGGTTCATTTGGTTGCGTTGCAACATTATTTAAAATATTTGATAATTGTAATCTTGGATTTCTATCACTTGTTATAAATGCATCTTCAACTAGAACATGGTTATTGGATACACCAACCAAAGAATTTGTTTCATTATCAATAGCCAAAAACCCTAATGTGCCAACCCATGATCCATTTGATGCTGTATAATTTGTTAAAGATATTCCACCTTGTAATGGTCTTATTTTATTTCTGTTATTTGGATTTGTTGTTTGCCAAGAATAAAAATCTGATGGACATTCTTCCAAGAATTTTATTTCACATTCAATAACATCTGTTTTAAATGTGTTGCCAGAAAAATTAATTATGCTTGGTATTTGTTCATTTTCTGGTATATCAGAAATATTTAATTTCTTTTTTACTTTAAAAATTAATGATTTCTCATCTGTAACCAAATTGTTGGTTGTTTTATAACCATAACCAACACCAATAATATTTTCAGATGTCTCTTCAAAATATTTTAATGTTAATTCTGATAATAATTTTTGATCAATCATTTAAATTTTATTTATGTATTATAAATATTCCATTGTTTATTTTCCTCATCCCAATAATATTGGTTGTTATCATTTGGGTATGGTGTTGGTGAAACATAATAATTATCTTGGTTTAACAACCAACTATCAAATGGTTTCATTAATTGCCAGTTTATGATATCTTCATTCCAAACATATCTGTTATATATTTTATATGGTTCTGGTATGTTTGATGTATCTGGATAAGGTATTGGTGATTGCCAAAGACAACTAAATTCATCTAATATCCATGATGGAAAAGGTTTTGGTGGGATAAAAGCATCCCGTATGCTATCATAATAATAACCTATTCCAGCATAGTTTTTTCTAAACGCCTTGCTTTGGTCAATGCTTGGTGTATTGTTGTCGGCTTGGTAATGGATGCCGCCACGCGTGTTGTAAGATGTTTGTTTCCAAACATAATTAACATTGTGTAAATTATTTAAAAATTCTGCTGCAATATTTTCGTCTTCAATATTATTTAAAGTAAAAATATTATTGTCTAAGCAATGAATTTTAATTACAAAATTATTTTCATTAAGTTTTGCAAAATATCCCATATTTAAAATGTTAAAGTTCCATCTCCAGTAAATGTATATACTTTATATCCACTATATGTTGTTTTTGTTCCACTTCCAGTAATAGTTGCATCAGAAATAGTATCAATGGTTCTAATTACTACAATACCTTTACCACCATTACCTCCTGTCATATGAACCCCAGAATTTCCTGATGCACCTCCACCACCTGACCCTGTTTCATTTGAACCTGCTGTTGGCGCCGTACCTTGATTGCCTCCATTACCTCCAATAGATGAACCTCCTGTTCCTCCTGTTCCGTTAACTGCACCACCTCCACCACCAGCAGCATAAAATTCATTATTTCCCGTTCTTAATAAATTTTGTAATCCAGTACCTCCGTTTGCTCCAATTGAAGAAGAAGTTGAATTATTTCCAACTGAACCAGCGCCTCCACCGCCAGCACCAGCTAAATTACCAACACAATTACCACCTTTATTTCCCTGTCCAGATATTCCGTTTGCTCCTGTCCCCCCTTGATTACCAGCACCACCGCCAGAACCTCCAGTTAATCCTGTACTACTATCTATACCACCACCTCCACCACCAGTTGATGTAACTGATAGACCAGTGCCATTAATTGATGAATCACCACCACTTTGTCCATTACTTAAAGACACACCATTTCCTCCATTTCCAACAACAATAGTATATGTAATTGATTTATTTATTACAATATTTGTAGCGGTTAATAAACCACCAGCACCACCACCACCCGCATAATAAGCACCACCGCCAGCACCACCACCAGCAACTACAAGGTAATCAACTTGAATAGTTGGTACTGTTGGTGTAACTGTTCTTGTTGGTGTTATGGTATTTGTTGGTGTGATTGATGGTGTAATTGTTCTTGTTGGTGTGATTGTATTGGTAGGTGTAACTGTTCTTGTTGGTGTTATGGTATTTGTTGGTGTGATTGTATTGGTAGGTGTGATTGATGGTGTAATAGTCTTAGTTGGTGTTATGGTATTTGTTGGTGTGATTGTATTGGTAGGTGTGATTGATGGTGTAATAGTGTTAGTTGGTGTTATGGTATTTGTTGGTGTGATTGTTCTTGTTGGTGTGATTGTATTGGTAGGTGTGATTGATGGTGTAATAGTGTTAGTTGGTGTTATGGTATTTGTTGGTGTGATTGTATT
>Ga0214921_10004425_pt1 | contig 20689 bp, 17 predicted proteins | sample LL1505_MetaG_FD_177992 | JGI IMG/M metagenome (GOLD analysis project Ga0214921, IMG submission 177992) | Freshwater microbial communities from Lake Lanier, Atlanta, Georgia, United States - LL-1505 | ecosystem: Environmental > Aquatic > Freshwater > Lake | place: USA: Georgia | collected...
CAAACATATAAAGTCCAAGTGCTGCGGCAAGGAATATGATGTGTCGATTGATATTGGTTCCACCGAAGAAGTAAAGAAGACTGGCGCCGCAACAGGCAATGATAAAACAGAGATTGTCACAACATCAACATCGGCCAAGGTCGCACCCCTCACCAAGGAAGAACCCATTCTCACCTACAAGCCTCAACCGTTTAAACCCTTCCCCAAACTCAATCTCGACTATTAAGCCGTCATCACCAATAGCAGCCCCCCTCCACGAGCATAGCGCCATTCGGCTTCTCGGCCTCCGAAGGCCACGCCCATGCGTCATTCCAGAAGGCAGAAATGATGGGATGGGTTGCCCAGCGCGTACCCTTCAGGCCAAAGAGAACCTGGGTCGCCCCACCAAGAACTACTGCAGAGATTCCCTGGCGCTTCAGTTCTGCGCCAATCGGTATCCCGAGCCCCCCGCACCCTATAATGGCTACGTCGGCATCGGACTCCTTCACTTTAGCCACAACATGGGCTACTGCATCTTGCCAGCAGGTCACTTCGGGCGGCCACCCACAGCGACCCAGCGCCAGCGCTGGCGCATAGCCAGTGCGGACAAAGGACCATGTGACACCAGGAGCACTCAGAAGCCCCGCATTCTTTCCGGTCCAAATCTGAGGAAAACTCTCTCCCTCAATCTGCTTCTGAATGGACTCGGCGAAGCTCGAGACAACAGTCACACGCTTACCAGAGAGGCCCCGCGTCCACTGAAGATCCTGGCTCACATAATATGGCTCAAGACTGCGCAAAGCGCAACGGAACTCGGAGCCACTGGCATGTAGCTTGAGAATAGCGGCCTCTACACTCTCCAGAGGCTTGTACCACCCGGCGGCGAGGCCATCGAGTTCACCCAGAGCCTCGCAGTATGTCTTACACCAGGCATCCACAGACTCATCCGTTACGGGAAATACGCCGGCATTCCGACCGATAGTCTCGATATAGTGGTGGGGATAGGACGGGCCTCCTCCGTGGGCGCGCCGAGTCACCCAAAAAAAGAGGACCTCCAGCTCAATCGTGCCGTTGCGCCCAATAAAACACGGATCAGGCCCCTTCAGCGCACTACAGACCCGCTCTGCGCCGACTTCTATCGGATTAGCCATTGTGTCTCTATAGTGGGCCGTGTTAAAGTCCCTCGCGAATAGGCGAGTCCACATTCTTCCAACATATCCAGAATCTTCGCGCACCTACAGCCCATGACCCATACGCTCCATTCTCCCAATCATATCTATGAACGTCTGTATTTAATATGGGATCCTGTATGCACCTAACGTTAAATCCATGTTCACGTAAGAGTCGTTCAACATAGTTCTGAGTGGGGCGAATCCCTATCCCATGAAAGGCCTGATCAAATCCCGACTCATGCTTGCGCATGTAAAAATCATCATCTTCGGAATCGTAGACTTCTGTTTCTAATAAGAGTATATCGCACTTCTTGGATACATCCTCTAAATGCTCTTCTATTTCAGCTAAGTGATACAGAAGACCCCAATGTACTATAATGTCGTATTTCTTTGGAATAGTATCTTTGTCAGCATCTAGTGCGACAGTCTCTAGATGTGGGTAGGCCTCTTTAATGTTCTCTACATACTCTTTGCGCGCGTCACTACTCGTAACCATCGCACCAAGGGTATGAAAGGCGTTTCCAATCTGTCCATGGCCCGCCCCCAGTTCTAGGAGCGTTTTAGACTGAAAGACAGTGTCTGGTATATATTTGTTTACCCCCGCAAGCCTGGACCGTACCCAATTAATATAATGGTCCACAAACGCCATAGTATAGTATAGAACTAGAGAGTATATCTGTAGCAGGTCCGCACCCTACGTAGATTTATGGGGGTTCCAGGGTCGGCCGTCTGCTGTATAGCGATTTGTCCCACCGGTTGTGCGTCCAGTACCGACAATCGCAGTTGGAGCAGGAGGATCGGGAAGCATTGATGCAAACGCTGATTCTGGAATCGGCGTATCGGGGCGTGGCGGATCGGGCGGCTGGTCGAGCGCCGCCTCAAACTCAATAGCGACCTCCTCACCCTCTGCGAGAACAACATTTGCTGGCTCGAGTTCCACAATGTCAAAGGAAATCGGGTAGTCACCGAGGGACTGTATGTTTACCATAATCGTTTGACCCTGTTGGAGCACCCCAATCCTGGTGAGTGCGACCTCCAACTCCTCTTTTGCATCCGCATGATAGAAGGCAGAATCGTGCGGCCGTAAGACAATCCTTGTCGCAGGGGGAAAGGCCTCTTCACTAAGCCATGTGACGGTCGCATGTTCACCCATACCCGTACAGGATAGGACATCGAGAGACCATACGGGGAGAATCAGACGTACACTGTCCGAATCGCTTGGTTCACAGTTCATATACGAGCCGAGCGCAAGATAGAGAGTCTTATCCTCATGGTCAATCTTTCCAAAGAGGCGCGTATGTCCCGTCTCATTCATAAGGCGCGTCCAGAGAGACTTCTCTACGCTACAGGTGGCGGTATCCACCGCCTCATCGGTCAGATAGATGGGCGACCAGAGTTCGACACTCGTTGGCTCATCCATGGTAACTACCTACTAGGAACCCACATACTGTAAATTTTATCACTGAATCATAGAGTATGTTATCGTGTATCGGTGAGACAGCAAAGGTTACGCCATTTTCAACCATTCTAAGCGACATCCCCTTGGAGCCCTTGAAGAAGAAAATCCTCTTGGAGCGCTACAACCGGCTTGTGCTTGATCTGGAATACCAGACATTTCGCATTTCCGTGTGTTTTCATACGTCTCGAACGATTATTACTGTCGGTTCGCTGATTGTTCCCGCACTTCTGTCTATCCAGTATACCAATAGCAACGGGTCAAACCTATCCATTTATTGGACGACCTGGGTCGTCTCGCTGCTTGTGACCATCTGTAATGGTCTATCTACCCTCTTGAAACTCGATAAGAACTATTATCATCTTCATACGGTGCGGGAGCAACTCATCTCCGATGGCTGGCAATATGCGGAACTAACCGGAAAATATAGTGGGATTCGCACACCTCATCAGCCCGCCACGCATGAAAACCAATTCGTGTTCTTTTCCCACTCCATAGAGAAAATCCGGATGCAGCAGGTTCAAGAAGAATATTACAAGGTCGCCGATCCTCACGCCGCACACGGAACACCCGCAACTGATGCAACCAAGTCGAGCCAGTTACCAAATCTATTGCCACCCACGCCACAGCAGGGAGAACTTGAACATCTTGCGCCAGAAGTGAAGGCGGCGATGGAACAACTTTCGCAGACTACACTAGATGCTCGGAGGGCGGGCGCAGACGCGAAAGAAACAGTATAAACACTCCGTAAAGAACACGCGCAAAGTGACAAAGACGGGTGAGGAGGGGCGGTGCCAGTGCGTGAAGTCGTGTAAGAGTCTGGCTCTACCTGGCAAGCATTTTTGCGCGCAGCATATGACCCACTGCGCGCGTATATCGCCTCTCAGCGGCTTTGAACCAAAGTATGAGCCGAAGCGCTGGAATGCGTCCCGATCGCTGCGAGAGACCCACAACTGCTTCTCGTATTCAATGAACATCAATGACCCAAAACAGGTTGAACTGTGTATGGACGAGTCCCAGGAGTGCGAGGCTCCCTTTCACCAGCCGGGTTCCCCGTCAGGATATCACCATTTCACCTCCAAGAAGCTGAAGACATGTCCGAACATGATTGCGCGTATCCTTGGAGACAACCCGGATATTCGTATGACAACCTTTGAATCGAGATGCCCAGTGAATACGTCGAAGATTGCGCTAGTGGTCGACCCGAAGGAGGACTATCATTTTCTTCGACAGGACTCGAATATGCTCTGGTCCCAAAAGGCAGGAGCACGTCCGGTTAAAAATGTCGATGCGGCAGGACATACCATCTGGGATCCCCAGTTGTCCTATTTAAACTATACTACGGAGGACACTACACTCAACTACAGTATATTTTGCGCCTATCTCTGTGTACCTCGCATCAAGAAACTCTATCTTCTTCCGGGTGGTGGTAAGAGTTAAGACTACTGCTGCTGCTGCGCCTGTTTTCGCTCAAGCCACGCACTTCCGGATTCACTTGAGACAAGTTCATTCATGGGATCGTAGAGCGCAAGTGCCTGGATTGCATCCAGCCTCAGTTTCGGAGATGTATGAAGAAGTCCTCGCAGGACTTGTTTTACAATCCCCTGTTTGTCCAGCCATTCCGCATCCGTTGTAAACTCTTTTGACAGATTCATCCTCCTGAGAACTTGAAGAAGATTGTGGCCGATGGCCCAGGAGTCCGCCACAGGCCAGTAGAGCTTATAGAGCGCCACCCAATCCTTACTCTGCGCAGCCTTTGAGTGTGTCCAGAAGTTCTTGAACTCGTTTATCTGTGCCGTACGGCTGAGTCCAAGTATCTTTTCTCCCCACTCGAGCGCGGGCTTCTTCTTCTGGAGATCCTGTAAAATCGCTGTAAGGGACACCCCTTCGCGAATCCCGTGCTCAGCCGTGGTTTCTGGCGCAATCTGCCCGAGGCCAGGGCTATAATCCGCAGATAACTCTTCGATGAGGTTCGGTGTGATTATATCGTGGATATAGGAGCGCCCAAAGTCGATTAATCGCGGCTTCACGCCTTCACCGAGAACAATGTTATTTCCGTGAATGTCATTGTGAATAAAGCCGTGTATGACTAAGAAGGCACCAATCTCGAGGAGTTGCCGCATAAGGGTGAAAAACCGCATGCTTTTCAAGGTTGGGGTGCTGTTCAGTAGGGTGTGTTTGAGCGTCTTACCGCCGTACTCAAGAGTAAACTGAAAATGCTTTTTATCGGGCTGGTCCTTGAGTACGTGACAGTGTTCAGTCTCTGCCTTGCCCTTTGCACTGGTGAGATCCGGTACACAGATGGACTCGAGCTCAGGGACAATACAGTATTCAGAGGAGTTTGAAAACTGGTTAAGATATTTCGCCGCAATGATTTCATTTTTAATGTCTCCATAATCGGTGAGTTTTCCCAACTTGTCCTTCGCGGGCTTCGCCGCCTTGTTCGCGCATCGTAGTGGCGGTGAAAAGATACATCCGAAGGCGCCTTCGGCGATTTGCTTTCCTCCATGCTGGACTTCAATCTGGACTCCAGATGAATTCATTCCCTGTTTGGGGAAGGTAAAATCTAAACAACTTACTTTACTGGCTAAGGGTAGATGTCCGGAGCAGTCTGGATTGGACTATTTCTCCTATTAGGAACACTTATGCTCGAACTGATTGCTCCACAGCAACTCAAGGAGGGGTTTCAGAGTCTCGCCTCCAATAACTCTACCTCGGCTCCTGCTGCGACTGGCATATCTGATCGTGCTGATATTCCAAATGCGCTCACGAGTATCCTACAGCGCCGCGGCGACGTGGGAATCGGTATTGAGCAGCCAGGATATTACCAGGATAAACGGTACTTTCTGGGATATGCTGATGTAGAACGCTATGGTGTGAAAAATGATTTCTGTCGTATGATGACTCGGACGGATACTACGGACAAGGAAGAGCTGTTCTTTGCGTGTGCTCTGGCGGGGACCACCGTATCCGATACAACCCAGTTTCGCACAGAGACTGTCAAGAAAGGGTTTCGTATCAGCAGAGATGACTATATGCACGATATTATAGGGGACGGTCGAGATGCTTATTGCCGTATCCTGAAAGCGAAGGACTTTAGCTACCAGCCGCACTGTAGACGGGCGCTTGACACGAAATTCAGTGAGAAGGATGAGATTGATCCGGACCCTCCAGAACAGATTAAGACGCTACTAGATTTCTATTCGGGTTGCGAGGTCTGGTTTCGGATGCGGGATGACCTGCTGGACTATATGGGTCGCTGTGAGGGCAAGGTGGCTGGGGGGAGCGTTATGGACCATACGCCGAACCCTACTGTGACACGGGGAATGAGACTGAATGGCATTGACCAGTTCGTGCGCTTCGGTGATACGGATGAACTGTCTCTGGGAAATCGGGTGAAGATGCGATCTATCCGCGCCTTTTCTGTCTGGGTGAAGTTTGATGAATTCACGAACAATGCGCATATCTTTGATTTTGGGGATGGGGCGGGGATCAACAATGTCTTTTTGGGGATTCTGGGGAAGGGAGATGCAGATGAGGGGAATGTCCTGCGCCCGGGGCCGAAATGTCCTGAGACGACGATTCCGGAGGGTGAGGTGGGCGCGCAGTTCTGCCCTGAGGTGCGAGCCCAGACCTTGTATGAAACATCTGCGGCGGCTGTGGAGGACTGGGAGTGCCCGAATCCTACGGTGCTTGCAAGAAAGATTCCGCCGATTCAGACAAAACGGCCGGCGGCTCCCACCAAGAATGCCTCTCGCGCCACACTTCTCTATGAGGTGTGGGACCAGAAGCTACGTAAGGTTCAGATCAAGGTGAATCGGGCGATTCCTGTGGGCCAGTGGACCCATATTCTTATTGCGGCCAAGACGTCCGATGCCATGCGTCCAGATTTGAATGTCATTATTAATGGAAATATTGTCTTTACTCAGGCACAGGGATATCTGCCACAGGCAAAGGTAACTAGCCACAACTATTTCGGAAAGTCGAACTGGGCGAATGATTTTTCCGAGTATGAACTGCGCGATGAACTCTTCAAGGGCGCCATCTTTGATTTCCGGATGTATTCGAGCGTGGTCTCGGAATCCAAGGGAAAACGGATCTTACAATGGGGCCTCGGAAAACTGGGCTTGGATAACTCCTATGCATCAACAACTTCTTGAACCTAAGTAGAATAATGTTGCTTGCTTTTTTTGTCTTATTTCTTGCGTTGAGCCCCGGCATTTTATTTACCATTCCGCCCCTGGGAAAGAAGATGGGTGGTAAGCTTATGACTGCTGCGATGCACGCTGTTCTGTTTGTGATTGTGGTGAGGCTTCTGTATGTGGTGCGGGAGGGATTTCAAAAGGTAGGGATAGCAGCGCCGTCCAGCATGATGGGAGTAAATGCAGCGTTGACGGAATACAACCGTGCTAGAGATGCGAGAGTTCAGATAGTGAATGAGGTACAGCAAATTACGCAGGACTATGAACAAACTCAAGCTTCGCTAAATTCTGCTAGGAAGACTTATGAGAACCGTAAGAATGAGTATGAACACAGTAGGAATCAGTATGAAGAAATTAAATCAGAAGTAGCCCGCTCAGAGGAAAAGTTGAAGGATCTAGGTGTATCAATGGGAATGACGGAGAAGAGGCTTATAGATATGGAGATTAAAGTTAAGGATGCTGAGATGAACCTAGAAAAAGCCAGGGAGGCTGAAGCTGCCGCCCAGCGCGCTGCTGATGAGGCCGCCAGACAGGCTTATGAGGCTGCTGAGGCAGAGGCTGATACGCCAGGGGTGCCCGGGACAGCGAAGCCGCAGCCCGGGGTGCCACAGGGGAAAGTACCGGTGCCATCGATGCCCATAAAAGGACCAATGCCATCGATGCCCATAAAAGGACCAATGCCATCGATGCCCATAAAAGGACCGATGCCACAGCTCGGACCGGTGAAGGGGCCTATAACGCAAATGGGCGCTGGATGTGGCGGAACTAAACCAAATTGTGGGCCTGGTTTGCGCTGTAGCAACAACAAAGGTGGCATATGTCTGCCGTGGCTGTCCGATGCAGTCATTGCCTCTGGCGTTGTGCCGCCGGGCACCACGGGGCAAGTATGTGGGGGGCCGGGCATGCCCGCTTGTGAGAAGCGTGGAGTCTGCCGCCGTGTTAGAGAAGTTGGCGTCTGTTACCCTTATAAGTCCTAACTTAATTTGGCACTTTACGGTAACTCCTATGCATCAACAACTTCTTGAACCTAAGTAGAATAATGTTGCTTGCTTTTTTTGTCTTATTTCTTGCGTTGAGTCCCGGCGTTTTATTTACCATTCCGCCCCTGGGAAAGAAGATGGGTGGTAAGCTTATGACTGCTGCCATGCACGCCGTGCTGTTTGTGATTGTGGTGAGGCTTCTGTATGGGGTGCGGGAGGGATTTCAAAAGACAGTAACTAGGAAGGGACCGGTCACCCCATTTAAGGAACACACTATAGTAGCAAGATGCACAGCGCCGGTAGGTCACTACTGTGACCTAGACTCCGTTACTACTCTTAATATTATAAAGAAGTGCGAACCAGGATCTTTTACTTCTGAGTTTGGTTTAGAGACGTGTGAAGGCTGTCCGCATGGAAGCATCTCTAACCCAGAACAAACTGGTTGTATTACTTGCGAGCCTGGCACAACCTCCATCCGTGGCACTAGATGCGAACCATGCCCAGCTGGAACATATTCTGATATAAGTATTGAGGGTTGTAAGAAATGCCCTTATGGAAAGTCTTCCCAGCCTGGTTCTACGGTGTGTGTTGATTCAGGTGGTGCGCCCGAGCAAGAGATAAAGTGCGGGTCTGATATGCCGCCGTGTCCAGTGGGGCTTAGATGTATTTCTGGCGTATGTACGTCGGCGCGGGCGGCACCACGGCGCGCCTCAGTGCCGCCCACGATGCGGGCCCCTGCCCGGCGATGAAAGTCGCTAAAGTCGCTCGCTAATACTTCCTTACCTTCCCCGTTAAATAGGACACGAGTCCCTCCTTCTGCTTACAAAAACGAAACGGGTCCGTCGGCCCATAGCAGACCAGCGAGTCCAGCCGAATGGCCTCATTATAGAGCCAATCGCCGGGCAAAAAATCCCCATTCTGCTGTGAAGCATGAAAGGCCTTCAGCGCTGCTCGCATACCCCGTTCTCGTAGAACGAGGGCATGTGCGCCCCAGAATCGCCCCACCTTGGTATAGTCTGCGGTTACCGCCTCGGACTCGACGTACTCCGTTCCACCGAGCAAGAGAATATCCCAGGGTGTATCGAGCATATTCGCCCTAGAAACATAGGTCGCAATCTCTTCCTGAGTCACCTCCGCTCTAAACTCGCAGTCATCTTCAAAGATGGCCAGGGCCTGCTCTTTCTTAGACAGCGCATCATGAATCAGCTCAATATGGCTATGCGTACAGCCGATACAGCCGCGTGTCACAGGCTTCTTGGTCCACGGATGCGCCTTTTGGATCCTCGCATCTGCAGACCACTGCGAGCCATCCTTGGCTGGATAGATTTCCAGCGATGGAAAAAGCTCTTGAATACGCGCGACAACTGGCTGGCGCTCGACAGCGGCCTCTAAATGAATCACTGTGGCACGATACATCCTTAGTGTATTCTATCGATACATCCTTTAGGACTCTACAGAGCCAACAATCTCTGTTACTGGCGCAGTAGGCTTTTTCGCATAAATCGCACGCAAGCCCTTCCACGACCAGTTCGCCTCAAACTGTGGCACGGCCATCCTATCGCGCTTTGCCAAGGTCAGGAGAGAGTCATTTCCAAAGGCGCGCAGCTGCTCTAGCTCAGGAATGGCGATGCTGAGGAGCCAGGCCACAAGGTTCTCTGCCTTCGCATCATCATACGAGTCGGATACCTCACGCGCCCGCTCATAGATGCGATTCATCATATCGGAGCCCGCAGTAGCCAGTGTCTGGAGAATCTGCCCAATCTCCTTCTTTTTCAGAAACCTGCTCTCTGTGCGCTCCAGCCTGGCCTGCCACACCTCCTCAGATATCTCATTCATCAAGTACTCCACATCATCCTCCTTATTGGCGAGCTGGGGAAGCCGAGAAGGAAAGTCCTGTAGGCGGTGGTCAACGAGCTCCTGGAGATGTCGAAAGCTCTCTAGCACAGCCGTATTCAGCTCATCGGGAAGCTGAAGTTCACGAATCGCACTCACCATCTGCCAGGTGTGTGGCATGCCGCCACAGGGAATGTCCCCAGCCTCCCGCGGCAGCTCGCCACCCTCTCTGCGCCTGAGCCACTCATAGTAATGCGGATTATGAATCACTCCGGTGACAATATGGCCCGTATTCCAGCTGAAGGCTGTGCCGCATCCCTCCATCACGCACCACATTTGGTCGCAGCCATCCGTCTTGAAGATGCGTGTGCCGCACTTGGGGCACGGCCTGGTCTCAGCCTTAATGGCTTTTGCTGTCTCCATCGTATTCGGGTCGCACATGTGCGCGCACTCCTTCTCCTTCCCCACGCTCACGTGACACTCTACACAGGCCCAGCACTCGCATGTCCCGCACTTGTACGCTGTCGAGAGAAAGCCGCGGCATCCCTCTGCAGGGCAGCGCATAATAAACTCGCGCCGCTGCTGCGCCGCCTCCCTGCCCGCGTACAGATTGGCTGCGACCCGATAGTCACTCGTGAGCTTGTCATACTGCTCTTTTAGCTCCATGTAGCGAGGCTCCAAGGCTGTAATCTCTTCCTGTAGCCGGCCCTCGACAACCTTTAGCTCATCGCGCGTCTCCCTAGCCTTTTTGAGAAGAATGGGTCGAGAGGGAAGCTCATTCGGATCGGTAATCTCTTTCAGGCGCTTAATCTCCTTGCGCTGCTTATCGACGGTGTAGGTCACAACAAAGAGCTTGTTCTTGAGCGTACGGTAGCGAAAGGCTATGGTGTCGCCTTCAACGTACTCGTTGCCAAAGACCTTGTAGACCTCCTGTCTCTCTGCAAGAGTCCGCCTCATCGTAGACCGATATTCGGCATAAATCTGGAGCGCGGGCAGCAGCGTCTTCTCGCGCTCAAACAGCACCTTTCGCCTGTGGACTCTCAGAGCCCCGTTGCGAAAGGAGATAGGGAAATGTGCGCCCATGAAATCGGAGTTCCATTCGCGCTTACAGCTCACACAATGCGGGTTCTCGTAGGTGACAAGAAGATGCCGCTGATGGCACTGTCGGCAGGCGTGCGCGGGACAGTGCTGGCAGACAATCTTCGGATTCCGCTTGCCCTTGTAGGGCTCAAGACAAACAAAGCATTCCTCGGCCATGGTGATACTAACTCCAATGCGAGGGGATCCCATCAATTTTAGCAGCACTTTCGTGCTGTGTCTCCCAGAACTGCTTTGCGCTCACCGCAGGCATATAGTGTACACCCTTTGGCCGGTACTCATGAAAGGGGCGAGGACACAGCGCATCACTCGAATCCATGAATACGGGCGGCACAGGGAAGCCATTGAACTCAGAGGCCGTCGCGCGCGTATAGGCCCCCATCGCCGGAAACCAGAGCCAGTCACCTACCTCCAGCTCCTCCATGTGCTCCGCACGCGCAATCACATCTACAGAGTCACAGGTCCGCCCAAACAACACGCCCTCGGAGAACTTACGTGGACTCTCATCAGCAGTCTGGACGCGAATCCAGTGCGGCTCCGCATGGTCAAAGAGAATCGAGGTAAACTGCCCATAGACACTGTCATCAATCGTGTAACTCCACGACCTCGCCGAGCGCTTCTTGCCAATGACTTGGACGAAAAAGTCATAGGTGTTCGTCGCAAAGAAGCGCCCTGGCTCTGCCATGAAGGTCACTCCAGGCATTCCATCCGCCAGCTCCTGCTTATTTATATCCATAATGGCATCACGGATAAAGACCGCCTTCTGTTTAAAGTCAGATTCGCAGGGAAGATACCCGCCGCCCAGATCAATCGTGCACGCCTCCGAATGCCCCATACGCCGAAGAATCGTCAGGGATGCATAGGCCAGATGAATGGCGTCCAAATAGGCCTTGCCGCTGACGCATGCGGACCCCACGTGAAAACTGATGCCGTGGAGATCCAGTCCATCCTGCTTCGCAAGATAACTGAGGGCCGAGAGAATCTTGGACCTCGCCCCGAACTTCGTTGAGAAGGGCATCTTGCTCTCACGGTCATCGACCGCAATGCGGACGAGTGCACCTCCACTATAGCCCTTCAGCTTCTCCAGCTCCTCTATAGAATCTACAACTGTGACGGGTGAGCCCATATCCTTCGCATATGCGATATCGCGCTCAGATTTACAGGGATTCGCATAGATAATGCGCCGCGCAGCGGTAGATCGTGCGAGCTCCTTGACGCTTAGAAGCTCACGCCGAGACGCGCAGTCAAAATCGAGACCCGCATCATACAGAGCATGGAGTATGGTGGGATCGGGGTTACACTTGATGGCGTAGAAGGGGAAAACAGTAGGTAACTGGGTGTGCCACAGATCGATCTGTCGTCTAAGAGCCGGGGGGGACATCACATAAAAGGCGCCTTGAGAACGGCTAGCGTAGCGGGAAATGAGGCTCCGAAGTTTTTCCAGCGTGTTCTCAATACATGTACATCACAAAAAAGGTTTAGGCGTTTTTCACGGGTTTAAACACATATGCCGTAGGGAAATAGAATGAACTGCGCTGAGTGCGCCTTGCCTATTGAACCGGATGGGAAGAAGATGCAGATGCCCTGTTGCGATCTCACGTACCACCCACAGTGCGGGATTGACCGGCTCTTTAGCGGAGGCTACTACACCACTGTGGTGTGCATGGGCTGCGCCAACTATTTACACGACAGCCCCTATTACAGCTCGAACTCGTCCTCTAATACTCAAGATATCGACGCGGGAAATGTGCTTCTGGAGACAACCGCGAAGCCGGACCTAAAGAAGCTGAAGGAGAAGTCAAAGGAGATGTCGGCGGCGCGTAAGGAGCTTGAGAAGCATCTGAAGGAGGAGTTTGCTGCCTTTGAAGAGGTCGCCCTGCCACAACTGGAGGCCATCAAGGCGCTGAAAGATGCTCGTATGGCCACCATCAAGCAGTCGCCCCAGTATAAGGCATTTAGTAGTAAGAAGACATCCTTTTCGTTCATGTTTGGGAAATTCCAGAAGAAATATCCGACGATTCCCAGATCGTGTGTGCGCCAGAAGATTGGAAGCAACTCATTTTGTTATCGGTACAATAGTTCGTTAAACATGATGCGGCGCAAATTCCGCCTCAGAAAATGGTATTACTGAACTGTAAAATTGAACACCCTTCCTATGGCGCGTATAGTACGCGCAATGGGAAACATGTGGAGTACACCGAAGGTTCGACCGGTGCATGGAACATATCTGGAGGACCGGCCGCGTCGGCGTCCCGTTCATACAAGGATGTCGACCCTTATTCCTAAGATCGAGACGGCGCCAAGACCTCCTACAGAGGGTATAGCTCTTCCGATTCCTACTAAGAAGCAGCCGCCACCGTTTAAGGAGAAGGCACTGCGTATCTTTCATGAGGTGGCGCTTAGACGTGAGGCGTTTAATCGAGGTACGTTAATTCAAACACGAGAGTGAAATCATGGCCGCCGAGATCCACCACTCTGTAAAACTCATCGCGAAGACTGATGTTCAGTGTCGCAATGCGTGAAATAGGCGCAGGGGCCGAGTAGAAGATGGGTGTATACGTGTCCCGATTGAGGGTGTAGTATCCACCCGTGCTCTCACCGAGATACATGATATGAAAGCAGTCCTTGCGACCGGCACCCATTTCCACGCGATTGAACTCTATGGAGTTGTCAGCGTTCAGATGGAGATAGAGGCGCTGGAGAAAGAGTGCGGGGTCCATGCGGTTGGGGGGCGTGATGGCGCCAGCCACGGAATCGTAGACCAAATTCTCAAAGCCAAGAATCCGAGCGGGGCAGCCGATGAGCTGTATGGAGCCGGTGATGCGATCAATCGCATCCGTATAGGGGGAATCCTGGAACTTGAAGGAGAAGCTGGCAGTCCCTGCGGTGGACACCGTCATCTTTTTCGTTATGCCGCTGTAGCCTACAGTATATGTATTGGAGATTCCTGGAATCGCATTGAGTGCTCGTGCGAGCTCCGTGCAGAGTTCTATGGCGGTGTACTGGCCGGGTATCAAGGTCACGGCATACTCTGTCGCAGCTTCTTTAAAGGTGAACATGTTCCAGCCGGTGTTGATGTTGTAGAGATCCGTGGGGACGCAGCCGTTGACGAGCTCGATGCTCACCACGTCTTTGAGGGGGCGGCGGAAGGTCCAGCGAAAGGGATTGGTGGCGTGGTCGGCCATGAGATTGCGGTCGCGGCTATTCACGGCGACAGTGACGGTACGCTGCTTACGGTTTTTGCGGGTCGAGTCAGGGAGTAACACTCCTTGACCAGATGTGATTGCGGGCATTCTTTTACAGTGTTATGTTAAAATAAGTATGTGCCTTTATGACGCAGACTATACAGATTCATATGAGCCAGAGAATGAGAACGAATCTGTTGAACCCCATGTAAAGGGTGTTTGAGAATCTGCTGGCGCACTTCCCGTTAACCCCCTGTTCCATACGGGTACAACATAGGATGTTGCGCCGCCATATTCTGTATAGGATGTTCCTTGAAACCAGCTGTTTCCATTGTCCAAGAAAACGGTTGGAAGTATGGCGGAACTTGCTGAGAAGGCATCCACAGGCAGAGATATCCTCCATTGCCCTGAGCCATAGGTGGTTGTGGTACCCATATTTATTTTCATAGAAACAAAGACTGTTTTTCCGATTGCCTTGTATCGCCCCGTGATTGTTCCATTGCCAATAGCAGGATTTGTTATACTCGCCGTCCAAGCAGGGCTGTAAGTAGTCCATTCCAGTCCATCTGATGCTACAGGTCCAGTTGGGCCACGCGCGCTAGATAACTCAATCGCGCTAATTTGAGGCCCAGCCGCTTCACCGAAATCTTGAATCTGAAAACTGCGGGTTGCTGAGACAAGTGTATATGTGTGTGCTCCAGCCGCCACTGTTGTATCTATAATCTGTAAGGAATACTGTTGATTTTCATTCCCAGCTGACGACTCATACATTGCGACATTTCCAAGTGCGGTTCCAGCAGTATACACAGAGCCTGCGCTTGTGCCACTTCCATCGCGGTAAATCTGTAGGGTGCCTGCGAAGTTGCCTCCAGGTCCATTCACATCACCATACGCCGTAATTTGAACTGGATGTCCAGTGGTTGTTATAGACAGGGTTGTGAGGGAATAAGCGGTTGTACCCGTGGGAAGGTTTGTAATGCGCGCACCAGATACAGTTTGCGCATAGTTCATTGTCCCAACAGGCTGTGTTGGTCCAGTTGGGCCTGTAGGGCCTTCTGGTCCAGTTGTAACGAATGCTAGTATGATTTCATGATTATTAGCAAAATTGGAAGAACCACCGCTTGTAACTAATGTTACTGGGTACTGAACATACCCACTTCCAGTATTTGGTATAGGAGTTCCACTTACTAACCATTTTTGGAAATTTGCAGAAACATTTGCGTCTTGAACAATCAACTCATTTCCCTGCGTGACTATATTTAAAAATATATCAACATCTACTCCACCTTGGTCTATATGATGTACTCTAAGATATGTGGATGAGGTTTGAGTAGCAAAGTTAGACCACGAAATATGTCCTGAATTTGGAGTTGCACCATTATCTGCTTGGTAAGGAAAAAATGATGACGATGAACCCGCAGCACCTGTAGTACCAGTAGGGCCTATGTTACCTGTGGGGCCAGTGTCTCCAGTGGGGCCCGTTTGACCTGTAGCGCCAGCCGCTCCAGTAGGGCCCGTTGCTCCCGTAACGGAACGCGCCCCATATCCTATATAGGGTAGGATACGGCGACTAGCAAATACCGTTGCGCTAGCAGCAATACTAGCACCAGCCCCAGTACTAAGCGTCCAAGTGATGCCATCATACGAATTTAATACCACATTTGCGGAGACTCCATCATACGCTGATGCGAACCATAGTGAGCCATTCCATCCTACTGTATAGGTACGTACCGCATAGGATAGCGCAGAGGATGCGGCCGTCCAGTTGATTCCATTATAGGAATATGCGATGATATTGCCCGTATTAGTATTGCTAAAGTTCCCTGCGACCCATATGGAGCCATTCCATGCAACGGAGGCGCATCCTTGAGAAAAGACCGCACTCGAGGGTGAAGCCGTCCATGTTAACCCGTTATAGGAGTACGCAAGAGTTGTTGTAGCGGCGGCTCCTGCGACCCAGATTTTTCCATTATATGCCATAGTAAGTAGTGGATTATTAAACAGGGTGCTTCCAAGTGATGTCTGTGTCCAGATAATACCATCGGTGGAAGAATAAGCGTATGCGCCATCGAGCGTAATAAACCTGTTTCCATCCGATGCCATTGCTCTACTGCTAAATGCAAAGCCAGAGCCAGATGTAGATTCTGTCCAGTTGATTCCATCATACGAATATGCTACTGTTGGTGCGTAGCCTACCGCAGGAACACCCTGTCCATGGGCGACCCATACACTTCCATTCCAACAGACAGAATATGCGCTCCAAAAGAGGCCCACTCCAGATGCGGAGGTAAACCAGGTGAGCCCATCTGAAGAGTATCCGAATGTACCGCCGCTGCCACCAAAGCCTGACGCAATCCATACCGCACCATTATAGGCAATACTAAGGACTGTGCTACCCATAACACTCTTCATAGATGTTGTTTCTGCCCATGCACGCCCGTCATAGGAATAGGCGCAGTCAGAACCTGCTGCGATGCTGAAATTCTCTGTAAGTGTGCTCAGAGTTACTATAGTGCCAGTGGGTCCTGTAGTGCCAGTGGGTCCTGTTGTGCCAGTCGGTCCAGTAGGGCCCGTGGGTCCAGTGGGGCCTGTTTCACCAGTGGGGCCTGTTTCCCCAGTAGGCCCTGTCTCTCCAGTAGGTCCAGTTTCACCAGTGGGACCAGTGTCTCCAGTGGGACCAGTGTCTCCAGTAGGGCCAGTTTCCCCAGTTGGACCAGTCTCTCCAGTGGGACCAGTCTCTCCAGTAGGGCCAGTTTCTCCAGTTGGCCCAGTGGGCCCAGTCTCCCCAGTAGGGCCAGTCTCCCCAGTGGGGCCTGTTTCACCAGTGGGACCAGTTTCTCCAGTTGGACCAGTTTCTCCAGTGGGGCCTGTTTCACCAGTTGGACCTGTTTCACCTGTTGCTCCAGTTTCACCAGTGGGGCCTGTTTCCCCAGTGGGGCCTGTTTCACCAGTTGGACCAGTCTCTCCAGTGGGGCCAGTATCACCAGTGGGACCAGTTTCCCCAGTGGGCCCAGTATCACCTGTTGGTCCAGTTTCTCCAGTGTGACCAGTCTCTCCAGTGGGCCCAGTTTCACCTGTTGGCCCAGTTTCACCTGTTGGCCCAGTTTCACCTGTTGGGCCTGTTTCCCCAGTGGGTCCAGTATCGCCAGTTGGGCCAGTCTCTCCAGTGGGGCCTGTTTCACCAGTGGGCCCAGTGTCTCCAGTGGGACCAGTCTCACCAGTGGGACCAGTGTCTCCAGTTGGACCAGTCTCGCCTGTTGGCCCAGTTTCACCTGTTGGCCCAGTTTCACCTGTTGGCCCAGTTTCACCTGTTGGACCAGTCTCACCAGTGGGACCAGTGTCTCCAGTTGGACCAGTCTCGCCAGTAGGGCCAGTATCACCAGTGGGACCAGTCTCTCCAGTAGGGCCTGTTTCCCCAGTGGGTCCAGTATCACCTGTTGGACCTGTTTCACCTGTTGGGCCTGTTTCACCAGTGGGACCAGTCTCTCCAGTGGGACCAGTCTCTCCAGTGGGCCCAGTTTCACCTGTTGGCCCAGTTTCACCTGTTGGCCCAGTTTCACCTGTTGGCCCAGTTTCACCTGTTGGGCCTGTCTCTCCAGTTGCACCAGTATCGCCAGTGGGACCAGTATCACCAGTGGGGCCAGTGTCTCCAGTGGGACCAGTCTCACCAGTGGGACCAGTCTCACCAGTGGGACCAGTCTCTCCAGTCGGCCCTGTCTCTCCAGTTGCACCAGTATCGCCAGTCGGTCCAGTCTCTCCAGTGGCGCCAGTATCACCCGTTGGCCCAGTCTCACCAGTGGGCCCAGTTTCTCCAGTTGGCCCAGTATCTCCAGTTGGACCAGTCTCCCCTGTAGGCCCTGTCTCCCCTGTAGGCCCTGTCTCTCCAGTTGCACCAGTATCGCCAGTGGGACCAGTATCACCTGTAGGGCCTGTTTCACCAGTGTGACCAGTTTCCCCAGTAGGGCCTGTTTCACCAGTGGGACCAGTGTCTCCAGTTGGCCCAGTATCTCCAGTGTGACCAGTTTCCCCAGTTGGACCAGTGTCTCCAGTGGGACCAATGTCACCTGTGGGACCAGTTTCTCCAGTGGGACCAGTTTCCCCAGTTGGACCAGTCTCTCCAGTGGGACCAGTCTCTCCAGTTGGCCCAGTCTCTCCAGTGGGCCCAGTATCACCTGTTGGACCTGTTTCACCTGTTGCTCCAGTTTCACCAGTGGGGCCTGTTTCACCAGTGGGACCAGTGTCACCTGTGGGACCAGTCTCTCCAGTGGGACCAGTTTCCCCAGTTCGACCAGTTTCCCCAGTGGGACCAGTTTCCCCAGTTGGACCAGTGTCTCCAGTGGGACCAGTCTCTCCAGTGGGACCAGTCTCTCCAGTGGGGCCTGTTTCGCCAGTTGGTCCAGTCTCTCCAGTTGGACCAGTCTCTCCAGTGGGACCAGTTTCCCCAGTTGGACCAGTCTCTCCAGTGGGGCCTGTTTCGCCAGTGGGGCCAGTCTCTCCAGTGGGACCAGTCTCTCCAGTGGGACCAGTCTCTCCAGTGGGGCCTGTTTCGCCAGTTGGTCCAGTCTCTCCAGTTGGTCCAGTCTCTCCAGTGGGACCAGTCTCTCCAGTGGGGCCTGTTTCGCCAGTTGGTCCAGTCTCTCCAGTTGGTCCAGTCTCTCCAGTGGGACCAGTTTCCCCAGTTGGACCAGTCTCTCCAGTGGGGCCTGTTTCGCCAGTGGGGCCAGCATCACCAGTGGGGCCAGTCTCTCCAGTGGGACCACTATCTCCAGTAGGCCCTGTGTAACCGGTGGGCCCCAGTGCCGCATAGCTAAAGGAGATATTGGAGAAGGCATCGCCCACCTTTGATATATTAATATAAGCAGTGTACGCACCAGGTGTAGGTGTTCCCGCGCTAAAGTGCATGAGTACGCCATTTACATAGTATTTCACACCAAGAGGTGTGAGTTCCAGTGTATAGCTGGATCCAGGAGTGTAACTTACCGAGCCAAAACCACCAGCGCTACCGTTTTGCGAGCCATAGACAAGCCCATTGGAATGAAACATGAATCCATAGGACAGGGCTCCACCATTTCCAACCACATTCAGGCCGAGATATTGGAAATTAAGGGCTGCAACGGTGATGGTAGCGGAAACGGATGCGAAGGTATAGGATTCCTGTGTAAGAATAATATCATTAGTATTATCCGCAGCTGTCTTTGATACAGAGTTATACGCGCTGAGCGTATCATTGGCCGTGGGTAGAAGAGTAAAGGGTGGCCCTACAGGGCCACTGGGGCCAGTTATACCAGTATCACCCGTAGGGCCAGTAAACCCTGTCGGCCCCACAAGATATAACTCCTGCTGCCATGACATGTTTCTATATTAGCAGTATATTATACTTTTCTCCAGAGCCAGCCAGTAGAGAAATCAATATAAAATGAACCAATATCTCCAGTACTATTCGACGGCGCTCCTGTGTCGCCATAGATTAATGTCGCATTTCCTGTGGGACCACTGCTGCCTGTCGGGCCTGTCTCACCTGTCGGGCCTGTCTCTCCAGTGGGGCCAGTGTCACCTGTAGGGCCTGTTTCGCCAGTGGGCCCAGTGTCACCTGTAGGGCCTGTCTCACCTGTAGGGCCAGTGTCACCTGTAGGGCCTGTTTCTCCAGTGGGACCAGTTTCTCCAATAAGACCAGTGTCTCCAGTCGGACCAGTTTCTCCAGTGGGCCCAGTGTCTCCAGTTGCACCAATATCCCCTGTAGGGCCTGTTTCGCCAGTTGGCCCAGTCTCTCCAGTGGGACCACTATCACCAGTGGGACCAGTGTCACCTGTAGGGCCAGTGGTACCAAGATCTCCAGTCGGACCAGTCTCTCCAGTTTCTCCAGTTGGCCCAGTTTCTCCAGTTGCACCAGTGTCTCCAGTGGCACCAAGATCACCAGTTGGACCAGTGTCTCCAGTTGGTCCAGTGTCTCCAGTTGCACCAAGCTCACCTGTAGGTCCAGTGTCTCCAGTTGGTCCAGTGTCTCCAGTTGCTCCAAGCTCACCTGTAGGCCCAGTGTCTCCAGTGGCACCAAGGTCACCAGTCGGGCCTGTCTCACCTGTAGGCCCAGTGTCTCCAGTTACTCCAAGATCCCCAGTCGGACCAGTGTCTCCAGTTGCTCCAAGCTCACCTGTAGGCCCAGTGTCTCCAGTGGCACCAAGGTCACCAGTCGGGCCTGTCTCACCTGTAGGCCCAGTGTCTCCAGTTACTCCAAGATCCCCAGTCGGTCCAGTCTCTCCAGTTGCTCCAAGCTCACCTGTAGGCCCAGTGTCTCCAGTTGCACCAAGGTCACCAGTCGGGCCAGTCTCTCCAGTTGCTCCAAGCTCACCTGTAGGCCCAGTGTCTCCAGTCGCACCAAGGTCACCAGTCGGGCCAGTGTCTCCAGTTGCACCAAGCTCACCTGTAGGTCCAGTGTCTCCAGTGGCACCAAGATCTCCAGTTGGTCCAGTCTCTCCAGTTGCTCCAAGCTCACCTGTAGGCCCAGTGTCTCCAGTTACTCCAAGATCCCCAGTCGGACCAGTGTCTCCAGTTGCTCCAAGCTCACCTGTAGGCCCAGTGTCTCCAGTTGGACCAAGATCTCCAGTTGGACCAGTGTCTCCAGTTGCTCCAAGCTCACCTGTAGGCCCAGTGTCTCCAGTTGGACCAAGATCTCCAGTTGGACCAGTGTCTCCAGTTACTCCAGTGTCTCCAGTCGGCCCAGTATCTCCAGTGGCGCCAGTATCACCCGTTGGCCCAGTCTCTCCAGTTGGACCAGTGTCTCCAGTTA